>Ga0308160_10001956_pt1 | contig 26688 bp, 31 predicted proteins | sample PhyFR1_FD_201036 | JGI IMG/M metagenome (GOLD analysis project Ga0308160, IMG submission 201036) | Phyllosphere microbial communities from UC Gill Tract Community Farm, Albany, California, United States - DLSLF.R1 | ecosystem: Host-associated > Plants > Phyllosphere > Unclassified | place: USA... | reverse complement strand
AGCTGGGCGGTATTTCTAAGGAGTATACAAGGAGCTCAATAGGCAGTCATTGGATGGTAAAACCCCACTTCTCTATCTTGAGGACCTTTGGACATATCTCGAAACGAACAACTTTTTCGCTTTCTTTTTCACCTCGATATTACTCGTCCGAAATGGCATCTGCTGCTAAACACGTCTTGAATGATCCTGCTACGCTTGTCGTCGACTCCTTGAAAGGCTTGGCTACCTTGAACCCAGAGGTCAAGTTTGATGAAGCCTCCAGAGGTGAGTAGCTTTACCCGTGAATATCCGGGCTGACCTGTAGTGATCTATCGACAGAACTCTTCCCGAGTCGCCCTTCTCTCCGGAGGTGGATCAGGACACGAACCCTCCCACGCTGGATTCGTAGGCCACGGTCTACTAGATTGCGCCGTAGCTGGAAACGTCTTTGCTTCGCCCAACGTCGCTCAGATCAGACGAGGTCTGGATCTAGTGACAAAGGATAAAGGCGCTTTGATGGTAGTCATGAACTACACTGGGGATGCTCTACATTTCGGTCTGGCCGCTGAGCAATTCAGGAGTAAAGGTCTAGGGGAGGCTAGGGTCTTGATGGTCGGTGATGATGTTGCTGTGGGTCGAGAGCAAGGGTCGATCGTCGGAAGGCGGTAAGTCTTGTTCAGCATTTGAGGTGTGATAGTATATTGACGAGACAATAGAGGTCTTGCTGGAACCATCCTGGTTTACAAGCTTGCCGCAGCTCTTGCTGAGCAAGGTGCCGACCTTGATAAAGTCGAGGCTGTCGCCAAGTACGCCACCACGAGATTGGGTACCCTCGGTATCGGTCTTGACCACTGTCACGTATGTGCCCCTTCTTCGCAAGTAACGAGACTGACTCTTAGGTGCCCGGTACTCGATCTGGTGAATCCCACCTCGGAGCCGACGAGTACGAACTCGGAATGGGTATCCACAACGAACCCGGAACTCAGAAGCTGCCATTAAAGTCGACGGCTGATTTGGTCGATAACATGTTGTCCAAGATTACCGACACTACCGATAAAGACCGTTCTTTCGTTCCATTCAAGGGCGACGGTTCCGATGAGGTCGTCTTGCTAGTCAATGACCTTGGGTCTATTTCCGAATTGGAAATGGGAGGTATCACCAATGAAGGTAAATCCTATTCACGTGAACCAGGAAGATGAGCTGATGTGAAAGCGGTTCAATGGTTACAGAACAAAAACATCAAAGTCAAAAGAGTTTTATCTGGAACATACATGACTTCCCTCAACATGCCCGGGTTCTCCCTCACCCTCCTCCTCTTACCCGGTAGTGGAGAACCATACTCTTCCAAAGATATCCTCTCTCTATTGGATGCACCCGCATCTTCCCCCGGATGGAAATACTATTCCGCTCAAGAACCCGGGAAACTCGATGCCAAAGCCGCTGAGGTCTCCGCTCCCAAGACCAAGGAAGTCGATCTCCCGCGTATGCCCCCTTTCTCTCTCATACATGAACAGCGATATTGACACAATAGCAACCGACTCTAAGCAATTCATCGACGCCATCTCCCGAGCTTGTCATTCACTCATAGAGGCCGAACCGGAATTGACGAAACAAGATCAAATTGCCGGAGATGGAGATGCGGGTTTGACACTCGAGGCTGGAGCTAAGGCTATTTTAAAAGCTATCGAGGGCGGTAAAATTAGTGGTAAGAATACCATTGAGGACATCGGCGTTATTGCCGAAGTCGTCGAGGAGGATATGGGAGGTACAAGTGGTGCTCTTTACTCGTACGTCTATCCACCTTCGGGAACGACTGCAGATATGCTGACGATACCAGGATTTTCTTCTCGGGTCTAGGGAAGGCTTTGAGGGATCAACACTCGGCTGGAGCTACCTCGACCACTCCTGAAGTTTGGTCTAAAGCCGCCGCCGAAGCTCTCAGTATCTTGTACAAATGTACGTATAACGCCCATTTGACTTGTCCTCTTTTTTAATCAGTACTGATGAATAGACACCCGAGCACGACCACCCTCCCGAACCCTAGTCGACCCCCTCGAGGCATTCGTCGAGTCTCTCCCATCAAAGGGACTCTCCGGAGCCGCAGACGATGCCCAAGCAGCAGCAGACAAGACCAAAGAATTAGTAGCCAAAGCCGGTCGAGGGGCTTATGTGAACCAAGAAGATTTGAAAAAGAGGGAAGTACCCGATCCTGGAGCATGGGGTATTTGGAGGTTGGTAGATGGTTTGAGGGGTTATCAGGCAAAGTAGGGCGTAGGGCGTAGGGTCAGTGTTCTTTTAGGGGTTTTCATGCAATCATCTTGGTATTCTATGACGTTGCGCTTGTTCAGAATCCTGGTAGACCCCATTGCTCCGGCTTGAAATCCGATAGGGTGTCGAGAGTCTGAGCAGCGCCGAACGTTTCTTCTTGGTAGAGCTTCCGAAGTTCGCGATGAGGTACCCAAATGACTACAGGTTAGCTCAGTTTCTCATCCAGACACGCAGACTTGCCATTCATCCCGGCTGCGATACCAGAATTGACGCCCTACAAGTCAGCCCTGCTCTCACATAGCATGTGTTATGTACCAGGACAGCATCCTCAAACACAAGCCCTTTCGCCCGAGTAGCCAATTGTCCTTCAGTAGCTTCTTCTGGTGTTCCTACATCTTGACCTGATCATCAGCACCTGGCCGTTCCCATTATTGGTGAAAACATGCCTAATGCCCTTGCTGCAGCTAGGTATATATCGGAATGAGGTTTCCCTCTCCCCACTCCCGAATCAGCAGTAAATACGCAGTCGGGTGGGAACAAGCCGAAAAGCTCTTGTAGATGTCCCTACTCGTCAGCCATGCTAGAAAGATAGGGTTGAAACGTACAGTCTTCCACTTGTAATTCGCATTGTTCGATCCAGTAGCTATAGCTATCGGTACTCCATTCTCCTTCAAGTGTTTCACCAACTCCAAAGCCCCCGGTAAGATTTGTGTCGATTTGAACGCTTCTTGATGAAGGGCACTTCGGTCCGCCATCCATTCGTCTATTGTTACTTTATCGCTCAAGCCGGGGTAGAAAGAGAATAGTTTTTCGGATGATTCTCGTACCGCTAACTAATCAGCCATGGGCAATGAGAGAAATAGGTTGAGAGGGACTGACGCCTGCCCATTGTTTGGACTTTGTATTCCCACCCATATGGCTTGTCGAATCCATATTTACGAAGAAGAGAATCTGCGCCAGTCAGCTATCTTAGCTTGTACCATGGATAGTAAACGGACTGGTGATTTCAGTCCAGATATCCTGACTGATCAGTACCTAGTCTACCAGCTACATCCATTGCATTAAGAGGCTTACCTCGGTGTTACTGCAAAGTGTGGGTTAGTAGATGAAATCTGGTCGAAGGTCATGCTCACACTGCTCATTCAGCCAGGTACGCCAACCTGAACGAGTAACATACTGAGTAATCCGTCCATGTCAAAGATCACATATTCAGCGCGTCCCAAGACTGTGTCTGCCATCCTGTGCCGATGAAGTGAGGATGAAGAGGAATGATAAAACAAAAGAGAATCTAGTCGAGTCGCGACTGACTTTTCGGATCATCGCTCCGGCCTGCCGGTCATTTGGCTCGTACTGCAAGCCAGACGACACGCAATGCATAGTGCCGTACGATGCAGGTGATCTATGTACTGATGTCAATTTTTGGTAGTCCCCATTCCTCCGACCTGAACTCTTCAAGAGAAGTCAACAATTGGGCCGAACCGAATGTCTGATCTGGATAAACAGTTCTCAATCCCTCATCCGGGATCCAAACCACTACACATCAGCTCGGCCTCTTCCCTTTTTGCTTTAGAGTGTACGTACCGCTCATACCAGCTGCTACCCCTGCTTCTACACCCTATACATTAGCTTAATCGGGTGGCGGACATACGGGTACAGCATCTTCAAAGACCAGACCGCGTTTACGTTCTGCTAATTGAGCATCGGTCGCCGAGTCTGGAGTTCCTACGTCTCGGCCTGCTCGTCAGTCAACATCCTAGTACTCGACCTATGTCCAACGTCGAAAGGAGCCGGGTAGCGGGACTGACCAAGAGATTTGGCTGCAGCGAGGTAAATATCTGGAAACGGTTTTCCCCGAGGCAACATATCTGCGCTGATGACGTTCGCGGGAGGGAATAGCGAAAACATTTCTGGTAAGTGGGACTATCGGTCAGCCCTTCTTTCAGTCATTTGAGCGGAAGAGGAGGAGATGGTGAACAAACGGACCGTTTTCCATTTGAACGATTCCATATTGGATCCAGTCGCGATGGCAATCGGTACCCCAGCATCATACTCTTAATCAGCCCCAAGGCACAAACACCTCACGCCCAATCGAAGATACTCACAAGACCTCTGACCAGCTTGATAGCCCCCTTCATTGGTTCCACCTTCCTGAACCTCTCTTCCGAGATCTCTTGTCGAGCAGCCATAAACTCCGGAACTGAGATTTTGGATTCAATCCCTGGATAATGGGCAAATAGCGCTTCTACGCCTTTAGTCGCTGCTGTTTGACATCAGTGGTAATTACAAAGAGGTGAAGAGGGGGGTGGGACGGACATTTGCCCATTGTATCGGCTTTGATATCCCATGTGAATTTCTTGGTATACCCATATCGCTCCAGTAGTAAATCTGGTCATTAGCTTCGGACCTGCTAGAGGCGGATGACTTGCTAGTTACGTCTGTGTAGATTTTCTAAGGAGATCAGCCGGTGTTTGAGAAGTAGAAGCATAGCACAGCATACCTCCGAGTCACTAGAGGAGACAATGTCAGTCATCGAGTCTTTTATGCCCGCGGATCACCCACACTGCAGACGCATCAGTGGGAGTCATTCGGTAAGATATGTGCACGGACTGAGGAGACCATCCATGTCGAACAAGACATATTCTACGCTTCCAAGCTGTTGAGCTGCCATCTTGATTGTATAGATGCAAATGTGATTAAGTGGGCGTGTTATAACATGTAACATAGTACGCTGGGACCTTTTCTGTTCCCTCCACTTACCGGCGCCGGTAGTCGTTCAAGCACCTTTGTCGACGACCTCTCTAGCCACTCACCTCTATCATACCTCCAAGATGCGTCTCACACCACTCCTGTCCCTCGCTCCCTTGGCATTAGCTCAATCGGTACGGGCACATCAACAACCCCTTCAAATCTACCTACACCCAACACCCTCCAACATCGATTCAGCCTCCGTACCCACTCTATCAGCCGATCAAGCGAAAGCCGTCCTAGCCCATCATTTGGGTGAGAACATTGGTGATTTCGACGAGATCCCTAATGATGAGGGTTTATGGGCTCATTTGATGGGGATGTGGGATGCACATTCGGAAGGAGGGGTAGAGAGGAAAGCTAGGGTGGTTATTATCGATGGAGGTGTAGAAGCGCAGGGTAAGCTTACTTTGTCGCTGTACATATACTGGACGAGTGAGCTGACTGATAGATGTACTACCTAGTACACTGACCTCGGAACCTTCTTTCTACATGTACGACTCCGACTCGACCTTCCAGATGTTGGAACCATATCTCAACCAGGCTTCACAGTTTATTCAGGATGTCCTCTATTCACTACCAGCTTTAACAAAGGCATTCAAAGATACATTCGAGATGGCTGGGACTAGTAAGCTACCATCATCTGCTCGAAATATCCAGCTGACAAAGTAGAAGCAGCATCGGTACTAGGACATGAACTATCCTGCTTGACTGCGTTGGCAGATTCGATCCCATGGGTTGATTCTTCCAGCCACTCCTACCCCTGGGACTCGATCAAGATCTCTGGATTGAAGGATGTAGAGAAGGACGGAGAAGTCTGGGAGACTGGACGGCAAGGTGTTAAAGCCGGGCTTGAATCTGTAAGTAACATCTTTCCAATCAGATCGAAGTTGACAACCTAGATGACAAGCGCCAATTCACCTCCTCTGCTACTTATCATTCGACCCGATTCGACCAATACCATCAACTACAAGCGTTCATTCGCCACATTGGCTCGAAACGATACCAAACTCGCAGCGACATGTTACACCTCCAACGAAACCTGTTCATCCGCCACATCATGTAACGGTCGAGGATCATGTTCATTAAAGAAGAAGGATGGAGATGATGAATGCTGGGGATGTAAATGTGCATCAGGATACGCAGGAGTAGAGTGTCAGAAGGATGATTACTCAGTGTAAGTCACCATTTCCCGAGTTGTGGAGAATGAGCTGACAAATAGACCATTTGCAATCATCGTCTTTTCCACAATCTTCTTGATGGTCATGGCGGGTGGAGCAGTCATGTTGTTGATGACTATTGGAGATACAAAGTTACCTTCAACATTGAACCTGGCAATTGGTACGAATATGAAACGTGATTAGGACTAGTTGGTAGTAGTGTATACTGTAGGCAGTAGAGATGCAGGCATATATCCCATATCCCTTTCCATGTCATACATCAACAAATACATTATTGTACAACATTATCCCCAATCCACTGTTCCTTCCAGTCCATAGCGAGAGATCATTTGGCAGGTCGCAGTGACTCCTTTTCCCTCCGTAATTCCTTGACGACCGCCTATATATCAGCTTTCTTCCCAATCAAGAAACAATCAGACAGGACGTACAGCAAGTGTATCAGGATTAGCTCCAGCTTCAATCATTCCCACACATATCGATAAAGTCTGTTTATCGAGGCCTGTCTCATCAGCCCTCGGTATGGTGGTAATGACGAACCAGTCTGAAGTAATTGGGATAAATCATGTAATGCTACATTGCGTCAGACCTTGACGTTGCAAAAAGTGAAGAGGGGACATACAGTCTATCGTCTCTCGTGCATTCTGGAGCCTTGCTTCGTCACCTGCTGATGACATTGCGAGCGCGGCGGAGTATGAGAGAGAGTAGAGTGAACGGTTCACTCACTAACTATCGAGGTCGAAGACGCGACTTGTCGACGTGCCTGACATCCACTCTGAAGACTTTGTCTATTGCATTCGCCCCTCTTCAGTGCAACGGAACAAGGTAAGAGGATGAAAGAGGGGTAGAGTACACTCATACATAAACCAACAGCCGAACCCGGACTTAGACCTAGAAGGAACTAAACAAAAATGGAAATCTACCTAATCACCGAACTATGAAAGACGAGACGAGCCAAATGCTGGACAACAACCTTCCATATTGAGGACGCGTCAAACTGCTACTGAAGCGATTACAAAAGACCACAGTCTCGAAGATTGACTGGTTGTCAGCTTTGTACCACTGACGAGAGGTTTCCAGCTTACCTTGAATGATGACATCGTTAATGGCGGAAATGACGAATGCCAAAGCCCTCGTATCAGTAGCATCGGTATAATGCTACATAATCAGCTTCAGTCTGTGTAACGGATACTTCACAGCTGACTCACGGCATAGATCGACTTGGCGGGATTCTTGTTCAACCCGACAAACTTGTCCAACAAGAATGAACAAGCCGCATCATAGTTGTTTCCACCCTTGTACTCTGGGAAAGTAACCGACAGAGGCGAGACGGGGAGTTTGGATCGGAAGAGATCAATCTTGTTGAGGAAGAGAATGATGGATGTTTTGGTGAACCAACGAGAGTTTGCCACGGATTCAAAGAGGGTCATGGCTTCTTGCATTCGGTTGACGGTCTCGTCTTCGTATAGTCTTTGATCGTCTGCCTGTCAGCTTTGACTCGATTTAGTAGTAAGGCACGTACATTCGCTGATGGCGATGAGGAAGACGAGGGCGGTGACCGAGTCAAAGATGTTGAGCCATTTACGTCTGTCTATCAGCTCGTTCCACCTATGGGAAACGTTGAGCTTACCGCTCGGACCGCTGACCTCCGACATCGAACAACTTGTACGTCAACTCGCCAATGGTAAAGTGAGTCTCGCTGCTGTTCAGCTCAATTTTTGGTACCAGATGACAAAGAAGCTCACGTGATACCGGTAGTCTTGACTCGAGCTCGAAGGATATCCTGGTCGGTAGGCATATAATCCGGACTAGCAATCCTAGCAATCGCGTCAAAATAGCTACAGATCAGTTCAAATCCAGAATACAAGGACGCAAAAGCTTACTAGGGAGCAGAATCATTCAATTGCAACTCGTTCCTCCTGTTGAACGCGGTCTTGACTCCTGAATCGGACCATAGCTCCTTGACTGCCTCCGCGAGCTTGGGGGGCATCTGTTCACCTTCGATTTGGACTGGGGCGGACATGATGAGATCCCATTTGGGCTGGTTGGCGGGGTTGACAGAGATCTCCATTAGTGTGACTCCTTCGAGAAGAACCCTGGGGGTGAGCTTTGACTTCCACCAGAAAGGGGTCTTGCAAGCTTACCTCATAGATTGGATGGTGTTGGAGTAGACGATTTCTCGGTAGCTGTCTCTCTCTTCGGCATCGTATGGTCTGTATCATTAGTACATGTACAAGACATTCGAAAATGTCAAAGTGAATGAGTGGATTGGAGGTGCCGGGAGTATGATCAGGTAGTGAAGGGATGATTACCCAAAACATGTAATGCACTCACTTGTTGTAAATCAACCTCATCTGCTTCAGCACGGTCGACTTGCCCGACTCTCCAGCACCAAGAAGCAACATCTTGATTTCATTCCGTAAACTAGCCCTATCCTTCTTGAGCTGTTCCTCGATCTCAGCATTTCCTGCCAGGTCAATTCAAGCCTGGTCAAGAGTAAAGAGAACGTACGTTGCTTAGCGGCGACATCTTCGGTAGATTGAGTGCAACCCATCTTTTCTATTCACGATATGTACGTGGGATAAGGAATGTAGAGTGAAGTGTAATGTAGAGTTGAAGATTGTTGAATGACCCAAGACGTGACCTGTTGAAAAGTTAGCAAAGCAAAGCGAAAAGCGGGTCCAAGCGTGGGTGGGGTAATGTAGTGTAATGACAAGAGGGGCTAGTCGAAACGGGACTAGGCCGGGAACAGTACAGGGATAAAGGATGTTCAACGTGTCATGTCATGTCTAGTACCATAAAGGCACATGTCCGTGCCCGTGTATCTCGGAGTGTAGGATAGACTTACTCCGTAGGTATCCAAGGTGCTGAGGTGGTCTCGGTAGCAATTAAGTCGTGTAGTAAAGGGCGCGCTAATCAACGAGGATAGAAAGAGCGTGTCTAAATGTGAAAGAGATGGGATGGATATGTGAAGGAAAGTAAAGGATGGTCGAGGTGCTATAACTAGATTTGCGTAATGGTCAAAGCGGGTTTCAGCTTTGACAAGGGGGTGAATTATCACAAAGGATAGGGAGAAGGGAGGAGGGGGCGTTGAAGGAAAGGGGTGTGTGTGGACGATCGGGTTGTGGGCCAATGTAAGGCCGATGAGGAGGTGCTTAGGGGTTATTGGTGATTGGATGAGTGATTATCGAGTGAAGTGTGGTATATTATATAACGTATATATGTATACAAGTCAGCCATGCATCCTGCATCCCAGTACCTAGCCCCTCGTCTTCTCTGAGACAGACAACAATGGGCAGTCAAATAAGGTTCACGGTCAAGCCTTCTACTTCTTTACCGAAAGGGGCAAGTTGGCGTAAGGGATCGAGAAAGGCAGGCACACCTCTTTGGTAATGGACTTTACTGTGGAAGCTTGGCAGCAGTGGTGATCGAGTGAGTTGAGCAGCGAGTGAAGGCAGATAGAATCCTTGTCGTAAAATGCATCACATAGCCACCGCAATCCTTTGAACATCTACAGAAATGACCCCAACATCCTCAACCCCTATTCTCCCACCTGATATCCAGCAACAGTCAAAATAGCACTCATCGTAACCTTCGCAATGGATACAATCTGATCAAAGTCGTATCCCTCCCTGGAGGATAGATCCCCAGAATTATGGTACATGGGATCAAGGATCCATCCGTTCCGTTCAAATACCTGAGTGGCGGGGAAACCGAACGAATGGAATGATTGATGGTCTGAGCAACAGGCTGATGTGCGGCCTACTACTAGTTCGGGAGAGTAAATGTGGGATAGGTTTCCTAAGAGGTAGGCTGCTTCGGGGGTTCCGATCCTGTTGGTCAGCGGTGAAGAGAACTCGTGGAAGAGTTGTAAGAGTTGTAAGAGTGAACGTACGATTCTGGGAGACCTAGCTGCATGGGCTCTCCGGGCTATTGGTCAGCTGGATATCCTTGGGCGCTTGTACTGGAGACTCACACCGTGGTATCCGAGCATATCAGCCTGAACATGGAGAATTACCGTCTCGTTTGTCTTGTGCAAGAATTCTGAAATCAGCTTTGAGGCTCAACAGATCTTGAGGAAAACTCACCGGCATAAGCATGACTTCCATACAATCCTTGCTCTTCTCCCGAAAAGAAAGCGACCTGAACCTTCTTTTCAAACTTGACTCCACCCCGCTTGATAGCCTCCACAACACCTAACAAGTGCCCGCTTCCAGATCCATCATCATCTCCTCCAGGTGCACGGGTATTTCCGAATGAACCCCTTGAATCGTAGTGCGCAGAAAGGATTACGTGTTCGGAGGAATTGTCGAGGGAGGGATAGGTACAGATGACATTTGGCGAGAATCCGGGCATGTAATGGTGGAGATCACAGACTGCTCCTGATGATTCTACCTTCTCTGCAGTGTGTCAGCTCAATATACGATAAAAGGGAAATAGACCTACCCTTGATCCAGTGTGCGGCTTTGATAGCTCCAGCAGTAAAACTATGTCTACTCTCAATCCCGCTAGGTCCCTCACCAGTCAACCACCTTACATCCCTCCTGATCGAATCCATCTGAATCCCCTCGTTCAATACCTTGCTCAAAACTGGATCAAATTCGAGGTGTTTAGTGATATTGGCCAGATTCTCAACCAAGTGCTCGGGGACGGACTCGAACCCAGCGGCGGTGGGGAAAGGCGAGGTTGGTAGAGCGACGGGAACTAGATGTGCCGGAAGAAGTGTATCGAGTATAGGCAGATACGAGGCTGGTACGCGTAGAAGTAACGATTGACTGCTTTGATGCATTAGCTCGATCGAGCCTGGTAGAGCATCCGCATTGAAGGTGTGTTGTCCCTCTCGAGCCTTGATAGCGTGTGATTGAGCTAGAGATTGAATCGATTTCCAACTGGCGGATAAAGAGGTGTTGGCGAAAGAAGATGATGGGTCTACTCCGGCAGGTCCTACCCAGACGATCCTACTTCCATCATTCGAGTCCATCGATCTTCCATCTTGGACACCATCAGAGCAACGGCCAGATGCAAAGTAAATCTCTTCCTGGGTCGAGCTGGAACCACCGTATGTGCCGTAGTAGGATTCGGTTATACACTCGGCACCTTCGCCGACTAATGTGATTCGCGATGTGATTGGCGCCGGGTCGGTGAGGGAGTTTAGTGATCGTGCTGCCGCCAGCGTGGCTAGGAGAGGTAGCAAGGCTGCTAATGAGAGCATCTTGGTTGTACTGGTATGCTTTGAAGGGTGAGGGTATGGGTGATGATATGGGAATGGACAAGTGTGTGAAGGTGAACGCGTTGTCGGACTTGGCCGATGACCCTGGAAGTAGACCATGCTATCTCCAGTCAAGGTTGTATCCTGTCGATCCTGTCTATCATCTGTCCTATAGTCAGTCGAGACAAGAACTATGTCGGAGAAAGCTTCCTTGCCGACGGCCAACGAGGTCTCATCTCTCAAACCAGCGACTACCAAGCGGGCCAATCGATTCCTGCTACCCACTTTGGTCTTTGTCGGCTTAATCTTCTATGGGGCAACTCAGACTGACTCGTCCCATCACTGCCACCAGCAACCCACCTACACTGCCGCAGAGCTCGCATCGGCCAAGTGTCCCGCTCAGCCACCCGCTCTCGATATCGGACATCACTGGGACCCGAATACCGATATCAAATATGCCGAAAGGGCCGCTCGTCGATTATCGAAAGCCGTCCAAATTAGAACCGAGTCTTACGATGACATGCCCATCGACCCCACACACGAGCGATGGGATAAAATGAATGCCTTTTCTGAGATGCTCGAAACAGGTTTCCCAAGGATATACGATGCGTTGGAGCATCAATATGTCAATACCCACGGCCACCTATACACTTGGAAGGGCAAGAATGAAAGTCTACAACCTATCTTGTTGACTGCTCATGTCGATACTGTACCTGTTCTACAAGATACGTTGGGCTTGTGGAGGTACCCACCGTTTGAAGGGACAGTAACGGTAAACGGGACGGATGATACCCCTGGGACATGGATTTGGGGAAGAGGATCGAGTGATTGCAAGAACTCGCTAATGGGTATCCTGGGCGCAGTAGAGAGATTGGTCACGGAGGGACATACTCCCGAGAGGACTGTCGTGCTGGCTTTCGGATTCGATGAAGAGGTGAGTCGACTATCTGTAACCAAATTTGCCGAAGCTGAAACGATGGTAGATCGGCGGAGTCAGAGGAGCAGCACATCTCACCAAAGCAATGTCCGACCGATGGGGTAACGACTCTTTCGCCTTTCTCATCGACGAAGGTTTCTCCGGTCTTTCAAACGATTATGGAGCATTCGTTTTATCAATGGGAATGGCCGAAAAGGGTTCAGTAGATGTCGAAATCAAAGTCGAGAACCCAGGAGGCCACTCGAGCGTTCCACCAAAGCACACTGGCAGTAGGTCATCTCGGCTCGTGATGGAGACCAATGCTGATAAATCAGTCGGGATCATGTCCAAGATCATCTCTCATCTCGAGGATCACCCTTTCCTACCCACCCTCGACCCTAGAGGGCCATACTTGAAATACCTGAATTGTATGGCCGACCATGGACCGTCGTTCCCCAAGGAATTTAAAAAGGAAGTCAAAAACCCCAAGAAATGGCATAAACTAGCCAAGAAGCTGGCTGCCGAGAGTCGGAAACTGAACAGTTTCCTCGCCACGACTCAGGCTTTCGATCTTATTCAGGGAGGAGTGAAGGTCAATGCCCTGCCAGAGGTCGTCACTGGTGAGTCGTCCTGAGCGGATCAAGCTGATCAGAAGCTGTTGTCAATCATCGAATCTCATTGTAAGCTCCCCGCCTCCATGTCTCGTGATGAGCCGAGCTGACGCGCAGTACTTCAACCCTTGAAGAAACTCTGAATCGACTGATCACCACTCTATCCCCCTTGGCTCACCAGCTAAACTACACAATCTCGTTCTTCGACATCCCATCCCACAACTCGACCAAACATATTACTGTATCGCACAAATCACCTGGATTCGAGCCTGCTCCCATCACTTCGGGCGATAGTGAGAGTTTCAACTTGTTGGCTGGTACTGGTAAAGCTGCCTTTGGGAAAGATTTAATTGTAGCCCCAACGGGCATGTATGGTATGTCGACCTTTACCTGATCGTGGATGTAGCTGATCAACATAGCGAATACCGATACTAGACATATGTGGGGATTGACCAAGAACATTTATCGATTTACACCTGCTATGGTAGTCGAGAACCTCAATCAGCATACGGTCGATGAGGTAAGCTTGGCGTTGCTTGGGAAGGGTCTATGCTGATGCCTGTAGCGAATCAGTCTCGAGGGACATCTAAACACTACAAAGTACTACTACAAACTTCTGAGGAATTTGGAAGGATGGTCCGACAAATCATTGACGCAGACCATCATTTCGCCTTAGTATGAACGGTCACGAAGAGTACCATGCATACAACTCTTGTAGCCCTTTTATGTTATTGACCATACTTACTCCGGATCTCTGCCCATAATTTCTCCTCGTCCGCAGTATCAAGCTGTTTGAAACGTATCATCCCCTCATCTCCCTCCCAATTACGCGACGTGGGAGTAGAGCCGAGACCACTAGTCTGCCTCACCCTACCTGTTCCAATTTGCTTGGTCGGTGTGGAAGGTGCCGCCCTTGTCTTGGAAGCTGTAGACCCGGTTGGAGACGATGGGACTTTTCCTTCTTGTGCTTCAATAGCCAAGTACGGGAACAAAGTGGTCGGGGCTGAAGAGTATCTGGAACGTTGAGCTGTCATCGATAGGAATGTATGGCGCGAGTTTTTGTATAACCTGATTCGTAAGCTAAGATCTGTCGGGAAATCTGGTGTACGCACAGAAACAGTTGTTTGTTACTGGCTTCATCTTCTGATATGTCTTCTAGGGCCGACGATTGAAAGTCATTCCGGAGAGCATGGAGGACATGTACAACATGATGTTTCCCTGGTCTTGTCATCAGTCACCATGCTTGAGGATGCTGAATCGGAACATACTGCCAAACTGCCAACCCTCTTCTAGGTGACCAGATCAACGTCTTAGGATCTACCATAGCTATAACCTTAGTACCTGGGCTAAGTGTCGGCTTGGTTGCTTGCTTACGATGATACACGTCCGGTCCAAACTTGATTACCGGTCTTGATCTTGGGTAATCCCTCTCGAACAATACGGAGAATCGCATGATCGCATCGGCGTAAGGTCCATCGTGGACAAACAAGACTCCTTCCCAGACCAAAAGGCTATCAGCCGATGGAGTCACATACACTCCTCTAGGACATGAACCGGAGAGAGAAGCACTGATGTCAACAATGTCAATAGGAACAGGAACACACTATTCTGTAGCGATGCTCGTAGCTAGTCCAATAGGTAGGTCTCGCGTCAACGACCTTGGCTGCGGAGTCTGGAATTGTGGTCGAGATGCTGAACGGGGGGAGAACATCGCATGGCGTTGAGATAAGTGCAAGAGATGGTTCAAGTTGATTCATATGAACGAGTGGCAGTGGAGGTCATACTGTATGTATCCCGCCCTCGCCACCTATTTCGCGCACGCTCGCAGTGCGCTTTAGTAAGGCCCATCGAGGCTTCTACACATTGATGCATATGATGCTAGTGACGCTACTCTCACACGAGAGTATATCGAGTCCTCAGCAAAGCAGCCTTGACAGCTCACGGGTTTGTGGGAACAAGCTGCCAGGGCGTATGACGAATCACGTACCTGAACCAAACACAAACAAACAAGATGATCGGAGGTCCGTCAAAATCCGATGAGAACCAGATCCCGCGTGAGAGCGTGTGAAGAGCGACCAAAAGACCCGAAGCTGCACCTGAAAGAAGAATCTCGCTTGTGGCGGTAAAGTCGTGGGAAGATCGGAACCGCCGCGCCACGTCTACGAGTGTCAAGGGTTCATGGGAAATGAGAACGGAAACGGAAACGGAAACGCTTGGCTTGCTTCGCTCTTCGGTGACAGAAAGTACGGCCGTGATGGACGGTGGTGAGGAAGCGTTCTCTGTCAAATTCCATGACCGTCGACGGCGATGCACTCATGCTCGAGCATACGTGGAAGCATAGTCCAGAGCTCGTCTCTCGTTGTCTCACAGAACAAAGACCGACACCAAGACGCCTCTAGATCCTAATTGCCCCGAACCATTGTGTTTTCGGATAAACAGAACGGAACAAGAGCGCAGACCTGACTGTGACCGCCCTCAAAGCCTAGCTAGACTAGCTAGTCGGCGCCTAGCGCCGCCCTATATAAATGAGGGAGAAGGGATCAAAAAGTCGGGCATATTCGGACCGGTGGCGATTTTTACCTGTTTCGTCCATCCAACACCTGTGGCCCGGTATTCCCGGTGGGGCGCACCTCTTGCTTACCCCGGGATGTGAGCCCTCGATCAAAACGAACTGCTTGGCCTGGACCCATTACCTTGGTATGAATGGTTTTGGTCGGCTAATTCTATTTAGCGGCTCTTCACCCCCTGTCCTGTGCTGTGGAATGTGAAGGATGAAGGATCAAAGGTGAAGGTCAACCAGGAGTTTTGACTCCGGTAAATACCGGATAGACTTCGGGGGTGCTTGCTAGTAGAGGATATCGTGCTGTGCTGCGAAATAGAGGTCGAGCAGCTTGGACTCGGAGTCCGGGAACAGCGGTCCCGATATCCATCTCATGTGGGTAGGTTTTGCTTCGGACCGAGATTCGTCTTGGGAGTTTCTCTTGGTGTTTCGTTCACATGACGCCACGTCCACAGCATGCATGAGGATGAGAATAAACAGCTCCACGTCTTGTTCCCAGGCAATCCAGATCTGGTTTTATATCCTCTCACGGGTTTACCTTTCCCAGAGTCATGGGACCGGAAGCATCATCCTGCCAAGCGAATCGTCGGTGTCATCATCAGCACAAAGGATCGCGCGAGGGCCTAGCCTGTGCTCGCTACAAAATCACTGTGGTGCGGTCTTAGATGGGTCCAAGAACATGACGCGGTCTTTTTACGTACTACCGCTTCAACCCCGGATTCTGATGCGGGACAGAACGGAAAAACAAGAGTGACTTCCGGGCACAGGTTGTATAAGCTGTTCCTGTTTTCTCGGATATTGCCTCGATGCCCACTTTGGTAGCCTTTGTTTGGTTCTCTCTGACCCCTCTGCAAATCCCCCTTGAAATAGGCCGACGAAGCCCATGCTGCAGCGGGACGATGGGCATTCCCAGAAAGCCAAGTCACGCCAGGGACCGTGCAAGCAGACCCCCTGGCGATCTGCCTAGGGGAAACATATACGGCCGCCACCATCGCTCACCCATCGAGCTCTTGCTCGTGTGATTTTCAGACCCTGATTTCTCGGTAAAAAAGCCTTTGAATCTAGACAGGTCTGCGGTTGTAGCGCCTACAAGCGTTCAAAGCCCTCGTTGACACCGATCCCCTGAAAGTCCCCGACAAAAGCCGACTCGGTTTCCATCGAGATTCATGACTACCGGGTAAAAGGTCATAGGTCGTCGGTCGAGAGACGGCCCTTGGAATAATACGTCGTCGCCCCACACATTTTACATATATCGTAGCCTCGCTTGATCTCATGATCTGATTATATAACCCAAACACGAGTCGTTTTCGCTCGTTTTCTCATCTAGACTCTCAAAAGCATCGTTCTCTGTACCACATCGCCACTGTCGACACTCGCTCTACACGCTAATCGATGAGAACATAGAACAAAAAGGATCCCACTAAAAGGTGAGCGCGCGTTACAGAAATGACTCGGCCCGGCTTGTACCGAAAGGATGTGTTTGTTATGGCGATGAAGGGATAGTTGTGTGTCTCTCAAAGGATGTCTAGGACGGGATCGCCTCGGACGAGAGGACGATTGGGGGACGCATTGCATCGCGGATTAGGGTCGCCGGTCATGGATTCTCAAGGGTATTGTCGATATCTACCGACATGTCCTTTGAGTGGGGCGATGAAGGAGGCGTAAAGGGATCATGGTCCGTGCGTTTTGTGGGCGGCGAGGATTCGCCTGGGAACGGCATGGACCATGGTTTCATCATCATCCAAGAACGTTGTTGTGCTTCTCAATTCAATCCAATCCAATCCCCCACCCGCCCTCTTCCACCTATAACCGGGCATAGGGCACTCCCTCGCCCGGCAAGGTCGGGTTGAGAAGCAATTATCGTCCATCTCCCTTTCCCTTTTGTGTGTGTGTACATCATTACGAAACGACGCTATACAAGGCGCATTATTACCCCTTGCATTTCACACCTGCGAGTCGGTTCTTTAATGCGCCTGTGCGTTAATTCCCACGAGTCTAAAGGTCGTTGCAAACCTTCCCTTCTCTCAACAGTCTACACTATACTACCCATCATCCGTTCATATCGGCAACTCTTCTTCACCTTTACCCTCTACTACTCTACTCTACTGTAACATTATGGTTGCTCTATAACCTTGGGGATGTCCTTGTGATACAACAACCTATACCCCCACAAACGTCCGCCGCTCCATCGGTCCGGAAGTGGTTCCACCCTCTTATCGCCCGATTCTCCTTCTCCTTGCCACCATGCGTCCGCCGACTCTTGTTCGTTCTTCTTGGCTATATAACCATCCCGTTCGACAGATCAGAACTGACTCTTTATAGATCACTCGGCCTAAACCGATCCCAACAATACATCCACCCATCCCACATTATATACCTGTACAGCGACACTCTTCACAGCCAGCCATCATGTCATCCGTTCGAGCTAGTTCCGCCTCGCCCTCTTCCTCTTCTTCGCGTAAAGCGGTCAAGGCTTCCGCCACCGCATCGGCACCTTCTTCCAGACCACCTACCCGATCCTCATCCGATCCATACTACGGTCACGAAGAGACTGCTGTGCTATGTGCGCGATTTGTAAGTCACACCCACTTGATCCTCGAGATCTTATCCTAATGTACCAGATCACCAGCCTGTTCCAATGCCCCAACATCCCCACCGCGACAGCACCTGGCGCACCTACACCTACATTGGCCCACTTTGTCGCTTACGCGTTACATCGAACACGGTTACCATCCATCGTCACTTTCGCCGCGCTACTCCTTCTTCAGCGACTCAAGGTCAAATTTCCCGCCGCACGAGGATCATCTGGCCACCGACTGTTTATCTCGGCATTCATGATCTCATCCAAGGTCATTTGTGACGACACCTACTCGAACCAATCCTGGGGAATTGTCGCTCAAAAGATGTTTGCTTTGAAGGAGATCAACCAGATGGAGAGGGAAATGTGTGGTTACCTCGAATGGAACTTGAATGTCGGAGGAGAGGAAGTCATTGCTTTCGAGCAGAGTGTTCGAGCCGAGTTCGGTCCTCGAGCCGTCGCCAGGTCTTCTGTTTCAGACGACTTGCCTCCTTCCTCTCTACCTCAACGAGCTGTCAACGTCTACCCTACCCCCGATACCACTCCCGATGTCACCGTCTCGCGACCCATTCGACCAGTCCCATCGCCATACAAGCACAAGTCGTACACTCAGCATCCCATCACCACCACTGCAGCCGGTCTACCATCACCACCTGCGTCGCCTCATTACTCTCATTCTCCCCAACCACCTCAGTTCTCTTCCAACACCTCTTCGCTACAATCATCACCAGCAAGTGATGACTGCAAGACTCCATCGCCAGTCGCTGTCGGTCCATCGGTAGCACGTATACCCCATAAAGGTGTTCACCATACCGACAACATGGCACGATACGAATCAACAAATCGACGTCCTTCTCACGCACCTCAAATTAATATGTCGTCCTACCACAATCCCATCAACGTCGGTGGATGGTAGGATCCGCTCTCATTCATCGGTCTCAAGGAGACAACAGGATACCCGGATTCATATTTCTTATACCCCTCTTTAGGTTGTACTTAGACAATACCAGTCAAAACGCATGTGTATATAGCACTTTTTTACAATGTCCATAGCAATTTCAACAGTTTGAAAACCTCAATGCATTCAAATCTCTCAGTATCAACCAGTCGCATCTGCCACTACTCTAACTCGTGATAAGCGCACTGACATCGCCGATAAGTCAGATGAGACCCGGATCGATATCCCAACCCCATCGATCCGACTTGTTGACATCAGCGACTCGATGACCACTCATATTAGGCAATAGCGGGAATCCAATCCAATAGCCTCAGTAACCAGGTCCAGCTCGAGATTGAACAGCTTGCAGATGAAAGTAGTCGTACTTGTCAATTGACCAACGTGAGACCGAAAGAGTCGTCATCATACGGCATTTTCGTGACGTACGTTCCAGGTTCCAGACTGACGACCTCACTCAGTTAACTTAACTTACCGCATTTACAAATCGTGGCGGACCTATATCGGACATGAATGACGATCTGACACCGATGTATACGTACATCATGTATCGAGTACCTGCATTGAAGTTGCTAAAAAGCGGTAGGTACGCGTACGCGTGGGGGTCCGAGGATCCCCCTTGAAGATCACGGATGCTGGGCGGATATAGGTGTTTCGGCGACTAGTCTGATACCGAGCGTCACTACTTGCATACATATATGAGCGGGAACGGGTTGGTCACGAGGTAGTTTAGTATCTGTACGGCCGAGGACGCCTAGCTGATGGACGGGTGATGTGTTACTTGCTGAAGCCGCTTCTTCTCCCTTGTTCTGTCCAACACCAGTCCACTACTTGAAAGGATGATCACTTCGTATCTGAAGAGCTTTGATCCTGGACTTGTACTTTCAGTCTTAACATAGTCGTCATGATATGACATCGTAATCTACAATCGTACCAATATGAACACATTCTAAGCTACTCTACCAGCCAACAGGGACTTCCGCCTTGGGAACCGGTGGAAGGGATTCCTTCGGTGGATCCGGTCTTCTGTATTCCACCTTGTCAACTCGAACCTATCGAGTCAGCTTTTGGGTCATCTACCAAAAAGACCGTGTGAAGTGAGGGATAGGTGGTGTCGCTGAGACTAGCGCATCCAGTCCAGACCCTCGAGCAGAACACGGTGGTGCACGGCACAGAGTGAATGAACCCGTGTCGCCTTTGAATCTCCCTGTGCTTGATAAATCCAGGAGGCGATGAGAGAAGAAAACCAGTCTTCAGGAGAGAAATAGGCCGGCAAGGACAGGACCAGTCATTAGGAGAGAAATAGGCCGGCGAGGACAGGTGAAGGTAGATTGGGAAAGACGACCTACCTCCCCTTCGACCAGCTGGTACACATAAGTGACAATGACTGGTCCCTGTACATCCAGTAACGCGAAGGATGGTGTCGCATCACTAGTCTTGTCAGCTCCATTACCTTGCTACCAAGCTCGGACAGACGAAAACTAGAGAGGAGACATACCCATTCCACAAGCCTGACCATGCCCCAGTCGCCGATCCTGGATTGACAAAGAACCGCCCTTCATTCTCATACGCTTCGAATCTGATATATCAGCTATATCACCTATGTCCCCGCTCGAGTGGAGGGGGCGACATTGCGTAGATTGAGACTTACCGATGTGTCCCCCCACTCACCAACACATCCACATCCATCTGCCTAGCTAGTGCCGCTAGCATAGCCGTATCACCGGCCGGAACGACCTGTTGACCATGAACAACCCCGATCTTGAGCGATTGATGTTGTATCGTTAAGGATAAAGGGAATTGTGTTGTCTATCATCAGCATGAGCCTGTTTGTCCCAACTCGTGACATGAATAGGACGCACTTGATCAAACTCTCCTCGTACAACATGAACATCTGGAGCTATCGTTCTCAAATAATCGTATGTCTCCTTATCGCTGACGTTGCCTGTACATATAATTTGACCAATTTTGCCGGGGACCTAGCGTTTCAGTAGATGCCCATTCGTGGTTGATGTTGCATGGGGGAATGTGGACTCACTAGCAGTTTCTTGAATTTCGCTGGTAGATCATGAGTGAGCGTGGGGATATGTAGATCCCCAATGACCAGGACCAGGACCATGGCTGAGCTGTATGAGGCGGTAAGTGGTAGTGTGGGTATTGGACAATGAAGGGGTCAAGTGGGTGATCAAGTCGCGGTTATCTAGCAGCAGATAGAGTTTAACAGTTTAACAGGTGCATCTATCGTCACCTCCCCCTACCCTCTATCAACCAATTCAGTCCTCTGTCGACAGATACATACCACCAACAACATACACAATCATGCCTCCAGGACTAACCGGGACTTCCGCCGGATCACTACTGCTTGAGGAACCGTTGATCAGAGTGAGCACCGTTGGATTCTCGAGTACCAACTCTTGCTAACGAGCAGACACCTTATGAACTGCTCAGACGTGAACACCGTTCGGCTCAACGACAAGTCGAGAAGGATTTCAAGGGCGTTCAGGTAAGCTAAGAAATCTCTGATTATGATGGACCGAAAGCTGAGCAGCCAAATAGTCCGTATTGAGCGGTCTGCTCAAGTCGTTTGACGACAAACCCATGTCACAAGAGAAGCGGGCTACTGTCAACGCGAAACTGGACCTGGGTATAGACAAGGTCCGAGGTCTCAAGAGAAAGGTTAGTCCCTGCTTAGTACTACAGTATTGTGGGAGTGTTGACAAGAGATAGCTAGACGACCTCCAACCAAGTGCAAGCAAGCCCAGTGTCCTCAAAGCTAGACTCCGATACCTCGACAGCATCATCGCCTCGGGTGCGACGGATCGTCAAGCCCCAGTAGAAATCAAGATCGAACCTCCAGAGGAGAGCAGTGGTCCCACACTGCCCATCGACATCAAGGTCGATACCCACACCACTGTAACGTCCGAGGCCACCGGAGATGAGGTTAAGTCGGAAGTAAAGGAGGATGTGGAGATGCCAATGAGCGCCGACCCGGAGAGAGCTTCTAGTCCACTTGCACCGTATGTCTCAGAAGAGGATTCAGCTGATATCAGTGAGCCTGTTCATGAGGATAAGAATATCGCTAGGTATCTGGTGGATTACCTTCTTCGAAAGGGTTACATGAAGACCGCTCAAGCAGTCACGGATGGATCCAATATCGAGGTACGCCCTTGAAGTCAATCCATGACCCTGCTGATGAATAGCAATTGGTAGATGTCAAGCTATTTGCCGAACTCCATCGAATTGGACAAGCACTAGTCGACAATCATTCGGTTACGGAAGCACTAGCATGGTGCGGTGAGAACCGTGGAACACTGAAGAAGACCAAGGTCAGTCCCCTGTCCACTGTGCTGAGTGATACTGATGCTCAGAACAACCTCGAGTTCACGCTACGCATGCAGGAGTTCGTCGAGCTCTGTAGACAACGTAAAGTCCCAGAAGCTATCGTCTACTCTCGGAAAAATTTGGCTCCATGGGCTGCTACCCACTTGGTCGAGCTTCAACAGGCCATGACCCTTTTGGCGTTCGGCGAGAAATCTGGTGTAGCTGTCTACCGCGTAAGTCGACTTTGTGACATGCCCGCACTTCCGCTGACCCCTTAGCGTCTATATGACCCATCTCGATGGCTCGATGTCCGAGATCAATTCCGAAAGACCTTTTTATCCCTCTATGGTCTTCCTTCCCAACCACTCTTATGCCTATCGTCATTCGCCGGACTCGCTTCACTCCGACTCCCCTCTTGTGCCCGACGTCAAAGTTCACATCCTGTCCCACTCCGACCTTCTGCTCCGCCACTACATGATATGAGCATCGGCGATCTCATCGATATGTCATCTCCGGCAGATAGTATAGCCAGTCAATCAGGCTCGACGGAACCGCTAGACATACGAACTGGGAATGTGGATTGTCCATCTTGCGATCCCAACCTAAGGGTTCTCACGCATGGGATCCCGATGTCTCATCATGTCAATTCGACGCTTGTCTGTCGTATCAGTGGGGAGGTCATGGATAGTGAGAATGAGCCTCTGGCGTTTCCTAATGGGAATGTCTACTCTTCAAAGGTAAGCCCATCTTTACGTCGAGGGATAAAAGCTGACGCTGCAGGCCCTCCGGGAAATGGCCAAGCGTTCGTTCGAAGTCGTCACCTGCCCTCGAACCAAGGAGAGCTGCGCATTCTCCAAGTTGAGAAAGGTCTACATCTCATAACACTCTCATCATACTGTACATCTCTAGGAATCACGTTGTACATAGTTCATCACTCTCAATCTTGTTCTCCGGCCAAGACAATCATGTTGAAATTGATATCACCATCTGCTCGATCAATGTATTTCTCCTTTACGATCTTGGCCACGTCCTGGGAGTCAGCATTAGTCATGTGTCATGGTATGATTTTACACACCTCGAGGAGAGAGGTACAGGATCCTCGATCAAATGGCCCTCCTCGTCCACCGTCCATCTCGACCACTCGTTTCTCTCTACCCTCATCAGTCGTCTCCCGAGAGAAGGGAGAGGGACGTACCCTTTTGCATTCTCAGCTTCGATGAAAGTTATGAAATGTTCCTCGACGTTCTCTAGGTCGGTAGGTACAGCCGACTGACCACTTTGAGCAGCTGATTTATGTGCCGTCTCGAAGAAATCCGCTTCATCTAGCAATTTCGCTCGGTCAAGGGCTGATGGTAAATTGATTGATCCTCATTTAGGATATTGAAGGCATCAGCTTACGATTGAGAGGAAGTGTCTCCGTTTTAAACTTGACCAAGGGAGAATCTGATTTCAGAGCGTAAGGACCATCCTTGGGGAGGTTCATAAGTGCATGAAGCAGTCCAATTGATCCGCACGCATTCCCAATCTGACCATTAGCTGATGATGACAATTCCAATCGTCCCAAAACTGAGACAGACATACAGTCTGTTTAATCCACCAAACTTTCCCATCAAACTTTCCTTGACCATCCTCTTCCTCCTTCTTCCTAGCCTCGGCTAGCTCACCCCTGCATGGGAAGAGCAAGAGAACAGCTTTGACTGGCTTAGGTATGAATTGGAGGAATTCGGGGTCGAGGGAAAAGAGATCTTGGAAAGAGAGGGGTGAGTCGGGTAGACCTATGGGTTTGGACCACTACTTGTCAGCTGGCGCCGAGAGGGCGAGAGGGTGATATACATCGTTGAACACCTGACTGATCAGCTTCGGTCATGGTAATATGAGGAGGGAGGCTTACGTCTGGGGAAGCTTCTAGCGGGACCCACTTTGATGGCATTGTACAGTGTGTAGGAATGACAGTGACAGCAGAGGAAGTGACGCTGAGGGGGTAGGAGGTAGGAAGGTAGGAAAGTGGAGGTGGGGTATCCACAAATTTGAATCAACTGTCTACATATATCCTGACCATCTTTCTGACCGTTTGTACATCTCAATATAGATCCACCTTATTGCTCAGAGCTGGTCCAGAGGTGCCAAGCCAGTAGGGATGGATCAAAGGCTTGAGAATCAGCCCGAAGCGGGTCCTTCCCGCCTTCCAGCCCAGCGAGAGGGGGCTTATAGAGTTCCCCTCCCCTCCCATCTCGCCTCGGACTCATCTGTCGAAGTGATAACAATCCCAAGTTTCGGTATGTAACCCCTCTTTCCCGTTGATGATCTGATTACTGACGGACAGGCCTGGAATACTTCCATTATCGCCGAGCACTCTTCCTAGCTGGGCAAGACCCATACCCCCTCCCAACGCCTCTTCCAGAATACATTACAGTCCCCAAACCACCTCCGCCTATACCCTACACCCCTGCCCCTCCTACCCGGAGTAAAGAGGCGAAGTCAAAAGAAAGTGCTTCGAGGAGGTTGGAAGAGATGTTGGAAGCTCCTGGTTCTCAGGGGGATTTACATGTTAGGAAACGAGTGATGGAGGTTGAGAAGGTCATGAAGAGTGGGAGGAAGTTGGTCAAGGGTACCACGCTGGATTTTGTGGTGAGATCTTTCATTGGACTTGAAGGGCGATGCTGATGCGATTAGATCAAGATTCTGAAATATGGTAAATTTGATCATCAATGAGCAGGTCAAGGCTAATAGATAGGATGGATCCAAGATGGATTATGGCCAATAGACCCCAGGACTGGTCAACCGGCAATACCTCCCGATTCACCAATACAGAGCGATAGCCCATTACCAGGGCCAAGTAGAGCAGGACCGAGCCGGAAAGCGTAGCCTGGTTACCCAGCATTAATATATCAAGAGTCACATATCTCATCAAGGGCATTGGGACGTTACTACAAGATTACAATACTCGTACATTTCAAGGCAGACATGTACATCTACTGCCTGATCAAGGCAGAGAGTTTGACGAGATACGTCTCGGCGATGGAAGAGAAATGGAATTCGTGACGGGAATTGTGGGCCGATTCGAGGTTATGAGCGAGTTCTACCTGGTCAGCTTGTCGCCTCGTCCTGTGGGATGACATACCATGAGCAAGTGACATGTACCAAGAAATAAACGCTTCGTTCAGATCCTGTCGTTGAACTTGGGCGTCATCTACTTGTCAGCTACCCATCCCGCTCAGTATTCCAGCTGAGACATACGCCAAGCAGCGAAATATCGACTGAATCGTCAGCTTTTACCCCTGTGTCGTATTGGTAACTTACGCATTACAATACAGCGATCCACCCCTATTGAAAGCTATAGTCGGTCCCTCCCTATCCCAGAAAATACTTATTACCGCAGGGGCCAGTCCAAACAGTCGAGCCAGGGGCAAGAGGACATTTTGTTCGAATCGCTGGCATATATCCAATTTACCACGGAGAAAGGCCGCGTGATCATGTTCATCTGATTATCAGTACTGATGCTACTTACCACGAGATAATGAGAGGAGACTGACCGATAGGGACGTAGATCTTCATGTTACCCTGTCCTCGATCGATAGCTATCCGTCAGCTTTGATACCCGCGGTATAGAAAGCTTACCCAGAGTCAAATTAGTCTCTATACTCTGATCACACCAGTTCCTATCGCTTTCCGCAGTATCGGTCAAAGAAGTAGCTTGATTGACCATATCCCGTTCATTAGACGGTTTAGACATGTTGATAGCGGTATTGACTGTGGAACGAACATCGTCTAGTGTACTAGGCTTTAAAAAGTCAGCTTATGAACAGCGCAGAAAGGGTGACGTGCCTGTTTAGTAGATTGTTGAGGTGGTCGATCTCCAAATTCGACACCGCGAGTCGCCGAACTAGACGCCTTTTTAGAGTTGAAAGCACCAGGCATGTTTTCCATGAAACTCGGTAATTTCCCCTTGAACCCCCCAGGCATGAATGGGTTCTTTTTGGCTACTTGATCCATGATACTGGACCCTGTACCGCTACCGCTGCCGATGGATTCTGGTCGTTTCGTCATTCCTCCTGGCCCAGAACCTGACGACGAGGCTGGTGCGGTTGTCAAGGCTTTAGCATCGGAATCATAATCCGGGACGCTTGGCGGGTTTCTCGACTGGGTCTCACGGTCATCTTCGGCTTGTGCCCTCAGCCGCTGTTCGCGCTGTTGATTGAGTAGCCGATCGACGTTGAATCCTCGTTTCTTGAGGGCAACGAGCGGAGTCGTGAGGATACTGTCGGTCAGTCTCGTGTGCAATTTTTGAGGGATGAATATCAAGGCTCACCTATTGAGCAGGAGGGCGTCGTCTGCTTTGGGGCCCTTGAGTAGGACACTGCACAGTGA
>Ga0308160_10001954_pt1 | contig 26690 bp, 32 predicted proteins | sample PhyFR1_FD_201036 | JGI IMG/M metagenome (GOLD analysis project Ga0308160, IMG submission 201036) | Phyllosphere microbial communities from UC Gill Tract Community Farm, Albany, California, United States - DLSLF.R1 | ecosystem: Host-associated > Plants > Phyllosphere > Unclassified | place: USA... | reverse complement strand
TTAATTCAGCGACACCGGCGCGGGCCGCCGGCTTCGACTTCTAGCTGACCCCTGCCTGCGCGCTCGTCTCCTCAGCGGGCCAAGCTCAAGTCGCATGCGCGCACCTCAGGCAGACGAGGACGAGGACGACGACGAGGACTTTGATTCGGAAGAGGAAGAGTACGAGGAGCTCGTGCGTGACCTTACAAGCTCCCGTGGCGTGGCAACCCTCCCTTTCACTCCCTCCAGCGGGCGAGCTGACCACCGCCTTGTGCACCTTTATAACGAACGGACAGGAGATCGACCCGATGGACCAGGAGACGCTGGCGCACTACATGCCTCACATGGCCGACCGGCCGGCGGGCCAGACGCTGGCTGACATCATTCTCGCCAAGCTCGAGGCCGGCGCCGAGGCCGACGCGGCCGAGGACGAGGGCACGGGTGCGAAGGGCAAGGGCAAAGGTGTTCGGTTTGAGCAGGTCGGCGACGGGCGGGACCCGGCAGCCGGCCTCCCGGCCAAGGTCGTCGAGGCCTACACCAAGATTGGCGAGCTCCTCTCCCGCTACAAGAGCGGTCCGCTCCCCAAGCCGTTCAAGCTCCTGCCGTCGCTCCCACAGTGGGCGCGACTGCTCGCGCTCACCTCGCCGGCCGACTGGAGCCCACACGCGACCTTTGCGGCGACAAAGATCTTTGTCTCGAACCTGAAGCCGAGGCAGGCAACCATCTTTCTCCGCGGCATCCTGCTCGAGCGCGTCCGGGACGACATGCGTGAGAACGGCGGAAAGCTCAACTACCAGCTGTACGAGGCTCTCAAGAAGAGTCTCTACAAGCCCGCCGCCTTCTTCAAGGGCATCCTCTTCCCCCTTTGCGACGTCCGTCCCCTCCCAGTCTGCCCTGCTTCTCTTAACACACTCGCACCCAAGCTGATAAGCCCCTTCACACCGTGCTTCTCGGCAGTCGGGCTGCACGCTCAAGGAGGCTGCGATTCTTTCCTCCGTCCTCTCCAAGTCGTCGGTCCCGATGGTCCACTCTGGCGCGGCCATCGCTCACCTGGCAGGCATGGACTACACCGGCCCCCACTCGCTCTTTATCCGCGTCCTTCTCGACAAGAAGTACGCGCTGCCGTACAAGGTCGTCGACGCCCTCGTCTTCCACTTCATTCGGTCCGGCCGTCCCCGTCTCGCTGCCCTCTGTCTGTCGATCGTTCCAGAGCTGACGTTGACACCTGCCCTCCTTCCAGACTCGCCAACGACAAGAAGTCTGGCCTCAAGGGCGAGGGCCACAAGCTGCCCGTCCTCTGGCACCAATCGCTCCTTGTCTTTGCCCAGCGCTACGCCTCGGACCTGACGCCCGACCAGAAGGACGCCCTGCTCGACGTCATCCGGCTCCGGCCGCACCCCCAGATCTCGCCAGAGATCAGGCGCGAGCTCGTCGGCGGCGTCGTCCGGGGCGAGCCGAGGCCGGAGGAGATGGAGATCGACAACGCATGAGCATGCTGGTCGATTGGGGCTCGGTGCTGAGGACCGGCGCTGCCGATCCATGTGCCTTGCTAGACGACGTCTGGCACCTGTTGCGGTCCGTTGGAGTGGCGACTCGAGCAAGAAGCTTCATTCTTAGGGTGCGCGATGCCAGCTTGGGCTGGCAGGGTGAGCTCATTGGCCGAGACCCGTCCAGTTGCCGCGTTCCGAGTCGGGCACCTTGTGGTCCTTGAGCATTGGGCTCGCCTCGTAGACAACACCGGTCGGCACCTCGCGTCGGAGCCGGAGGGCCTCGCCCGCGAAGCTCAGGTACGTCAGCCGGATCGGCTCGCCCTCCTCCCAGCCGCCAGTCGTCGGCGGCGGGAAGTGAAGCGTGAGGTGCGTCATGGACGAGAATTTGGCGACGCGGACGTGGTAAGGCGTCGCCGAGGGCGTGGCGACGAGGTCGAAAGACTGGGTCGGCGTCGTCGCCGGAAGATCTGAGAAGTCGGGTGAGGCGTTGGCGTACTGTTTGTTGGGAGGAATCAAACGCGAGGCGAAGTCAGGCAAGAGCGGCGAACAATGGTCCGAGTGACGCACCACGTGCATCTTGTCGGGCATCTTGGCCTCGCCGCCGCCAACCCGGATTGTGATCGACCGCAGCTTGACCGTGTCAGTGAAGGGCACTGCGACGGAGCGTGAAGAACTCTGCGATCAGTGGCCCGTCGGTCGGCGCGCAGCGGGACGACGACCGCCGCCGCTGCACCGGATTCGCAGTGGTCGGACGCACCTCGAATGAGCAGCTCGCCGTCATCCTCACTCTGGCAGTAGAGCGTGTCGTCCTCGAGCTGGTCCCAGGGTCTGGACAAATCGGGGAGGGGGGGGGGCTCAACGGTCAGGCGGGGCGGGAGGGCGGGATGACGCGCATGAGGGCTAGGGGAGGCGGTCGGGCGCACTTTATGATGGCCTTGCCCATCTCGTCGCTCTCAGCGTTGAGGGCGACGACGTTATCCTCTGTAAGGGATCGGGAGGAGCCAAGAGGATCAGTTCCTCTCGTCAGAGTAATGGCTAGGGGCCGGCAAGACTGGCTGTCAATGACCGAGTAGAGCGACTGCTGCTCGCCGGCCTCGTGCGTAAAGTGCTCATGGCCGCAGTCGCCGCCACCGCCGCCGCTGTGCGAATGTCCTCCGTGGTCGTGTGAGTGGCCAGACATGCTGTTCTGAGGCCGGCTGAGAGAGATATGGAAGAGAGTGCGATGCTCCGGAGGGGAGGGTACGGTAGGTGAGCGTTGCGGGTCACCTCGTCGGCCGCCTCCCGACGTCGACCTCCTGCCTCTTCGTCCAATGTCCTCCTTCTACCTGGTCCTCGTCGGCCCGCTCGACTCACCGCTCTCCCAGCACACCTTCTCGACAGCCCGGCCAGCCTCGGTCGTCTCGACGGCGGCTTCCTCCGGAGGCGTCGGCTCAAGTCCTGCCGCCTATGCCGGCCAGCTCGCGTCGTCCTTTCCGTCCTGGGCGTCGAACGCGCCGCAAGCGGCCAACAATGCCAACACAAGCGTCGGTGGCAACCTCGCGAGCATGGCCGGCGTTCGAAAGTCCGGCGGTTCGGCCGGAGGCTACGATGAGGGCCACCTCAAGCAGATGGCGGCCCACAGCTCGCTCGACATGGTCGAGGACGCGATGGTCGGCGGCAGCATGTCGGTCGGCCGTCGGACCACGTCTCCGCTTCTGCCGCCTGGACTGACATCAAAGGTCTCTCCTCGATCGGCGCAGGTACTTGAAGGCGGTCGACCGCTTCAACGAGTGGACAATCTCGGCCTTCGTCGCGCCCTACGGTAGGTCGCTCAGCGGCCGATGCTCGGCCTGTCGCTCAAGAGCACCGCGCCGACTGCTTCGCCCTCCCATTTGTCTGCTCATCTCCCAGTCAAGTTTATCCTGCTGCACGAGGGTCGCAACGACGACGGCATTCGAAACTTCTTTCTTGACGTCTTCGAGGCCTGGACCAAGGTGCGCCTCGTCGCCGCACGGACGGTTTGCCCGGGGCTCGCCTACTTGTCGCGTGGGACGGCTGACCCCAGCATCGGCGCCTGTCCGATTCATCCGCCATCGCAGGTCCTCCTGAATCCGTTCCAGCAGCCGAACGAGCCCGTCATCTCGCCCATGTTCGACACGAAGGTAAAGGCGGCAGCGCGCAAGCATCTGTGATCGCCCGCTGCGCATGGCCGCTCGCCAACCTCTTCACGACCCATCCTTCCCCATCACGACCCTTGCCCCGCTGCGATGCCGCAGCCTATTATGATTTGCTATGCCCTTTGAGTGCCTGTGCGTGCCAGGCAGCGAAAGATGTCTGCGAATACGCATGGGGAGAACGACCGACGCTTCGACGGCGGCTCCTGCGCCTGCGCTTCGCTCTCCACCTCGCGCCCGCCGACGAGATCTTGCCCGCCAACACCGACCCCGCCTCGCCTCCCGGACCCCTCGACATCTCACCTTCGCGAGCGCCCCGTCTCTCGTACAACCTTTGACGGCCGCCTGGGTGACCGGTTTACGCCTACCTGCGAGCACGACCCCCTCTTCTGCCCCGACGCGAGCATGAGGGAGGCCAACTTCGCGTTCCCGAGCCAGAACCGGTCCGTCGCCCCCCACCCCTTTCGCGTAATGCTCTCCGGTCGGCTGACCGGCAGTCTCATCACTGACGCTCGTCGGCGGCTGCTCCTGTCAGGGCCTGCGTCTGCATCACGAGCGCGCTCTATGACCGTCGAGGTGCGTTGCGCCCCGCTTGCTACTGCCAGAGAGGCGCTCGTCCGAGGAAGGAGGTGGCACAAGCTTCGCGAGGGTGCCCGAGCTCGGGCCTCCCTTGCTGTAGAGCCGAGCGGCTGCCTCGTCACGAGTCAGCTGGTCGGATCTGCTGCAGCTAAACAGTCTCAGAGACAGATGGGTGCCCAAGGCTAGCTGGGAGCCTACGTATCGGCTCATCCGGCGATGTCCAGCGGGGGTCTCGTGCGCAGAAGGGCCGGAGCTCAGCGGGGGCGAGATGCGACCGCCCGAGTCCATCACTCGGGTCGCCCTCGCCCATGGGTGACGTCTGCTGCAGAAACGGCTGCCACCTCTGCCCCAGAGGTGCTATGAGCTGCCTACATCCATGCTCGGCCCGCGAGCTTGAGGCGGGAGGCGACGAAGGCCAGGGTGGGTTGACCGTTGAGCCGACTCATGCTGACTGTGCGTCGGCTCCGCCCCCCGTCTCCATCAGCGCTCGACACAACCGCCGCGCTCCCACTCCTCAACTCGCTCACGCATCTGACGTACCTGACGTCGACGTCGCCCCGGATCCGCGAGATCCTGACGCTCGACGGCGGGCTCGAGCGACTGTTGCACATCCTCCGCAACTCGTCGATCCCCCGGCCGCCGCCGCCGCCGCCCGACCTCTACGGCCTCTCGATCCAGCCGGCCATCCCGGCCTCGACCGGCCTGCTCTCGCCCGACCGAGCGGTCGCCTATCGCTTCTCGCTCGCCTTCCAGTGCGTTTCCAACGTTGGCGTCCGCGGCAGCGAGCAGATCCGGACGCGCGTCGTCCAAGCCGGCGTGCTTGATGTCGTCGCCCAGGTGCTTGAGGTCTGGCTGCGCTCGCGCGGCATGAGCACCGAGGCCGGGCCGAGTGGATCAGGCCAGCCGCTCAACTTGCAGAGCAAAGGCGACGGCTCGGGTGCGCGTTCGTCAAGGCGTGCAGGTGGTGGTCCGCCTCCGGCGACACTCACGGGTCCGGTCCCCCGGCCGGGCGCGGGCGGCGTCCAGGTGGCAAGCACGCTTAATCCAGACGGCTCGCTCGCCGTCCATCGGCAGGCAGGACCCGGCGGGCCCTTCAACCTGGTGTCCTCGCCACAGTCTCAGCCCCAAGTAAACGTTGCCAGAGGTGCCGGCCCTTCGCCCCGACCGCCGCCCGCAGTCCCCGCCGCCCCAGGCCCGTCGCTCATCGCCCGGGCATTCGCTGCCCACCCCGAAGCGGCGGCTGATAGCAGCCGGCCGTCCTCTGCAACGAGCGAGGCCCGCGGCGGGGGCTCCTTCCCCAACTCTGGGGACGAAACCTCGGTCCACAGCGCCGAGATTGACATGGGCGACGAGACTGCGCGCGATCTGGCCGCGCTCGCTGCCTCGGACGAGGAGACGGCCCGGCTCGCCCAGTCGGCGTCAAACCTGCTGCAGTCAATGGCGAGCAGCACACCGTTCGTCGCCTCACGAAGCGGCATCTCGCTCGAGACGACGCCCCGGAGCGGGCCGCAGACTCTCTCCTCCCGCTCGCCAGCACCCTCGTTTGCCAGCGGCCGGCGACCGAGTCCGATTCGCTCGAGCAGCACGAGCACGATGGGCACCGACAGCGAGGTGGCCGGCGTCCCGGTCCCGGTTCAGCCGCGGCAGCTCGACAACCTCTCCCGGCCTGCCCTGACGGGCAACGCCAGCGAGGCTAGCTCGGCCGGCGGCAGCAACGTCTCGACGCCGATGGGCACGCCGACCGGGACCGGTCTTCGGGAGCGAAGCGGCACGCTGCTGGCGCGACCGACGCCGACGGCCCCACCGCCAGCACGACGACGACGTCGAGAGCGGACCTCGACGCCGGGCAACGACAGCGCGACGACCGGCGGCGAAGACGACGGCGGCGACATGCTCGACGGCGAGGACGAGGAAGGGGCGAGCGAAGGCGGCGCCGGCGGCCCGGCCGTACCGCCTGCGAGTCAGGAGGTCAATATCGTCCAGGAGGAGGACGGCGCGACCGACATTGAGGGCGGCATGGACGACGACACAATCGAGGGCAACATGGACCTCCAGATGGGCGCCCCGCCCGGCGCGCCCGGCGCGGCCAACACGCCCGGGCCGGCACCCGACATGACGCCTCGCCAGGCGTTCCTGCCTATGACAGCGGCCGTCCCGCCCGTGCAGACGATTGGGCCGTCGGTCACGTCGCCTGTCGCGCAGACGGCGGCCGAGATGGCGGCCCCGGCGGCGGCGACGCCCGGCCGGCTGGGCACGACGACCGGCGGCTTTGGAGGGACAGCCGGCATGACGACGCCGGCGGTCGCCGCGCTCGCGACGGCCCAGGCGACTCAGCGGACGCTGCGCGACCTCAGTCTCGAGGGCAACACGATGAGCCCGAGCGAGACGACTTACCGGGACGACGACATCTTGCTCTCGCTCCAGCTGCTCGCCTACCTATCCAAGTACCCGCACGTCCGGCAGGCGTTCCACAAGCCTCGGCAGCCATTCCACCCGAACCTCGAGCTCGACGAGCACAACCCGGCGCCTTTGCCGATGCGGCCCGCCCTGTCCGACACGCCCAACATCTTTTCGCTCGTCGAGCGCTTCACCTTCCGGCCGTCGCCGAGCGACCCGACGACGCCCCAGCTGCCCGACGAGATCGTTTACTGGGCCGGCGTCATCATGCGCAACGCCTGCCGCAAGGACGAGTCGCGCGGCGGCATCCGCCAGTGCGCCAACATGTCTTGCGGCAAGTGGGAGACGAGCCCGCGGCAGTTTGCGAAGTGCCGCCGCTGTCGCAAGGCAAAGTACTGCTCGAAAGAGTGCCAGTCCAAGGCTTGGTCCGAGGGTCACCGCTTCTGGTGCTCGTACGTTCGCGGCCCTTGAGTAATCTCTTCCTCTTCCTCGGGTCGCTGACGAGTCACCTGCCCCTTCTTTGCCACAGCCAACGTGGCGAGACCGAGGTTCCGGCGACCGAGAGTAGCACGGCAGCGCAGCCCGGCACGCTCGGCAGCCTGACCGGCCTCCAGAACGACGGTCAGCGGGCGGGAGCCGACGGGGCAACCCGGCGGCCTGTCGCGGCCGGTGGCCAGCAGGCCCCACCAACCGGGACCCGAGGTCCACGACCGACGGCAGGCGCACCACCGGCCTCGCGCGGCGGAGGAGGCGAGCCGTACGACCTTTCTGCCGAGGCGGCGGCGGCGGCTCGGCGCGCTAATCCGCCGATCAGCGTCCGAGCGCCCTCGGTCGACCATACAATGGACGTCGATGCGGACCCTCGCCAGCAGGCAGTCCCGCCGACGCCCCGGCCGGCGCCGATTGTGCGCGCTTCAACCTGGGCCTCGACATCGGGCACGAACCCGGCGCTCGGCAACCCAGAGGACGTCAACGGCGTCCCGCTCCTCGCCCCGGGCTCGGCCACCTTCCGCGCGCCACACCAGAGTCGGACGTCGCCTCAAGGCGTCGCCGCCGACCTGCTGAGCGCCCACGCTGGCTCGCGAGGCGGTCCTGGTTCGCCGACGCACTCGCGGCAGGCTGGGCCTTCGACCTCGGCGAGCGGCAGCGGCGGCCTCTCGAGCAGCGGCTCGGCCTTCTCTCGGATCACGAGCGCCCTCCCTCGACTGTACAACTTTGGCAGCGGCGGCGGGCACGCGCACGAAGCAGCGGCCGGGGCCGCGCTTGAGACAGCAGCTGGCGGCGACCATTCGGCCGCCCGCCGCTCGCTCTTCCGCGCGCTCGGTTCGTCGAGCACACCGGCTCAGGCGCCCCGGGATCGGACCGAGCGTCGCGCACCAGCACCAGCCATCCCCCACCAGCAGCAACAGTACCAGTCTCCGGCTCCGCCTCTGCCGCGGTCAGGCTATGATGACGCCGAGATGACGGGCTGAGCATGTGAAGCCTTGTCCGGGCGCTTTCTCGTAGCGATCCCTTCCCTCCCTCTCCCCGTGGTTGGCCGACCGGACCCTTCCCCTTCCCTTCACGCCTCCCCTGCATCGCGACCCATTTATCTCGTCCTCCGCACGCCATCCTCCTTTGCCCTTGCGGCCTGCAGATTCAACGCATGCCCTCCGAGACCCTTTCACCGGCGTGCATCACCGGCGTCGACGTTCACGTTTCGGCGAAATCGGAGCCGTGCTGCCGAAGGGTTGCGGGGACCCCGCCCGCTCAGCCCACCGCGCATCCGAAGCCCACGCGCGCGAGCGTGTGCACGAACCCGGGCGAACAAGGGACGGGTGCTGGACCCTTCGGTAGCGTCCGCTGACAGCTTCCTGTCTTTCACTCAACCACCTCCCCCGACCTTCGATGCAGCTCTCGAACCTCCTCCTCGCCGTTGGCGCCCTCGCCGCAGCTGGCGCGCCGTTGCCCGCCAAGGCTGCCTCCATCACTACCCGCGACGGTGAGCTCCTCGACTGACCGTCGTGCTGCTCACCAGATGCTGATCCGGCAGGGCGCCAGGCCTCAACGACATCTACTACTGCGAGCCGTGGACCGTCGTACGTCCCACCTCGGCAGCATCGGCGTCAGGCAAAGGCAGGAGCGAGCGATCGCTGGCAGACGTCGCCCGGCCCTCCTCGCTAGCCGCCCTCCCCAATGACTTGGGCCCCTGATCGCTGATCATCCGCCTGATCGCCCCTGATCGCCTCTGCTCCAGGACCGGTCCTTCATCCAAGCCCCGAGCTGGATGACTTGGAACGTCGAGATCTGGAACACGACTGGCGGCCGTGACTCGGATGGCGGCGGGACGGGCGAGGCTGATCTAGTGCGTCTTCGTCGCATTAGACCTTCTACTAGCTCATGCTGCTAGCCGTCTGCTGACGCCGCCGGTAAGGTATCAGGTCGAGCTCGTCAAGACGGACTTCAAGGGTGGATAAGCTGGCGCCTGCTTGTCGGTACGATCCGTTTGCTGACCCCTCTTCGGAGCCGACCCGTGCCCCCCTAGGCAAGACCTTCACCTGGGTGCCCGACCTCCCGGCCAACTCGACTATGTGCGCTACCGCCGGCTCTTGGCCCATCAGGCCCTCAACCTCTTGTCGATGCTCACTCTCTCTTTCTCCCTCTCTCAAAGACGTCTGCGCATGACGCCGAACGACCCGACCGGCCAGAACAGCGGCTTTGCAGTCTCGTTCGCGGGCGCGATTCAACCAACGACCAAGCGCTGCGAGTAAGTCCTTCTATTTGATAGCTGCTTGCTTGTGCTTGCTAATCTGTGCTGACAAGTTCGACTCTTCTCGGACCATCAGCCAGTCAAAGTAGGCCTTAATCCGATTGTCGACGACGCCCTTCGCACAACCCCGTAGATGGCCTCTCGTCCGCATGCTGACGCCACCCCCCCATCTCCCCCGTTCCAACCTGCAGGCTCAACCTTACCTACTCCGCCGCGTCCGTTCTTGTTCCCGAAGCAGGGTCGGACGGCCTCCCCCGCGTGACCGCGCTCGTCTGGCCACTGGTAGCAGCTTTATCGGCGGCGGTCGGTGGCCTAGCTGCGACCTTCTTCTAAATCCGATCGGCGGCGTCCGAGCAAGTATATTGTACGACGAGTTTGGGGATGCGATGGATGGAGGTGCACTGCAGCCGTCGGGCTTGGGCGCATGGAAGCGCGGTTCGAGCGACTGGACTACAGGTGAGACCGGACGCTTGGACTCTACCGACCTGTTCAGACGTGGAAGGAGCGCCGGTCGCGGGCAGCCGACAGCTCCTGGACGCCCCCCCCACTCCCCTCTCATCCCTGGTGACGCCCCTGCCGCCGCACGTTCACGATCGACTGACGAGCCTGTCTGACGGTGTCAGGCCCTCCCTTATGAGCAAAAGGGCCGTCAGGCTGGGTGAATTCAGATGCTCGGATGCCATGCTAGTGCAGCCAGCCCCTAGAGCTCGAGCGTCCTCCCGCCATTCTTGAAGAACGCCTTGGTCTCCCGGCAGCGGTCGTTCGTGCAGCCCGGACACCTCAACCCGAGCTGGACGCTGGTCGGTCCACTCGTGCCCGACTGGACGGCTGCCAGGTGGTCGGCCGCGAGGTCGGCGAGCGCACGGGCAAAGGTCGGCGAATCGTTGAGCGAGGGCGCCCGAGTGATGTTCATGCCGAGCTGTCCGGGCGGCGCGCAATCAGGGGGGGAGGGAGATAAGTCAGCTCGACGCACTGCCTGAAAAGCGATAGAGGAAACAAGGGAGACGGACCTCCTTGGCCTCCGGTCCATACTCCATGTCGAGCTCGTAGAGCGTCTCGATGTGATCGCTCGTAAAGGCGACCGGTACCATGAGCACGTCGTTGTTGCCATTCCGGTGCAAGCCCTTGAGGGCGTCGATCGTCTGGGGTCCCTGCCAGCGCGACGGTCCGACCTGACTCTGCCAGCTGAGCCGGTAGGGGTTCGTGTTGCCCAATCGAGCCATGACGGCCAGGACGGTGGCGGCCACTTCGGTGATGTAAGGGTCGCCTCGCTCGACGACCGACAGCGGGAGCGAGTGGGCCGAGAAGAGGATGACGACGTTTGACCGCGTCTCGGCAGGGTACGAGGCGAGGGTGGCCGTGATGTTTTCGGCGATAGCCTGTGCGCGCGGACGGCAGCAGAGGAGCGTGAGCGGGGGGTAGGAACAGGCAGGCACTGGGCGGGGGGGGGGTCGCACCTCGACCAACTTAGGTTGCGTCGGCCACCGGTCGATGACAGACCACTCGATCGGCTTGACGCCGGGCTCGTTGGTGGTCGCCTTGAGCGCCCGGTGAAGCTCGTTGAGCGACGAGCCCGTCGTCGAACACGAGTACTGGGGATACTGAGTGAACGCGACGGCCCTCGTGACGCCGTCCTTGCGCATCTCGGCCAGGCAGGCCTCGGTCAGCGGCTCGGCATACCGGAAGGCCGTGTAAGCTTTGTGCGGTGCGGTCGCAGGCGAGAGCTCATCGAGCAGCTCAACCATGAGCTCGCCCTGGACCTTCGTCCACCGGCCGATCGGCGACCCGCCACCGATGTCGCTATACTGCTTCTCGATCTGCGGCGTCCGCCGGCGGGCGATCCAGGGCGCCATGTACTTTTGGAGCGGGCCGAGCGGGATGAGGTCCGAGTCGTGGAAAAGGTTGGTCAGGAAGGGCTTGACCTCGGGGATCTGATGGGGCGTGAAGTGGGCAAGCGCGCGTGCGGGAGCGCAACAAGAGGGAACGGGCGAGGAAGCCAGCACGAGGCAGCAGGCAGCAGCAGCAGCAGCAACAACGGGGTCAGCTGTTAGGGGACGTTTCTCGCGGTCTGCCGGAACAAGAGCCTCTGCAGACTAGCGGGCTTTGCCTCGAGAGAAGACCCGGAGGGACGCACGGTTGAAGGCCCGCCCATGTTCATCAGGACGATGGCTGCGGGTCGGCGGCGCCGGAGCGAATCGGACGAGGGCACGACGTCAGCGACAGCGACCGCGCCCAAGCGCGCAATAAGAAGACGGCCTTGGCCTGCCGAAGCCCTCTCCTGAGGTTTTCGGAGCCGGTTGAGAGGAGAAGACGTACCTGTCGGCCTGCGGACCGGGAATGGATAGAGGAGCACGGGAGGAAGGGCGTCAGTTTGAGCGGCCGCCCGGTGTGGAGGGAGGGGCGAGAGGGGAGGACGGACGGCTTGGTCGCGCTCGCCAGTCGTCGGCGGCCGAGTGCGGCCACTGGCATGATGGCGGACGGGCAGGCGGCCCTTGATGAGCGGAGCGTGCTGAAGGTGGTCGGCCGGAGCGACATGACTTGGAGGCGAGGGAGGGGAATCGAGGATGTGCTGGGGCGGTCGGCGTCGGTCGGCAGGAAGCAGGCCAGCAGAGGTCGGACGGTCGAACGGGTCACTTTCGATCGATCGGGGCGAGAGGGCGGACGCGCTCGATCGCCCACGCGCAGAGGCAGCAGACGCGTCGTCGACCTCCTCGAGCGCTCGAAGACGACGACGACGACGACGACGGATTGCATGCATGCAGTCCCGCTCAAACGGTCCGACCGTCCCTGGCCCCCCGGTGACAATCTGCTTGGCGAGACCGTCGTGTGCTAACCTGCCGTCCCCCGCCCCCCTTTTCGCGTGAGGCCAGCCTCGAGCCGGCAAGCGGCCCAGGCCTCGCAAGCGGCCGTCGCCCTCCACTATGCCGACGAGGACGCAAACACCTTTGCCGACCGCTCGCTCGCCTCGACCTCGGCAGCGACCCGTCAATCTGCGACGGCGGGCGAGCGTGGGGAGCGCGATGGAGGAGGAGGAGGGTGGGAGGGGTCGGCGAGGAGGTGGACGGCGGCAGAAGAGCGACGCGTTCGGAGGCGGCTCGATCAGCTCGAGGTACGTCCACCCTTCCTCTGGCGCCCTTCCCGCGCTCCGAGATCGCCTGCAGGCAGCAAAAGGTCGAGCGTACGCCAGTCGCCTCTCGCTGTTTCCTCCTAGCTCAGATCAACGTCCTCAGACTGACGGTCGTACGCCTCGATCCTTCCCCGTGCACGGCGTTGCGCATGCGTCCCCTCACCCCCACCCAACGGAACGCAGAAGACGAACGTCGTCGATCCACCCTTCAAAGAGTTCAAGGACGGCCTCAACCGACCCTTCAAAGAGTTCAAGGACGGCCTCGACCTGACGGCATCTCCTTCTACCTCCTCCGCCGCCGCCGCCGCCGCCGCCGCCGGCGTCGCCATCGTCGACGAATCGGACGAGATCGATCGGCCTCGGCCTACGAAGCGCGCGCGATTGACTACCGCTCCGCCGCCGCCGCCTCCTTCAACGGCGATACCGATCAAGCAGGCCGAGGCGGCGTCAGCGACGAAGCCCGTCAAGTCGAAGATGACGAGCGCGGTCCGGACCTTGCTGGCACCTTCGAACCGGCGGACCCTGGCTGAGCTGCTTGCCGACCAGGTGCGCCCTCTCTACGTCTCCATACCGCGCGCAGGACCCCTGTCGTCCGGCATCTGACCCCTCAAACCCCTACGCTTCGCTTGACCCGCACCACACAGCCTCACGCAGCCTATTCCTCTGCCCTCTCACCCGCCCCGCTCCACCCCCCTCGCCGCTTCTGCCTCCCCTGCGGCGACCTGTCCAAGTACGCTTGCGGCGCGTGCGGCGAGGGCGTGTGCTCGCTCGCCTGCAAGGCGAAGCACGAGGAGGACGCTTGCGGGAGGGGATGAGCGGCCTGACGGGCGAACCTCCGAAAACCACACGCCCCGGCCCAGAGGGGCGGGGGCGACGTCGGAGCCTGACCGGGCTCGTCAAGGCGTTCTCGGCCGTTCTCCAACCATCTGGTCCTCGATCTGCCCGTCTACCCGCCGCCGCCGGCCAAAGCACGGCTACCGATCCGCGCGCTCGGACCAAGGCACGAGCCCTCGACGGCTTCAAGCTCGCCTTCCCCGCGCCTTCAGCCCGAAACGTCGTTCGGGGTTCGCGCGTCCGTCGCTCGCCTGCAGGGCTTCGTCGGCATCGGAGCTCGACGAGCGAAGCCACCGCTTGGGGGTTTCCGACCGGCCCGGAGGTCGACACTTGGCCTCGACGAGAGGCGAGGACTCCGACGGGGTCCGAAGGGCAATCCTCTCACATCAACGCGACCAGACCCCTCTGCTCGACCCGACCCGAGGGTGAGCGCCGAGAGCGAATTAAAGGATGCGAATTCAAAGTCCCCCCTTTTCTTAACTCTCAGACGGTCGAGCAGCCTCACGAGAAAGAGCCGATCATCGTCCATGCTGAGCGCAGTCGGAGAGAGGGCGGTCTCAGGACGACATTGAAGGCTTCGCTGCCTCCGGGGGTGACCGGCTGGTGCAAGTGATGTGGCCGCGACGGCGGAAAGAATCGGCGTCTTCAACGTACGTCACTCGGGCTGCGGGTCTCGATCTCGAGCAGGCGGGGGATAGCTGATTCCCTTGGCCGATCCGGGCCTTTCAGCTAACGCCGTCGAGCCCTCATTTCCCGCGCGTCGTCCGCTGCCGCCGCCCCTCGAGCGCCCACCCACGCCCCCTCTCCTTCCTCGCCTCCCTCGCGCTACCCCCCCCTCTCTCCTCTCTCTCTCCTCTCCGCCCTCCTTCCCGCATACACCCCACTCCCAACCATGTCGACCGTCTCCTCCTCGCTCGAGACGCCCTCCAAGGCCCTAGGCTCGATCGACCTCGCCTCGACCCCGTCCAAGCCGACGGCGTCCTTCGCCGACCGGCTCAACGCGTCCAAGGTCGATGAGAGCAGCAGCAGCAGCAAGGTCGCCTCGCCAGCGCCCGTCAAGATGAGCCGGGCAGAGCTCGAGCGGCGGTTCGTCGGCGACCTCGATTGCGAGGAGTCGGATGAGCCCATCCTCCAAGAGACGTCAGTCCCCCCTCCCTCTCGCCAGCTCTCATTCCGCCTCGCGTCACCCCGGGGAGGCGCGTCGAAGGAGGAGGGGGGGGGGGCGAGTCGGTCAACATTCGACCTCGATCCTGCCCATCGCGACCGCCTTTCCCTCTCAACCTCTAATCCTCCCTCACCTCACACTCGTCTCTTCCCTCTCTCGACGACAAGCCCACCTCGGCAACTTCTCGCGCCCAGATCTCACATGTCCATGTGGCTGACCTCCCTTTCCCTCTCCACCATCACAGCAAGAAGCGCTTCGTCCTCTTCCCGATCAAGTACAAGGAGATCTGGCAGGCTTACAAGAAGGCCGAGGCTTCGTTCTGGACGGCCGAGGAGATGGACCTCAGCAAAGACATGCACGACTGGGAGAAGCTGACCGACAATGAGGTGCGGCTTCCCCTTCCGTCAGCTGCTCTCTGACTCGAGACCACGAGGGAACGCGGCTGACAGTCGATCCAACACCTCATGTCAGCGTCACTTTATTTCGCACGTTCTGGCCTTCTTTGCCGCCTCGGATGGCATCGTCAATGAGAACCTCCTCGAGGTCGGTCGCCTCTCTTGCCAGCGGACCCTTGCCCTCCGCGCCGATCCCCCTTCCTGACGCCCGACCGCCCCCCCCCCCTTCTCTTTCGCAGCGCTTCTCGTCCGAGGTTCAGTCGGCCGAGGCCCGGTGCTTCTATGGTTTCCAGATCATGATGGAGAACATTCACTCGGAGACGTACTCGCTCCTCATCGACACGTACATCAAGGAGCCCGAAGAGCGCGAGTTCCTGTTTGACGCGATCGAGACGAGTGCGTCCCTGTCTAATCTCCCCCCACACCCTGTCTTATCTCCCCCCGAACCCTTCCTCTATGGCACTGTCGTCGCTGACACGTTGATGCTCTGCCATCAAAGTCCCCTGCATCACCAAGAAGGCCGAGTGGGCGATGAAGTGGATCTCGAGCGAGACGTCGTCGTTTGCCGAGCGGCTCGTCGCTTTTGCAGCGGTCGAGGGCATCTTCTTCTCGGGCTCGTTTGCCTCCATCTTCTGGCTCAAGAAGCGCGGGCTCATGCCCGGCCTCACCTTTTCCAACGAGCTCATCTCGCGCGACGAAGGGCTCCACACCGACTTCGCCTGCCTCCTCTTCTCGCACCTGAACCGCCGGACGCACCCGACCATCATCGAGGCCATCATCCGCGAGGCTGTCGAGATTGAGAAGGAGTTCCTCTCGGAGGCCCTCCCCGTCTCGCTCATCGGGATGAACGTCACGATGATGTGCACGTACATCGAGTTCGTCGCCGACCGGCTGCTCGTCGCCTTTGGCAACGACAAGGTGCGTCCCCTCGGCTGTGACGGTCGCGCTGCGAGAACATGCCTGACTCCTTTCGCAATCCCTTCCGTCCCTGGCCAGTTCTACAACGCAACCAACCCCTTTGAGTGGATGGAAGGCATCTCGCTTCAGGGCAAGACCAACTTTTTCGAGAAGCGCGTCTCGGACTACTCCAAGTCGGGCGTCAACCAGTCGACCGGCGACAGCAAGGTCCACGACGCAAAGGCGGCCAAGACGTTTACCATCGAGGAGGACTGTGCGTTTGACATTCTTGGCGCCTTCCCCGCTCCCCCCCCCCCCGCCTTTTCTACAGAGGCGCGCTCTTTCCTTCGTCCCCGCGCGCAACCGCTGACAGCTCCTGCTTGCTTGCTTGTTTGCCTGCCCACGGTGCAGTCTGATCCTCCTCGCGCCCGCCTGCTGCCTGCCTGCCTCATGCCCCCCTCCCTTGTCTCACGTCTGTCTTTACGAAAACCCCGCCTGCACCTGTCCACCCCTCTCCCCATGACGACCTGCCCTTATCTACGTGGCCCCATCGCGCCTCGCCCCTCACCACTGCTCCTTCTCCACCTGCCCTCCTCCATCTTTCGATGCAATGGACCCTCACGTCGATCGTCTACCCTCGGCAGCTGAATGCCGGACGCAGCGCGTGTCGTCGAGGCGACCGAACCCGTCGGGCATTGCATCGTCATCGTCCCAGCGCTCAGATACCGCCCCCTGACCTCCTCGGCGTCGAACCTCCGACGCCTCCCAATCGTCTTGGCGTCGACGAACCTCCTCCGCCAGCGGGTCCTCCAGAGCCGGCGAGTCGGCCGGCCGCGCCGAGCAGTCCGCCCGTCCGGCGGGGCGTCTGGCCAAAACCGGCGATTCGGGGCGTCGACGACGACGGGGTTGCCGAGCGTTTCGACTCGAGTAGCTTCTTGGCCGCCCTACGCGCGCGCAAAGCAGAGAGGACGAGGGGCGGATCATGTCAGTCAGATCCGGCTCTCCCGGGAGAAGCGCGCGGCCGGGGCAGGTTGGAAGACAACGACGCACGTCTCGCGATTCTTGGCCATCTCCATCTCGAGCTCGGCCTTCTTACTGAACTCCTTGGCGACCGCGCTCCGCTCGCGACCGTCAAAGTTCTTCTCGCGCACGCTGAAGAAGACGCTGCCGAGCTCGGCTGAGGAAAGGACGATGGTCAGCTGTGTCTGTGACGTAACGGAAGAGAGCCAAGAGGGATAAGAGGGGGCTAACCAAGCCAGTAGGGGTCGACCGAAGTGACACACATCATGTACTGCTTGCTCGTCATAACGAGCTCGTGATAGATGACATAGTCGGGCATGTAGCCCAGGCCGTAGAGGGCCGAGGTCGGGTGAAGGATGCAAGGGGCCGCCGTCCGGCAGTTCATGTACTCGCCGATGCCCTTGACCCGGGCCGCCTGATGGAAGTAGCCGGCCGTGATGGATTTGCTGAGCGGGGTCGCACGTGGAAAGGAGGAAGAGTTAGTCCGGCGGCTTCGGCCAAAGAAGTGGGAGCGGAGGCGCGTTACCGGACGACGTCCCAGTCGGTGCCGACCGAAAGGATGGCGAGCTTTTGGCTCTTGAGGATGTCCTCGAGCTGAGTCCGGACCTCGCGCGCTTTGCGGAGAAGCTTTGGGTGCAGGAAGTGCTTCATCGCCCAGTCATCGCGGTACCTTGTCACGACGGAAGAGGAAGGAGAGCGTCAGCGCGTGCAACGGAAAGAGGTCGACCGGCGGAGACGGTGGGTGACGCACCCGTTGCTCTTCCACTGCGTGTAAACGTGGAGGAGCGTCAGGTGGTCGCTCTCCGGGACAAAGAACTTTTCACGGGCCTGGTCGCTCTCCTCCTGGCGCTCGCGCGGCCGGTAGAAGACCGAGGGAACCGAGAGCATCGAGACGATGGTGAGGACCTCGCTCGCGCAGCCATAGTCGACCGAGACGAGGAGCATCTTAGCGAGAGAGGGCTCCATCGGGTAGTCGGACATGCGCCGGCCGAGCGGCGTCAGGTCGCCAACGTTGTCGAGCGCGCCCAACACCCAGAGCTGATACATCGAGTTGATGATATTCTCCTGCGGGGGCGGGTCCATGAAGTCAAACTCGAGCGTGTTTTTCACGCCGAGCGACTTGAGGAGGAGGACCGTGTTGGCGAGGTTGGTGCGCTGGATCTCGGGGATATTGTTCTCAAACATCTCGTTGAGAAAGGCCATCTCGGTGTAGAGCCGGTAGCAGAAGCCGGCGCCCGTCCGGCCGGCCCGACCGGTCCGCTGGCCGGCGTTGGCCTGCGAGATAGGCGTGATCTGGAGGGCGTCCATGCCAACGCGGGGGTTGTAGACCTTGAGCTTCGAGTAGCCGGCATCGACGACGTAGAGGATGCCGTCGACCGTGAGCGACGTCTCGGCAATGTTGGTCGCAACGATCACCTTGCGCCGGCCGTCGGGCGTCGGCAGGAAAATTTTGGCCTGAAGATCAGCCGGCATCTGCGAGTAGATCGGCAGGACTGCGAGCGGCGGCGGGTCGTCGAGCAGCCCAAGTCGATCTGCAGCAGCACATGTGCCGACCCCAGAAGTCAGCGGTCCGATTCGAGCCTGATCCGCATGATCCACGTGCAGAGACGCACCTTCGACGACGCCGCACGTGACCTCGATGTCCTCTTGGCCGGTCATGAAGACGAGAATGTCGCCCGGCGGATTTGAGAGATGAATCTGAAGAACCTGCTTGACGGCGCTGTCGACATAGTCCTCGCAGGGCGACTTGCTGTGGAAGATCTCGACCGGGAACGTCCGGCCGGGGATCGTGAACTCAGGTGCGCCGCTGTAAAAGTTGGCAAACTGAAAGGCGAGAAAGGGTTAGCATCCTCCCCCGGCGCAGGGCGGAAGGGGTTTGACGGGCCTTTGCAGAATTCATGGTCGCCGACGTGACGATGAGCTTCAGGTCGCGTCGGCGCGTGAGAACTGTCGTGATGCGAGGCAAGAGCAAGTGCAGGGTCAGCGATCTGAACTGCAAGAGGGCTACCTGAAAGAGCTCACTCTTCTTGAGCAGACCCATGAGAACGTCCGTGCTGAGCGATCGCTCGTGCGCCTCGTCGAGGATGATGACGCTGTACCGGTCGAGGTCGCCCTCGTTGAGCGACTCGCGTAGCAAGACGCCGTCAGTCATGACTGGAAGGGTCAGACAGGCAGGTGACGAGTCAGCAGGATGGCCAGCGGGTGGGAGCCAGCCACGAGCGGCGACGGCGCACACTTGATCTTGGTCTCGGGCGAGGTGCAGTCCTCGAATCGGATCGCGTAACCGACGGTCGACCCGAGCGGCACCTCCATCTCCTCGCTGACGCGCTTGGCGACGCTCATAGCGGCAACGCGCCGCGGTTGCGTGCAGCCGATCATGCCAAACTCGCAGTAGCCGTCCTCGTAGAGGAACTGGCCGAGCTGTGTCGTCTTGCCCGAGCCCGTCTCGCCGACGACGATCGTCACTAGGCACACGAGGAATGTGCGGTCAGCAGGATGAGCAGCTGAGAATGGAGGAGGAGGACGGACCCTGGTTCTCGCGGATCGTCCGCATCAGATCCTCGCGGCAGGCAAATGCGGGCAGGTACTCGCGCTGCTCCTTGAGCGACTTGGTGCGCGAAAAGTTGGACGCGCCCTCGCTCGCCTTCATGTGCGAGGCAAACTTGGAGTCCGACTTGTAGTCGGCGTGGCCGACCTCGTCCTCCTTCTTGGACGGCGCGGGCGGCGCGCCGTTGGCGTTGACCGGCTTGCCGTTGACGTCGACGTCCTCGCCATTCTCGCCCTCCTTGACGCCCATCAGGTTGCCGAGGTTGGTCCCGCCAATCGAGGCCAACTTGGCCGCCGCTTTGGCGCGCTCCTGCTGCTCGCGTCGCTCCTTGACAAGCGCGCTGCCCTTCTTGGAAAAGACGGCGAGGTCGCTCGTGCCGTCCTTAATCGGGTTGATGGGATCAAGCTGGCGTGTGAAGGCGGTCCGGCCATCAAGGAAAGGTGGGCGGAGGTCGTGCACGAGGACGTGCACCTTGGACTCCGAGTCGTCCTCAAAGTCCATGTCGACCGCCTCGCGCGAGCCGACGCCAGAGGTGTGCATCCGGTTTTTCTCCCACATGTCGTTGTCAGCGTTCTACGAAGAACCGTTAATAAAGTCAGCCGATTGTCGCAAGCCGGCGATGCGCACACGAGAGTGAAGGCGACCTGCGAGGGACGTACGTATTGCGCCTGGCGGGCGGTCACCTTGCGCGTCGCCTTCTTGGCAAGCTCCTCCTCCTGTTGCTGGCCGAGGTCCTCGTACTGGGCAAACGGGTTGTGGTCCTCGTCGCCAGCCTGAGCAGAAAGAGGTGGTCAGCCTAGGGTAGCCGTCGCGGCGGCTCTGCGGCTGGGACGTACAACGTCATCCTGCTCGTACCAGTCGCGGTCGAGCTTGACCTGCTCCTCCTCCCACTCGTGCTGATTCGGCGTGAAATCTGGCCTGACCGACTCGCCTCGCTCGGTCCGGGGCGTCGCCTCCCACCCGCGGGGGCCACTTGAAGACGCGCTCCGGCTCCCGCTTGCCCTGGCGTTAGGCGTCTCATCCCAACCACGGTTCGGCACGCGGGCGCTGCCGCCACCGTACCCGCTGTCGCCGCCGGCACCGCGCTCGCTCCGAGGCGTCGGTGCCTCCTCCCAGCTCCGGCTCTGGCCCTGCTGGCCGCCGCGTGCGCCCCACCCGCTGTCTCGACCGCCCGTCGACTGCGGAGGGGGTCCACCTCGACCTGGAGGCGGTGGCGGCGGCGGCGCCATCGGCCGGGCGTAGCGGTCCTCCTTGTTCAGCCGGTTCTTGAAATCGCCCAGCCCGCGGACGGGCTCGGTCTGGTGCTGGGGAGCGACCGAGATGTTGGCGCCCTCGCGCTGCTTCTCGCGGTTCCTGCGGTGCTCCTCGAGCCGCTGCAGGGCGGTCGAGCTCAGGCCGGGGCCATGCGACGGCGTCTCGGGTCCGCGCTGGCGGATATTCGCCGCTCGAGGTGGCAGGGACGGGACTAGCACGATGGAGGCTCGGCGGCCAGTCAGCGTATTAGTCAAAGGTCTGGCGGGGAGTCGAGCGGTCGACTCGCACCCTTAAACATCGGGGCCTCGCCCGTGTCGACATCGTCCTCGACCGCGAGCTTGGCCTTCTTGCTTGAGCTCCGGCCCTCCTCCTCGAGCCGACGCTTGGCCGCCGCCTCAGCCTTCTTCTGCGCTGCGAGCCGGTCGAGGCCGAGCAGCGACGCCTGCGGGGCGTGGTAGCGGTGTTGCTGCGAGGAAGACAGACGTCAGCGCTCACAAATCTCAACGCAGACGCAGAGCGGGAGACTACATACCGCGCCACCTCGGACGAGACCGCCCGCCCGTTGCTCCTCGGTCTCGAGCATGTCGGGCCCGTCGTCGTCGTGGACGGCGAAGCCGGCGACCGCGAGCCGGCCGCTGGGCCCGCCAGCCTTGTCTTCCTGGCTGAGGTGGACGAGGATCTCGGTGTGGAGCTCCTCGACGAGGTCTTCGCTGAACTTGCCAAAGGCCGCGATCGCCCGCTTGAACGAGGCAACGGTCGCGTTCGTCCGGGCGATGTCGATGACCCGGCGGGCGAGGAGCTCGTTGACGCTGATCGAGTTGAGCGCGCGCGAGAGAGCAACCGCGACGTGGTGGACGAACGGCTCGCCGGCCGGCGTGCTGGCGTCCATCCTTGCAGAACTGGGCGAGGTGGCGAGGAGACGAGCAAGACCTGCAAAGGAAGACAAGGGGCTGAAAGCAGGTTGACGTCGGATGGGGACGTCGTCGTTGGGGCGGCGGCTCGGCTCGTGTCGCCTCGAGTCGGCCAGCTCGGCCTTACACGAAACCTGCCCGACGACGGCCACTTCCTCCCTTCAGCTCCCTCTTCCTTTCGCCACCCCGCCCCTCTCCGGCGCTCGTTGTTAGCATGACCGACGCTGCTTCTTCGCACGCCCTCTCGGCCTCGACCTTCAAGCGGCTCCACCCGCAGGCCTACTTCAACCGCTTCCTGCCGCACGCGTTCCGGCCAGACGGCCGGCCGCTTGACGATGACGCCCGGGCCTGGCGGGACGTCTCGATCAATCTCGGCTCGATCTCGACCGCGAGCGGATCGGCTCTCGTCCGGGTGGGCGAGACGACCGTCACATGCGGCGTCAAGGCCGAAATCTTTGAGCCATCGGTCTATGAGCCCGCGGCCGGTTGCATCGGTGCGTCGGTCGGCGCCCTGCGCCCGGCAGCCGCACCTGCCCTCATCCGGTGCTGACCCCCCTCACGTCCGGTGCTAGTGCCCAACGTCGACCTGCCCGCGCTGTGCTCGCCGCAGTTCAAGCCCGGGCCGCCGGCAGATGAGGCTCAGATCCTATCGGCCCAGCTGAACCGCATTCTCTCACAGTCTGTCTACTCTCCCACCGGCCCCGCGCCTCGGTAACTTACGGCTGACGACCCAACCCGCTGCCCGTTCACCAGTCCGAGCGTTCTTCCGCTCTCGAGCCTCGGGATAGAGTCGGGTCGAGCCGCCTGGGTGCTCTACATTGACGTCGTCTGCATCAACTACGATGGCAACCCGCTCGATGCCTGCCTTGTCGCCGTCATGGCTGCGCTGCGTAATAGTGCGTGCTATCCACCTCGCTCGCCTGACGCTGGGCTCGCAGAAGGCTGACTGGCAGGCTCTCTCCCCTACTCTCTCTCTCTCTCTCTCTCTCTTTCTTTCTCTCTTTCTTTCTTGCCGGCCTCTCTCTCTCTCTCTATTTTCTGTCTCTCACCACAGCCCGTCTGCCGCATGCGGTCTGGGACGACGAGCGGGCGCAAGTTGTCTGCTCGCGCTCGGCACCGACGCTGCCGCTGGCGCTCGGCTCGGCCAATCCGGTCTCGTGCTCGTTTGGCGTCGTCAATGGCCGGACGGTCATTCCCGACCCGACGGCGTTCGAGTCGGCCCTCCTCACCTCACGCATCACCGTCGTACTGCTGCAGCCGACAGCGGAGGCCAACCGAGAGCGCAAGGCCCGGCTCCTGCTTGTTGAGCAGACCGGCCTGGGCGGGATTGTCGGCTCAGCAAGTGCCGGCGGAGGAGTGGGCACGCAGGCCGTCCTCCGCGAGTGTGCGAAGCGGGCCCGGGCGAGGGCAATTGTCATCCAGGAGCTGCTCGAGTCATGAGCCTTTTCCTCGAGACATCTCGGTCAAAGCGCATGCTGACAAGGGTGGGTGGGCTAGAAGGCGGATACAGTGGGGAGGGAGACGAGGAGGGGCGGACACGCTCTACTCCTTCTTCTCGTCGTTGTACCAGTCATCAAAGCCGAGGTCGGTGCCGAAGGCGGGCGTGTTGACGCGCTGCGTCTTGCCCTTCTTGGCGGCGAGCTCGTCGAGCGTCTTGACCTCGGCCTCGGTCAGGTCGACCGTCTCGAGATTGGAGGCGATCCGCTCCTTCGTGACCGACTTGGGCAGGACGACGACGCCCCGGGCGACCTGGTACGAGATGAGCACCTTGGCTGGGTGGCAGCCCTTGGCGTCGGCAATCTCCTTGATGTCGACGTCGCCAAGCAGGGGCGAGTCTGGAGCATGAGGCGAAGAGTCAGACGACTAGCGGAACGTCCGCTGATGCGCACGAGCAAAGAACGAAGACGAACTGGTTGAGCCTAGCGGACTGTACGCCTCCATCAGGATGCCCTCCTTCTCGCACCACTCCTTGAGCTTGTGCTGGGGGCTACATAGATCGGGCCGGCGCCCGTCAGTAGCTAATGGTGCATCCCTATCGCACGGTTAGGACTCACAGGAAAGGGTGGAGCTCGACCTGGTTGACGGCGGGGACGACCTTCCACTTCTTCTTGAGCTCCTCGAGGTAGGGCACGGACCAGTTGGAGATGCCGATGGCCTTCAGCTTGTCTGGAAGCGGCAAGGGGACGAAGCATGTCAGTCTCCGTCACTCAAGGGCAACGGCGGTGGTCGGTCCGTCACCAGCCACTTCGTCTCCTCTGCAGATAGGCTCGGAGCGACCAGATGAGAGCTCGAAAAACGCACCGGTTCGCTCGTAGATCTCCTCAAGCTCGGCCCACGCCTTCGAGATGTCAAAGTTGAGGTCGGTCGCGCGCGAGCCGTCGGCGTTCTTGGGAAACTTGTTGTACTTGTCGTCCTCCGGGGCCGTGAGCTTGAGCGGCCAGTGGATCAGGTAGACTGACGGGAGAGTCGGAAAGGGTGAAGGGTCAGCGCCGCGGTAACGCTGCACGCGCGCGAGAGAGAGTCGGGCCGATGACGTACGATCCAGGTAGTCGGTACCGAGGTCCTTGAGCGTCTGGTCGAGGCACTCCTCGATGCGACCATCGAGGTAGGTGAGCCAGACCTGGGAAACGGCAAAGATGCTCGCTCGCGTCAGCGATGCTGACTCGGTGCGAATTGTCGCAGGGAAGAGCAGTCCGGAGACGGAGGGTGGCCGTCCCAGCAGACAAAGGAGAGGGGTACAAGCCGACAGACCTTGCTGGTGATAAAGATGTCCTTGCGAGGAACACCCGAGGCCTTGATGCCCTCTCCGACCTCCTTCTCATTGCCGTAGACGGCAGCGGCGTCAATGTGACTGCTCCAGGCAAGGAAAACCCGGTGACGCGGTCAGTGAGCCGAGTGCGATGCGAACGTCTGAAGCAGGCGAGCCAAGGGAGAGCAGACGCACCGGTAGCCGGCCCGGAGGGCAGCCTCGACGGCAGCAGCGCACTCGCCAGGAGGCGCCTGCCATGTTCCGAGTCCGATGGCCGGGATCTCGGCGCCGGTGCTGCCAGGAGGCAGGAGGAATGGCGCGTCGGAGGGAGCGAGCGGTGGCGGTTAGCCCAGGGTTAGAGTGGCGCTCGCGCGAAGCAAGGAAGGTGAGACCGACTTGAGCTTGAAGTGAGTGGGGTATCCCATGGCTGCGTCTTGTAGAGGTTCGGTAGGAGGGCGGTGGAAGTTAGTGGGTGTGGGTCGAGAGGAGATGCAGGGGAGGGGGGGCGGAAGGGGGTGAGGGATGCGATGGGGGCCTGCCGCCCTGCGTGTCGAGCTCCTGCTGCAGCCGTCGGCTACCGGGCCGGCCGCCCTTTTCACCGATGCAGGCGCGCAGGCTCACCATCGGTCAACGCCGAACGCCCGACGGACCTCTCTGCCTGTCGATCGATCTCCTCGACATGGCACACGAGCCCACGCGACGCCAACGATGGACTACTGTGAACGAGCGAGCGCATGCCAGGTCAGCAGGGAAGATACTGGCAGCTGACCTTCGCTGCTCTGACGGCGCTGCGGGCATTGCGGCACCATGCGGATCCCCTCCCTTGCTTGTGTCGCGCGCGTCCGACAAGATAGCTCACCCGAACTCGCCCGTCCCCAAATAGGAACGACCGTGGGCCTTGGCTGGCTGATCTCTTTTCTTCCCTTGAACGTCGACCCTACCTGCCTGCGTACCCGACTTCATCAGCATGCTCTCCCCCTCCCTCGTCGCCGCAGCCGCGCTCGTCGCCGCCGGCCAGCTCGCCTCGGCCTCGCCCATCGGCGCCTCGCCCGCGCTCGGCGCTCGCGACCTCCTCCAGCTCCAGCGGCGGGACGAGGCCAACTCGTCGGAGCCGTTCGTGCTCGAGCACCACCTCGGCAACTTGAGTCCCTACTGGACGCCGCCGTCCGACTATTCGCTCGAGCTGCCAGAGGGCTGCAGCGTCGTCCAGGCCTCGCTCATGCAGCGCCATGGCTCGCGCAACCCCCTCAAGTCGGAGCTCGTCTACGTTCAGAACGTCTCGGACGTCTTCAACTCGGCCGAAGGCCAGCGCCTGCTCGCGAACGTTACCGGCGACCTTGAGTTTATTAAGACGGTGCGGCCCTAGACGCATCGGCTGCGAACGTGCTTTCAAAGGATCGACCGGCTGACTCTCCCTCCCCCCACTCGTGCCTATTAGTGGACCAACAAGCTCACGCACGACGACCTGACGCCGATCGGCCGAGCCCAGCTGTTCCAGCACGGCGTTGACGTCAACATGTCGTACCCCCACCTGTTCACCAACGAGTTGCTCGTCGGCGACCAGGACCGGGTGTGCGTCACCGTCTGCTTCTGGCCCCTTTTCTGACACCCTAAGCTGACCGGCTGGCCCTCTCGCTGCGGCAGCGTCGAATCGGCCGAGTGGTTCCGCGCGGGCTACTACGGCCGGCAGTACCTTAACGTTTCAACCGTCAAGCTCATCGCCGAGGACGACGTCACCTTTAGTTCCATCACACCCATGGATAACTGCTCCGCCTGGGACTATGCCTTTGGTCTCGGCGCTGTCAACACGTGGAACGCCGTCTACCTGCCTTCAATCGTCAGCCGCTTCAACGAGCTCCTGCCTGGCTTCAACTTCACCCAGAACCACGCGCACGGCCTCCTGTACGCCTGTGCATACGAAACGGCGACGATGGGCTCGAGCCCTTGGTGCAAGCTCTTCACCGAGAGCGAGATCCTTGACTTTGGTGCGCAGTCCTCAGCCTCGCCCGTTTCACCTCAAGGTGATTAGCTGGCCAGATCTGACATCCGATCCCACTGCTTGGCAGAGTACGAGCTCGACCTCCTGATGCGCAACGCCTTTGGCTATGGCCTTCCCGCCCCGCTCGGCCCGACGCTCGGCTCGGTCTACTTCAACGTCCTCGTGGACCGTCTGACCAATGCAACCGGCAACGCGACCGACCTTTACCTTGAGTTCGGGCACGACACGACGATCGATCTGTTTTTGACTGGTGCCGGTCTTGTCAAGTGTGTCAGACGCAGCGTCCTTCTCGACATTGTGCCTACTCGGCGATTGACAGCTCGTTTGTAAATCTCTGACCTCCAAACTTAGCGACACGAGCTACCCCGCTCAGGGACCCGTCAACCCAGACCGCCTCTGGCGGACGGCCCTCCAGGTGCCCTTCGGTGCCAAGATGGTCAGTCC
>Ga0308160_10001953_pt1 | contig 26692 bp, 17 predicted proteins | sample PhyFR1_FD_201036 | JGI IMG/M metagenome (GOLD analysis project Ga0308160, IMG submission 201036) | Phyllosphere microbial communities from UC Gill Tract Community Farm, Albany, California, United States - DLSLF.R1 | ecosystem: Host-associated > Plants > Phyllosphere > Unclassified | place: USA... | reverse complement strand
AAGTGGAGTTTGTCTTAACGCATGCGCGCAAGGCGGGTCACCCCCTGCAGTGCGTGATGGAGGAAGTATGATTGCGCAGGAACTTGAAGTATCCCTACACATGGCCTTTGTCGAAGCCCGACAGGCACGGCACGAGTTCATTACCGTGGAGCACCTGCTGCTTGCGCTCCTCGACAATCCCTCGGCCGCTGAAGTCCTGCGTGCATGCGCGGTCAACATCGACGACCTGCGCAAGACCCTGACCAATTTCATCGGTGACAACACCCCGACCGTGCCGGGCACGGGCGAGGTCGACACCCAGCCGACGCTCGGCTTCCAGCGTGTGATCCAGCGCGCGATCATGCACGTGCAGTCGGCGTCGAACGGCAAGAAGGAAGTGACCGGTGCAAATGTACTGGTGGCGATCTTCGGCGAGAAGGATTCGCATGCCGTTTACTACCTGCACCAGCAGGGCGTGACGCGTCTCGACGTGGTCAACTTCATCTCGCACGGCGTGCGCAAGGACCAGCAGATCGACAGCCAGAAGGCGTCGGAAGGCGTGGAAGAAGCGCAAGTCGAAGGCGCAACGAAGGAAAGCCCGCTCGACCAGTTCACCCAGAACCTGAACAAGGCGGCCGCCGACGGCAAGATCGATCCGCTGATCGGGCGCGAGGAAGAAGTCGACCGCGTCATCCAGATCCTATGCCGTCGCCGCAAGAACAATCCGCTGCTGGTCGGCGAAGCCGGTGTCGGCAAGACCGCCATCGCGGAAGGCCTGGCATGGCGCATCGTCCAGGAAGACGTGCCGGAAATCCTGCAGAACGCCGTCGTGTTTTCGCTCGACATGGGCGCGCTGCTGGCCGGTACCAAGTACCGCGGCGACTTCGAGCAGCGCCTGAAGGCGGTGCTGAAGCAGCTGAAGGACACGCCGAACGGCATCCTGTTCATCGACGAGATCCACACGATCATCGGCGCCGGCTCGGCCTCGGGCGGTACGCTCGACGCGTCGAACCTGCTGAAGCCGGCCCTGGCGAATGGGCAGCTGAAGTGCATCGGCGCGACCACGTTCACGGAATTCCGCGGCGTGTTCGAGAAAGACCATGCCCTCAGCCGCCGCTTCCAGAAGGTCGACGTCAACGAGCCATCGGTCGAGCAGACCGTGCAGATCCTGCGCGGCCTGAAGTCGCGCTTCGAAGAACACCACGGCGTGAAGTATTCGTCGTCGGCGCTGTCCACCGCGGCGGAACTGGCGGCGCGCTTCATCAACGACCGTCATTTGCCGGACAAGGCGATCGACGTCATCGACGAAGCGGGCGCGGCCCAGCGCATCTTGCCGAAGTCGAAGCAGAAAAAGACCATCGGCAAGACCGAGATCGAGGAAATCATCGCGAAGATCGCGCGGATTCCCCCGCAAACCGTCAATCAGGACGACCGCAGCAAGCTGCAGACGATCGACCGCGATTTGCGCAACGTCGTCTTCGGCCAGGATCCGGCCATCGATGCACTGGCCTCGGCCATCAAGATGGCGCGTGCGGGCCTGGGCAAGCAGGACAAGCCGATCGGTTCCTTCCTGTTCTCCGGTCCTACCGGTGTCGGCAAGACCGAGGTGGCCAAGCAGCTCGCCTTTATCCTCGGCATCGAGCTGATCCGCTTCGACATGTCGGAGTACATGGAGCGCCACGCGGTGTCGCGCCTGATCGGTGCGCCGCCGGGCTATGTCGGCTTCGACCAGGGCGGTTTGCTGACCGAGGCCATCACCAAGAAGCCGCATGCGGTGCTGCTGCTGGACGAGATTGAAAAAGCCCATCCGGACATTTTCAACATCCTGCTGCAGGTGATGGACCACGGCACCCTGACCGACAACAACGGACGCAAGGCCGACTTCCGCAACGTGATCATCATCATGACCACGAATGCGGGCGCCGAGAGCCTGACCAAGCGCTCGGTCGGCTTCGTGGATGCGCGTGCGGCCGGCGACGAGATGGCCGACATCAAGCGCATGTTCACGCCGGAGTTCCGGAATCGCCTGGATTCGATCATCAGCTTCCGCGCGCTGGACGAAGACATCATCCTGCGCGTCGTGGACAAGTTCCTGATGCAGCTGGAAGAACAGCTGCACGAGAAGAAGGTGGAAGCCATCTTCACCGAGAAACTGCGCAAGTTCCTCGGCGCCAAGGGCTTCGATCCGCAGATGGGTGCGCGCCCGATGTCGCGCCTGATCCAGGACTTGATCCGCAAGGCGCTGGCCGACGAGCTGCTGTTCGGCCGCCTGGTCAACGGTGGGCGCGTGACGGTGGACTTGAACGAGAAGGACGACGTCACGCTGGAGTTCCCGGAAGGGGACACCGCGCCGCCACCGGCACCGGCCGAGACGGTCGAGATCGAGTGATTCGGTCGCTTCACAAAAAACCGCGCCATGTGCGCGGTTTTTTTTATGGCCTGATCAATCGTTTTGTATCCCGTACGGTGGGCACCCCGTGCCCACGCGGAACTTCGCATAATGTTGACGTGTCGGGTCGACGCAAACGATGCGCTCCGACCAAGCATCCAAAAGCGTCTCGTTAGCGCCCGCGATCATGGTAACGCCGCGGAGCGAGTTGCGGCAGCCGCCGACTCCGGACGAACACGTAACCGCGTGGGCACGGCGTGCCCACCGTACGGTCGATGCCATCGGCCGTCATCCCGGTCGCAGGCCAGGTTTTTTTGCACGTATGCACGCCACCTCATGCATTCCATATGGCAAACTCATTTTCTTCCGCCAACTTTGCCCCTGCCCGCATGAACCTGTCCCGCACCATCCTCGCCCTGTCGCTGGCCCTCATTGGCAGCCAGGCTGCCGCCGCCGATCCGTACTTCCGCTTCCCCGCCGTGCGCGGCGACACCGTGGTCTTCACCGCCGAGGGCGACCTCTGGCGCACCACGACAAACGGTGGCAAGGCCACCCGCCTGACCACCCACCCGAACGCCGAAACCCAGGCCGCCATCTCGCACGACGGCAAGTTCGTCGCCTTTGCCGCCTCCTACGAAGGCGCCCAGGAAGCCTACGTGATGCCGATCGAGGGCGGCCTGCCCAAGCGCATCACCTTCGAGAACGGCGGCGTCAGCGTGCTGGGCTGGACCAAAGCCGGCGAAGTCCTGGTCAGCACCGAGAACTCAGTCGGCCCTTCGAAACACCGCGTGGTCGCCGCCCTCGACCCGGTCAAGCTCGCGCGCCGCGTGCTGCCGCTGGCCGACGCCAACGACGCCACCCTGAGCGACGACGGCAAGACGGTCTGGTTCACGCGCATGGGCCTGGCCATGACCAACGATAACGTCAAGTCCTACCGCGGTGGCGCCACCGCCCAGCTGTGGCGCTACGAGCTCGGTGGCAAGGCCGAGGCCGAGCAGCTGTTCAAGGGCAGCAATGAAAACAACCGCCGCCCCATGCTGTGGCAGGGCCGCCTCTACTTCATCAGCGATGCCAACGGCGCCGACAACCTGTGGAGCGCCAACCCGGACGGCACCGACCGCCGCCAGCTGACGACGCACAGGGAATGGGATGTGCGCAGCGCCTCGCTCGGCGATGGCCGCATCGCCTACCAGCTGGGCGCCGACCTGCGCGTGTTCGACATCGCCAGCGGCCAGGATAGCCGCCTGGAGGCCAGCCTGCTGTCGGACTTCGACCAGCAGCGCATGCGCCGCGTGAAGTCGCCGCTCGACGCTCTCACCAGCATCGAGCCGGCCGGCAAGGCCGAGCGCATCGTCGTCACCGCGCGCGGACGCGTGACCATTGCCGGTACCGGCAGCCAGCGCCGCGTCGAGATCGCCGTGCCGGACGGCGCCCGTGCCCGCGGCGCCGTCTTCAGCCACGACGACAAGTGGATCTACGCCTTCGTCGACACCAGCGGCGAGAACGAGATCTGGCGCTACGCCGCCGACGGTTCCGGCAGCGGCGAACGCCTGACCAGGGATGGCGCCTCGCACCGCGCCGGCCTGTATCCCGCGCCGGACGGCAAGTGGCTGGCCCACACCGACAAGAAGGGCCGCACCTGGCTGCTGGACCTCGACAAGAAAACCAACGTCATCATCGACGACGCCGGCCAGACCGGCGCCGACGGTCCCGACCAGGTGGTGTGGTCGCCGGACAGCCGCAACCTGGCCTTCGTGCGCGTCGGCAGCAGCGAGCAGCGCAACCAGATCGGCATGTTCAACCTGGCCACGAAGCAGACGGCCTTCGTGACCACCGACCGCTACGAAGCCAACGCGCCCGTGTTTTCCCCGGACGGCAAGTGGCTCTACTTCCTGTCGGCGCGCCACTTCAACCTGGGTAACGCCTCGCCCTGGGGCGACCGCAACATGGGGCCGGTGTTCGACAACCGTGTCGGCGTGTATGCGCTGGCGCTGCAGCCCGGCACCCGCTTCCCCTTCAAGCCCGAAGACGAGCTGACCAAGCCGGAAGAAAAATCGCCGGAAGCGGCCGCGCGCGAAGCGATCAAGGCCCCGGGCGACGAGCGCGACGCCGACAAGAGCGCCGCCGTGGCGGCCGCCGTCGCCGCGACCGCCAAGACGGCCGCCGCCGACAAGCCGAAGGCGCCAACCCCGGCCATCGTCTATGCCGGCCTGCGCGAGCGCCTGTATGAAGTGCCTGTCGACCCGGGCAACTACCGCGCGCTGGCCGTCGACGACAAGCGCCTCTACCTGCTCGACGCCGAGGAGGGCGGCAAGGGCACGCTGAAGACCCTGGAGGTCGCGCGCAGCACGCCCAAGCTCGAGACCTTTGTCGCCAACGTGCGCGAGTTCGGCCTGAGCACGGACCGCAAGCACGTGTTCTACCGGACCTTCGCCAAGGGCGCGCCGGGCGACATGCTGATCGTCGACGCCGGCGCCAAGGCCCCGGCCGACCTCTCGAAGGCGAAAGTGAAGGTCGACGACTGGGCGGTCACCTCGAATCCGCGCATGGAATGGGTCCAGATGTTCAACGACGCCTGGCGCATGCACCGCGACTTCCTGTACGACGCCAACATGCGCGGCGTCGACTGGAATGCCGTGCGCACGCGCTACGCGCCGCTGGTCGAGCGCGTGACCGACCGTGCCGAGCTCGATGACGTGCTCGGCATGATGGTCGGCGAGGTCGGCGCGCTGCACTCGCAGATCCGTCCGGGCGAACTGCGCCGCGCCGCCAGCGAAGGCGCGCCATCCAGCCTGGGCGCGGTGCTGACCCGCACCGCCGAGGGCTACCGCGTCGACCGCGTCTACCGCAGCGAACCGGAACTGCCATCGGAAGCCGGGCCACTTTCGATGCCCGACGTCGACGTCAAGGAAGGCGACATCCTGCTGGCCGTGAACGGCAAGTCGCTGCTCGATGCGCGCGACATCGCCGACCTGCTGCTCGACCAGGCCGACAAGCAGGTGCTGCTGGGGGTGAAGAGCCCGGGCGGCAAGCCGCGCCAGGTGATCGTGAAGCCGGTGTCGATGGCGAAGCACGCCAGCCTGCGCTACGCCGACTGGGAGCAGGGCCGCGCCCAGCAGACCGAGGCCGCCTCGAAGGGCAAGATCGGCTACCTGCACCTGCGCGCCATGGTCGCGCGCGACATCAATGCCTTTGCGCGCGACTTCTACGCCAACATCAACAAGGAAGGCTTGGTCATCGACGTGCGCCGCAACAACGGCGGCAACATCGACAGCTGGATCATCGAGAAGCTGCTGCGCCGTTCCTGGGCCTTCTGGTCTTCGAACGGCAAGCAGCCGCAGTCGAACATGCAGAACACCTTCCGCGGCCACCTGGTGGTGCTGGTCGACGAGCTGACGTATTCCGACGGCGAAACCTTTGCCGCCGGCGTCAAGGCCTTGAAGCTCGGGCCGCTGGTCGGCAAGCGCACCGCCGGCGCCGGCGTCTGGCTGAGCGACGGCAACGGCCTGCTGGACAACGGCATGGCCCGCGCGGCCGAGTTCGGGCAGTTCTCGACCGACGGCGAGTGGCTGATCGAAGGCGTGGGCGTGGTGCCCGACGTCGAGGTCGACAACCTGCCGCACGAGACCTTCGAGGGGCGCGACCGCCAGCTGGAGGTGGCGATCGGGCTGCTGCAGAAAAAGATGCAGGAGCAGCCGGTGAAGCAGTGGAAGCCGGCGGCGATTCCGGCGTTGAAGCGGGAGTAAGGGTGGGCGCGGTGTTGATTAACGCCGCGAGCTTTCAAACCATGAACCGCGTGGGCACAAGTACCCACCCTACAGTTGATAGGTAGGGTGGGCACTCGTGCCCACGCCGTGCCACCGTCTGCTGGATCGCAACACCACAATCCCCCACCGTTCACACCCCTGTCACATTAAGTTTCTACACTGCAAGTATCCCTTCACTTCACCCCACCGTGATGCGACTTGCACAGCTCCACACCGGCACCAAGATCCTCGGCTCCTTCGCCATCGTTTCCCTCGTCATCGTCGTCATCGCCTGCGTGGCCTTGTGGCGCATGCACGCCGCCGACGCCCTCAGCGCCAACTTGGTCGAGGACAAGCTGGCCAAGCAGCAGCTGGCGGCCGACCTGCTCGGCCTGGAACGCCTGAACGGCACGCGCACAGTCGCCATCGCGCGCAGCGACAGCCTGGAGCTGGCCGACTACTTCCTGGCCCAGCTGGCCGACGGCCGCAAGCAGGGCGCCGCCATCGAGAAGAAGTGGACAGGTTTGTCCGCCAGCGAGCGCGAAACAGCCCTGGTCGCCGCCGGCACCAGGCACAAGACCGCGCTCGCCGCCGCCCAGGCCGAACTGCTGCGTGCCAAGGACCTGGGCCAGATCCAGCTGGTCGAGGAGATCATCGCCAAGCGCTGGGAGCCCGCCTACAAGGCGCAAGTCGGCGCACTCGAGGCGCTGCTGGCGCACGAGAGCGCGGAGGCGCACCGCCTGGCCGACGCATCGGCGGCCGCCTCGCGCTTCAGCAAGGGCTTGCTGCTGGCGCTCGGCGCCGGCGCGCTGGGCATCGGCGCGCTGCTGGCCTGGCTCCTGACACGGAATATCGTCGGCCCGCTGCAGCAGGCCGTGCTGCTGGCCGAGCAGGTGGCGCACGGCGATTTGCGGCCCACCATCGCCCACGCGCGCAGCGACGAGATCGGCCGCCTGTTCGACGCCCTGAACGGCATGACCGGCGGCGTCTCGCACACCGTGGCCCAGGTGCGGCAGGGCGCGCATGCCATCGATGCGGCCTCGAACGAGATCGCCGACGGCAACCACGACCTCTCGCAGCGCACCGAGCGCCAGGCCGCCGCGCTGCGCCAGACCGTACATGCGATGGAAGCGCTGACCGACGCCATTGCCGATAACAATGCCAGCGCCCAGCACGCGAATACCCTGGCCCAGAAGGCGTCGAACGTGGCGGGCGAGGGCGCGCAAGCGGTCGAGCAGCTGGTGGCGCGCATGGGCGCGATCAAGGCCTCGGCGGCGCGCATCGTCGACATCACCGGCATGATCGACAGCATCGCCTTCCAGACCAACATCCTGGCCCTGAACGCGGCGGTGGAAGCGGCGCGCGCCGGCGAGCAGGGGCGCGGTTTCGCGGTGGTGGCCTCGGAAGTGCGTAACCTGGCCCAGCGCTCGGCCGGGGCGGCGAAGGAAATCAAGACCCTGCTCGGGACCTCGAGCGCCGAGATCGAATCGGGTACCGGTATCGCGAATGCGGCCGGCGCCACCATGCGCGCCGTGCTCGATCATGTGCGCGAGGTGGCGGCGATCCTGGCCGCCATCGACAGCGCCAGCGCCAGCCAGGCCGGCGGCGTGGCCCAGGTCGGCAAGGCGATTGCGGAAATGGATGCGTCGACCCAGCAGAACGCGGCGATGGTCGAGGAAGCGGCGGCGGCGGCCGAATCGATGCGCGAACAGGCGGCCGAGCTGGCGCGCCTGGTCGGCACCTTCAAATTACACGACGACTTGCTGGAAGACGCCGCGGCACCTGGAGCGGCACCTGGATCGGCCGCCGCACCGGCGCCGCGGCGGCTGGCCCTGGCCGCCTGATCAGATCGCGGCCAGCGCGCGCTGCAAGTCGGCGCGCTGGTCTTCCAAATGTTCGATGCCCACCGACAGCCGGATCAGGCTATCGCCGATGCCCAGCTCGGCGCGCTGGGCCGGCGGGATGGTGGCATGCGTCATCAGGGCCGGATGCTCGATCAGGCTTTCCACGCCGCCCAGGCTCTCGGCCAGCGTGAATACGCGGCAAGCCTCGAGGAAGCGCCGGGAACCGGCCAAGTCGGTATCGAGCTCGATCGAGATGATGCCGCCAAAGGCGTCCATCTGGCGCCGTGCCAGCGCGTGCTGGGGATGCGATTCCAGGCCCGGATAAAACACCTTGCGCACCTTCGGTTCGCGCTCCAGCCACTGCGCCAGGTCGAGCGCGTTGGCGCTGCTGCGCTCCACGCGCAGGGCCAGGGTCTTGATCCCGCGTAGCACCAGGAAGCTGTCGAACGGCCCCTGGATCGCGCCCACCGCGTTCTGGATGAAGCCCAGCCCTTCGCGCAGCTCGGCGTGGTGCGGCGCATTCCCGACCACCGCCACGCCGCCGATCACGTCGGAGTGGCCGTTCATGTACTTGGTGGTCGAGTGCACCACGATGTCGATGCCCAGTTCCAGCGGGCGCTGGTTGATCGGGCTGGCGAAGGTGTTGTCGCACACGCTAATGATGCCGCGCTCGCGGCACAACCCGGCGATCGCCTTCAGGTCGGCCAGTTTCAGCATCGGGTTGGTCGGCGTCTCGACCCAGACCAGCTTGGTCTCCGGCGTGAGCGCGGCGGCCAGCGCCTCGGGGTCGGCCAGGTTCACGTAGCTGAAGCGATGGCCCGCGCTTTTCCTGCGCACGCGCTCGAACAGGCGGTAGGTGCCGCCGTACATGTCGTCGCCGGCCACGATGTGCGAGCCGGCCGGCAGCAGTTCCAGCACCGCCGAGATGGCGGCCAGGCCCGAGGCGAAGGCGAATGCCGCGCTCCCGCTCTCGATGTCGGCCACGCAGCGCTCCAGCGCCCAGCGCGTGGGGTTGTGCGAGCGGCCGTAGTCCAGGCCCTTGTGCACGCCCGGGCTCTCCTGCACGAAGGTCGAGGTGGCGAAGATCGGCGGCATCACGGCGCCGGTGCTGGGGTCGGGCGCCTGCCCGCCATGGATGACGCGGGTGGCGAGGTGCTGCTTATTGTCGGTGTCGGTCACGGTTGGGCTCACGATAAGGTCCTGCGCAGGTGGTTGAGAAGGTCGAAGCGGGTGATCAGGCCATAGAACTGGTCGCCGTCCGCAATCACCGCGGTCAGCCCGCGGTCGAGGATGCTGCGCAACTGGGCCATGCTGCTCGAGGGTTTCAGGGTTTGCAGATGCGCCGTCATGGTCGTGGATACCGGCGACTTGAAGTGCCCGGGTTCGTCGATCACATGCAGCAGCAAGTCGGATTCGTCGATGATGCCGGCCAGGCGGCCGTTCTCGATCACGGGCAGCTGGGCCAGGTCGCTGCTGCGCATGCGGTTGAAGGCGGTGAGCAGGGTGTCGGTGGGGGCGACGGTGACGACTTCGCCGGCGTCGAAGCGGCGCCCGATCAAATCGCGCAAATCGCCCAGCTTGGGCCGCTGCAGCAAGCCCTGGTCGACCATCCAGCCGTCGCTGTAGACCTTGGTGAGATAGCGGGTGCCGGTGTCGCAGACGAAGGTGACGACACGTTTCGGCGTGGTCTGTTCGCGGCAGTAGCGCAGGGCGGCGGCAAGCAGGGTGCCAGTCGAGGAACCGGCCAGGATGCCTTCGTGCTGGAGCAGGGCGCGCGCGGTGTTAAAACTTTCCTCGTCGCTGATCGAATAGGCGCTCTTCACGCGCGAGAGATCGGCAATGCCGGGAATAAAATCTTCGCCGATGCCTTCCACGGCCCACGAACCCGCATCCTTCGACAGGTGGCCGGTCTGCACGTATTCGGTCAGGATCGAGCCCTGCGGGTCGGCCAGCACGAACTCCAGGTTCGGCTGAGCCTGCTTGAAGTAATTCGACAGGCCGGTGAGGGTGCCCGAGGAACCCACGCCGACCACGATGGCGTCAAGGTCCTGCCCGGTCTGCTGCCAGATCTCGGGGCCGGTCGTGGTTTCGTGGGCGCGCGGGTTGGCCGGGTTGTTGAACTGGTCGGCGAACCAGGCGCCGGGGATGTCGCGCGCCAGGCGCGCCGCCACGTCCTGGTAGTACTCGGGGTGGCCCTTGCCGACGTCCGAGCGGGTCAGGTGGATCTCGGCGCCCAGGGCTTTGAGGTGCAGCACCTTTTCGGCGGCCATCTTGTCGGGCACGACCAGCACCACGCGGTAACCCTTGATGCGCGCCACCAGGGCCAGGCCCAGGCCGGTGTTGCCGGCGGTGGCCTCGACCACGGTGCCGCCGGGCTTCAGGCTGCCGTCAGCCTCGGCCGCCTCGATCATGGCCACGCCGATGCGGTCCTTGATCGAGCCGCCGGGGTTTTGCGATTCAAGCTTGAGAAAAAGCTGGCAGGGACCGGTGTCCATGCGCGTGACTTGTACCAGCGGGGTATTGCCGATCAGCGAGAAGATCGCTGCCTGTGACAGGTGTTCCGTTTCGCGTTGCATGTTGCCTCCAAAGAAGCGCCTTGTGGGCGCCGTGAACGCAGGAAAGAGGGCGCAGGTGAGCGCCAATCGTGAAGAACAAGACATCTTACGGCGATTGGCGAGCGCGCACTTGAACTGGCGCGCATCGTGGGCGCGGCGGTGAACGCGGCATGCCGTGAAGCGTCGAGGGGCGTCACCTTAGCATGTCTAGTCATGTTTGTTTAATAAGATAATCGTATATCGGTATCTGATTTATGCGCCACGCTTCTGGTCCATATTTGCGGCCTGAAGGCGCTGCGCAGCCTCAATCGTCTTACCCGGCGTGCATGTGATTTTGTCAATTTATATTGCCGCCGAGTGCTATACTGCTCCATCCTTTTACCCCCGGACGCCGAGCTCATGAGCATCAAACGCATTCTTTCCCTGGCTGCAGCCGCTGTGCTGCTGGTGTTGTCCGCTTGCGGCGGCCATGGCGTCGAACTGGGCGACTTCCCCGCGCTGAGCAAGACCGAAGGCGACGCGCCTTTCGATCTCGTGGCGCCCAGCTCGAAGAGTCCCGGCGCGTTCGTCTTCACCAGCAGTAACCCGGCCGTGGCGTCGGTCGTCGGCAAGACCGTTACCGTGCACGTGGCCGGCACCACCACCATCACCGCCTCGCAGCCGGAAGTCGGCAGCTACAATCCCACCTCGACCAGCGCCGTGCTCACCGTGGCGGCGCGCGTCTGCGAAGCGCCGTCGGTGCGCGAGAACGGGCAGTGCGTGGCGCCGGCCACCACGGCCAGCTTCGTCACCCGCGGCGAGATCGTCTGGATGCCGGCCACCTTCGTGCTGGGCTGGGCCAAGGCCGAGGCTTTCTGCAAGAACACCACCATCCAGGGCAAGACCGGCTGGAAGCTGCCGACCCAGGCCGAGCTGAAGGCGCTGGTCGACTCGGGGCAACTCACGGGGCAAAACTGGAACACGGGCGACGCCTGGACGACGGATGTGGGCGCCGGCACGAACACCCACATCGCGCTGAACCTGGCCAGCGGCGCGGCCACCCCAACCGGCAGCGACAGCAACGCCAACGTCACCTGCATGCGCTAGGCCAGTCCGGCTGCGAGAAGAGCGAAGCATGCGCCTAGCCCAGGGCCTGCGCACCGTGGCGGCGATCGAAGCCGCGAAGGGCCTGGTTGTGCTGCTGACCGGCTTCGGCCTGTTTGCGCTCGTGCACCGCGACGTCCAGCAATTGGCGGAAACGCTGGTCACGCATGCGCATTTGAACCCCGCCGCGCATACGCCGCGTATCTTCCTCGAATTCGCCGGCAAACTCGATGACGCCCACCTGATGCAGCTGGCTGCGGCCGCACTCGCGTATGCCGCCGTGCGCCTGGTCGAGGCCTACGGCCTGTGGCATGGCCGCACCTGGGGCGAGGCTTTCGCCGCTGCGAGCGGAGCCGTCTACCTGCCTTTCGAATGCCGCGAATTATTCCACCGCCCCGGCTTGCTCAGCGCTTGCCTGGTGCTGGTCAACCTGGCCGTGGTCGGGTTCATGGTGTACAGCTTGCGCCAACGAAAAGCGGCCCGCGCCGCACCGTGATGGGGCGGGTGCACGCGGCTCGTCAAATCCCTTCCGCCATCCCCGAGCCGCTGGGCGTGCCTCTGAGTTGGGCCACCGTGCTTGCCAGCCAATTTTTCTCGAACCTGTCTTTCGCGAAGGGATTGGGCGCCGCTGCGGCACTGTCCCACATGGCGTCGAAAATCCTTTCCGAGGGATCGTTCTGGTCGCGGAAGGCCAGCCAGGCACGCGAAGCGCGATGCGGTTCCACCGCATAGAACAGCAGGGTCGATTTTTGCGTGCGGTTGCAGAACAGCCCGAAGAAGGACTCGGGAAGCTCGACCAGGTGCGGGCAGTCCGGCGGATAAAAGGTGTAGCGGTCCTTGACCAGGGGATGCAGGGCATTGCCATAGAAGCGGATCCGGTAGCCCCCGGGGTGCAGCTTGTCTATCTTGTCCTGTAGCTCGAGGTGCTTGCGGATGATGGTCTTGCATTCGATGAAGCGCGTGTCGCTCATGGGCTCGCTTTCGAAGTTGCTGACATTGAAGATGCGCCGGATCGTGATGCCCCGGTCGCAGGCAGCTTCGGCGGCGCGTTCGAACATGTCCATCAAGTCCTGCTTGTAGAACAGGACGTTCGCGACGGATTTGTAATAGTCGCCGCGGTCGAGCGAGGACAGCATCATGCTCAGCACATTGCCGGCGATGACGCGCGGGTCGGGAAAGCGGTATTCGTGCCCGGCCTTGGCGATGTAGCGCCGCGAAATCTCGGAATGGAAAACGTTCAGTTTTTCGGCAACCGAGGCCAGCGAATCGCGGGTCAGGTCGGCCAGCAAATTCAGGCAGGCGTCGCTGCGCAAGATGTCCGGTTCCACACCATGATGGTCGGCGCTGTGCTTCTGGGCACGGGCGCGGATGTCGACGCCGCTTTGTATTGTGCCAACCAAGGCGTCGGCGAAGTTTTCATGGTCCCTCAGCACCCTCAGCAAGTCCTCGCGCAGCGCCCGGTCCGACGAGCGTTCGTTGATCTCTTTTAAGAGTGCAATCTGCTCGCGAAAATCCGCCTCCGCTGTCACGACATCCGATACGTCGCGCAGATACTCGTAGCCGAACACGGCGATGCTGGCGACGATGAAGCCCGTACCGAGCTCTTTCGCCAGTTCCGGAAGAAGGAGCACTTGTCCCATCGTGTGCTCCCCGACCAGGAGCAGCACGACGCCCAGCACGAAGCCGGGTATCGCGATTTTCGACACCGCCTTCACGACCCGCCATGTAACGGCCGCGAAACCGGTCTCGCGCTCTTGTATCCGCTCGCTTTCCCTGGGCATGGCATCCTCCGGCTTCCTGGTTCTTTCAAAGCAGGTTGGCAGGTTTCACGGGCAAAGGCAGATGCATCAATCGTCTTATTGCGCCATCTCAGGCGATGACGCTAATTTGCTGATCCGTTCACATTTCGAGGAACTTTCAGGCCCCCGACTTCAAGCGCCGCCACAGCGTGGTACGGCTGATGCCCAGCTGGCGCGCCGCCGCATCGCGCGAGCCGCCCAGGCTGGCCACCAGCTCGGCCGTACTATGCGCACGCGCGGGCGCCAACGCGGGTGCGATTGGCACGTCGGCCGCCGGCTGCCCCAATTCCGGCGCCACCGACAGCAAGAAGCCCGGCGTCAGCGCCTGCAAGGGTTCCGCCGCCAGGAACAAGGCCAAGCGCTCCATCAGGTTGCGCAGCTCGCGCACATTCCCCGGCCAGCGGTAACACTCCAGCAGCGGCGCGCAAGCCCCCAGCTCGGCATGCAAATTCGGGTGCGGCCGCGCGCCCAGCGCCGCCAGGGCGTGCTTGAGCGACCACTCCGCCAGCGGCGCGATGTCCGGCCCGCGCGCGCGCAGCGGCGGCAGCGCCAGGCGCAGCACCGCCAGGCGATAGAACAAATCGGCGCGAAAGCGCCCCTCGCGCACCCGCGTTTCCAGGTCGCAGTGGGTGGCGCTGATCACGCGCACCTCGATCGGCACCGGCCGCGTACCGCCCACGCGCATCACCTCGCGTTCTTCCAGCACGCGCAGCAAACGGGTCTGCAAGGCCAGCGGCATTTCGCCGATCTCGTCGAGGAACAGCGTGCCGCGATGGGCCGCCTCGAACAGGCCGGCATGCCCGCCACGGCGCGCCCCGGTGAACGCGCCTTCCTCGTGCCCGAACAGTTCCGACTCCAGCAGCGATTCGGCGATCGCGCCGCAGTTCACGGCCACGAAAGGCCGGTTCGCCCCCAGGTTGCGCGGCCCCTCGCGGTGGATGGCCTGGGCCACCAGCTCCTTGCCGCTGCCGGTCTCGCCCTGGATCAGGACGGTGGCCGGCGAGCGCGCATACAGCACCACCGACTGGCGCAGGCGCTCCATCGCCTCGGATTCGCCGCGCAGGTCGTTCAGGCCGCGCCGTGCGCGCCTGGATTCGTTCGGCGGCCCGCGCCGCAGGCGGTTCGCTTCCAGCTGGGTCAGGCGGGCCAGTTCCAGGGCGTCGTCGAAAGCCTGGCGGATCGAGGCCGCCGAGTACAGGAACACGCCGGTCAGGCCCGCTTCCTCGGCCAAATCCGTGATCAGGCCGGCCCCGACCACGACCTCGATGCCGGCCGCCTTCATCTCTTTTACCGCTGCGCGCGCATCCTCGCGCGTGACATAGCTGCGCTGGGCGATGGTGAGTCCGAAGGTCGCGCTGAAGTCGGCCAGCTCGGGCAGCGGTTGCTGGTAGCCGATCACGCCGATGCGGCTGCTCACCTTGCGCGCCCGCGCCAGCGCCCCCATCACGTCGAAGCCGCTTGCCTTGGCCACCACCACCGGCGCCGAGACGCGGCCCTTCAGGTAGGCGCCGTTCGAGCCGGCCGCAATCACCACGTCGCAGCGCTCGCTCGCCATGCGCTCGCGGATATGGCGCGCCGCTTCGTCGAAGCCGAGGTCGATCGGCTCGATGGTGGCAAGGTGGTCGTATTCGAGCGTGATGTCGCGGAACAAATCGGACAGGCGCGAGACCGACACGGTCCAGATGACCGGCTTGTCGGCTTCCTGGGGCAGGGGAGAGTGACGGCGCATGTTGCAATGATACTGCAACGGTGTTTCAGCGTGAAACATTGATGAAACGTGGCGAACATTGACGCAGGAGGCTGCTTGACGCTAAACGCTTGAACTATCAGGCTTTTCCAAGGCCCAAACCGTGTCGCCCATGCTGGCACGCTCTTTGCAATAACCGAGGCATACCCACCGAACCAGGAGACACCATGATCCAATCGCCAGGCGCGCTGTTCCGCCGCGCCGTCCAGGAAGAATCGCCGCTGCAGGTCGTCGGCGCCATCAACGCCAACCACGCCCTGCTGGCCAAGCGTGCCGGCTTCAAGGCCATCTACCTGTCCGGCGGCGGCGTCGCGGCCGGCTCGCTCGGCCTGCCGGACCTGGGCATCTCGAACCTGGACGACGTGCTGACCGACGTGCGCCGCATCACGGATGTCTGCGACCTGCCGCTGCTGGTCGACGTCGATACCGGCTTCGGTTCCTCGGCCTTCAACGTGGCCCGCACCGTCAAGTCCATGATCAAGTTCGGCGCCGCCGCCATGCACATCGAGGACCAGGTCGGCGCCAAGCGCTGCGGCCACCGTCCGGGCAAGGAAATCGTCTCCAGGCAGGAAATGGTCGACCGCATCAAGGCCGCCGTCGATGCCCGCACCGACGAAGACTTCGTGATCATGGCCCGCACCGACGCGCTGGCCGTGGAAGGCATCGACGCCGCCATCGAGCGTGCCGTGGCCTGCGTCGAAGCCGGCGCCGACATGGTCTTCCCGGAAGCGATGACCGACCTGGCCATGTACTCGCGCTTCGCGAAAGCCGTCGGCGTGCCGATCCTGGCCAACATCACCGAGTTCGGCTCGACCCCGCTGTTCACGGTCGATGAGTTGAAAACCGCGGATGTCGGCCTGGTGCTGTACCCGCTGTCCGCCTTCCGCGCCATGAACAAGGCCGCCGAAAACGTCTACACTGCGATTCGCCGCGACGGCAGCCAGCAGGCGGTGGTCGACACCATGCAGACCCGCGCCGAGCTGTACGAGCGCATCAACTACCATGACTTCGAACAGAAGCTCGACGCCCTCTTTGCAGCTCAAAATGCGGCCCAGAAAAAATAATCGATAACCGGAGATCAAACATGAGCGAACAAGCAACCCCTACCTTCAAGCCGAAGAAATCCGTGGCCCTGTCTGGCGTCGCCGCCGGTAACACCGCCCTGTGCTCGGTCGGCAAGTCGGGCAACGACCTGCACTACCGCGGCTACGACATCCTGGATGTGGCCGATGCCTGCGAATTCGAGGAAATCGCCTACCTGCTGGTGCACGGCAAGCTGCCGACCGCCGCCGAACTGCGCGGCTACAAGGCCAAGCTGAAAATGCTGCGCGGCCTGCCGCAAGCGGTGAAGCTGGCGCTGGAAGCCCTGCCGGCCGGCAGCCACCCGATGGACGTGATGCGCACCGGCGTCTCGGCGCTGGGCTGCGCGCTGCCGGAAAAGGACGACCACAATGTCGCCGGCGCGCGCGACATCGCCGACCGCCTGATGGCTTCCTTCGGCTCGATGCTGCTGTACTGGTACCACTACAGCCAGAACGGCAAGCGCATCGACACCGAGACCGACGACGACTCCATCGGCGGCCACTTCCTGCACCTGCTGCATGGCCACAAGCCATCCGACGAGTGGGTGCAGGCGATGCACACCTCGCTGATCCTGTACGCGGAACATGAATTCAACGCCTCCACCTTTACCGCACGCGTGATCGCCGGCACCGGTTCCGACATGCACTCGGCCATCACCGGGGCGATCGGCGCCCTGCGCGGCCCGAAGCACGGCGGCGCGAACGAGGTGGCGCTGGATATCCAGAAGCGCTACGAGAACGCCGACGAAGCCGAAGCCGACATCCGCAACCGCGTGGCGAACAAGGAAGTCGTGATCGGCTTCGGCCACCCGGTGTACACCATCAGCGATCCGCGCAACGTGGTGATCAAGGAAGTGGCGCGCAATTTGTCGCAGTCGGCCGGCTCGATGAAGATGTTCGACATCGCCGAGCGCCTCGAATCGGTGATGTGGGAAGTGAAGAAGATGTTCCCGAACCTTGACTGGTTCTCGGCCGTGTCGTACCACATGATGGGCGTGCCGACCGCGATGTTCACGCCGCTGTTCGTCATCGCCCGTACCTCGGGCTGGGCCGCGCACGTGATCGAGCAGCGCATCGACAACAAGATCATCCGCCCGAGCGCGAACTATGTCGGTCCGGACGACCTGCAATTCGTGCCGATCGCCGACCGTAAATAAACGAGCTTCACCATGAACAACGCTTACCGCAAACCCCTGCATGGCACCATGCTGCATTACTTCGACGCGCGCGACGCCGTCGACAGCATCGAAGCCGGCGCCTGGGACAAGCTGCCCTACACCTCGCGCGTGCTGGCCGAAAACCTGGTGCGCCGCTGCGAGCCCGTGTCGCTGGCGCCATCACTCAAGCAGCTCATCGAGCGCAAGCGCGACCTGGATTTCCCTTGGTATCCCGCCCGCGTGGTTTGCCACGACATCCTGGGCCAGACGGCGCTGGTCGACCTGGCCGGCCTGCGCGACGCCATCGCGCAAGAGGGCGGCAACCCGGCCCTGGTCAATCCGGTGGTGCCGACCCAACTGGTGGTCGACCACTCGCTGGCCGTGGAGTGCGGCGGCTTCGACCCCGACGCCTTTGCCAAGAACCGCGCCATCGAGGACCGCCGCAACGAAGACCGCTTCCACTTCATCGACTGGACCAAGAAGGCCTTCCAGAACGTGGACGTGATCCCGCCCGGGAACGGCATCCTGCACCAGATTAACCTCGAGCGCATGTCGCCGGTCATTCAAGTAAAAGATGGCGTGGCCTTCCCGGACACCCTGGTCGGCACCGATTCGCACACGCCGATGGTCGATGCGCTGGGCGTGATCGCGATCGGCGTCGGCGGCCTGGAAGCCGAGAGCGTGATGCTGGGCCGCGCGTCCTATATGCGCCTGCCGGACATCGTCGGTGTCGAACTCACGGGTAAACCGCAGCCGGGCATTACCGCCACCGACGTGGTGCTGGCGCTGACCGAATTCCTGCGCGCCTCGAAAGTGGTGTCGACCTGGCTCGAGTTCCATGGCGAAGGCGCGGCCAAGCTGACGCTAGGCGACCGCGCGACCATCGCCAACATGGCGCCGGAATTCGGCGCCACGGCCGCGATGTTCTACATCGACGAGCAGACCATCAAGTACCTGAAGCTCACCGGCCGCGAAGACGAGACCGTCAAACTGGTCGAGCTGTATGCGAAGGAAACCGGCCTGTGGGCCGATGCGCTCACGACTGCCGAGTACGAGCGCGTGCTGCGTTTCGACTTGTCGTCGGTCGTGCGGAATATCGCCGGCCCGTCGAATCCGCACAAGCGCGTGCCGACTTCGGAACTGGCTGCGCGCGGCATTGCCGGCGTGGTCGAGAACGAGCCGGGCCGCATGCCGGATGGCGCCGTCATTATCGCGGCCATTACCAGCTGCACCAACACCAACAACCCGCGCAACATGATCGCCGCCGGCCTGCTGGCACGCAATGCGAACGCGCGCGGGCTGCTCCGTAAGCCCTGGGTGAAATCCTCGCTGGCGCCGGGCTCGAAGGCGGTGTCGCTGTACCTGGAAGAAGCGGGCCTGATGCCGGAGCTGGAGCAACTGGGCTTCGGCGTGGTGGCCTTTGCCTGCACCACGTGTAACGGCATGAGCGGCGCGCTCGATCCCGTGATCCAGCAAGAGATCGTCGAACGCGACTTGTACGCCACCGCGGTCTTGTCGGGCAACCGCAACTTCGACGGCCGCATCCACCCGTATGCGAAGCAGGCCTTCCTGGCCTCGCCGCCGCTGGTGATCGCCTATGCGATTGCCGGCACGATCCGCTTCGACATCGAGAAGGACGTGCTGGGCGTGGATACGAATGGCCAGCCGGTCAGGCTGGCCGACATCTGGCCGAGCGACGAAGAGATCGACGCCGTCGTCGAGGGCAGCGTGAAGCCCGAGCAGTTCCGCAAGGTGTATACGCCGATGTTCGCGCGCGTGGCCGACGATGGCGAAGCGGTCAGCCCGCTGTACGACTGGCGCGCGATGAGCACCTACATCCGCCGCCCGCCCTACTGGGAAGGCGCGCTGGCCGGCGAGCGCTCGCTTTCCGGCATGCGCGCGCTGGCGGTCTTGGGCGACAACATCACCACCGACCATTTGTCGCCGTCGAACGCAATCATGATGGACAGCGCGGCCGGCGAATACTTGTTCAAGATGGGCTTGCCGGAGGAAGACTTCAATTCCTACGCCACCCACCGCGGCGACCACCTGACGGCGCAGCGCGCGACCTTTGCCAACCCGACCCTGAAGAACGAGATGGTGCGCAATGCGGACGGTTCTGTCCGTGCCGGTTCCCTGGCACGCATCGAGCCGGAAGGGCAGGTCACGCGCATGTGGGAAGCCATCGAGACCTACATGGAGCGCAAGCAGCCGCTGATCGTGGTGGCCGGGGCCGACTACGGCCAGGGTTCCTCGCGCGACTGGGCGGCCAAGGGCGTGCGCCTGGCGGGCGTGGAAGCGATCGTGGCCGAGGGCTTCGAGCGTATCCACCGTACCAATTTGGTGGGCATGGGCGTGCTGCCGCTGGAATTCCTGCCGGGCGTGAACCGCCTCACGCTGGGGCTGGACGGGACCGAGACCTATGATGTGATCGGCGAACGCACGCCGCGGGCGCAGCTTGTTCTCGTTGTGAACCGCCGCAACGGCGAGCGGGTCGAGGTGCCGGTCACCTGCAGGCTGGATACGGCGGAAGAGCTGTCGATCTACGAGGCCGGCGGGGTGCTGCAGCGGTTTGCGCAGGACTTCCTGGCGTCGTCGAAGGTGGCGGCCTAGCGCGGCGTTCGTGGGCGAATCATCACCGTCCGCGGCGTTGTTTTGAACACGTCACCGCGTGGGCACGGGGTGCCCACCGTACGGTCGATGCAAACCATGTTGTCAATCGCAGCCGGGATGCATCTCGTACGGTGGGCACCCCCGTGCCCACGCGGTGACGCACCCCACACCCGGCCACGTACAGCGAGGCATCGCCCGCAAACCCAACTGGATCAACGATAAAAATGGCACACCAACCCCAAATCAAAATCCCCGCCACCTACATGCGCGGCGGCACCAGCAAGGGCGTCTTCTTCCGCCTGCAAGACCTCCCGGAAGCTGCCCAGCAACCCGGCCCGGCACGCGACCAACTCCTGCTGCGCGTGATCGGCAGCCCCGACCCCTACGGCAAGCAGATCGACGGCATGGGCGGCGCCACCTCCAGCACCAGCAAGTCCGTCATCGTCTCGAGGAGCACGAAACCGGACCACGACGTCGACTACCTCTTCGGCCAGGTCTCGATCGACAAGGCCTTCGTGGACTGGTCCGGCAACTGCGGCAATCTGTCCTCGGCCGTCGGCTCCTTTGCCATTAGCGCCGGCCTGATGGAGAAAGACCGCATCCCCCAAGACGGCATGGCCATCGTCCGCATCTGGCAAGCCAACATCGGCAAGACCATCATCGCCCACGTGCCGATGACGAACGGCGAAGTCCAGGAAACCGGTGACTTCGAACTCGACGGCGTGACCTTCCCGGCCGCCGAAGTCCAGCTCGAATTCATGGACCCGGCCGCCGACGAGGAGGGCGCCGGCGGTGCGATGTTCCCCACCGGCCAACTGATCGACGACCTGGACGTCCCCGGCCTCGGCGTCTTGCGCGCGACAATGATCAACGCCGGCATCCCGACCATCTTCGTGAACGCCGCCGACATCGGCTATACCGGCGCCGAGCTGCAGGACGCCATCAACGGCGACCCGCAGGCGCTGGTGCTGTTCGAAACCATCCGCGCCGCCGGCGCCGTGCGCATGGGCCTGATCAAGGACCCGAGCGAGGCGGCAGGCCGCCAGCATACGCCGAAGGTCGCCTTCGTCGCGCCGCCGCTCGCCTACACCGCCTCCAGCGGCAAGCAGGTGGCGGCCGGCGACATCGACCTGGTCGTGCGCGCACTCTCGATGGGTAAACTCCACCACGCGATGATGGGCACGGCGGCAGTGGCCATCGGCACCGCGGCGGCGGTGCCGGGCACCCTGGTCAACCTGGCGGCCGGCGGCGGCAAGCCGAATGCGGTGCGCTTCGGCCACCCGTCCGGCACCCTGCGCGTGGGCGCCGAGGCCGTCGAGGCGAACGGCGCATGGAGCGTGACCAAGGCGGTGATGAGCCGCAGCGCGCGCGTGCTGATGGAAGGCTGGGTGCGGGTGCCGGGCGATACCATCTAAGGTCACCGCCTTAGCGCACAGGCCCGGCGCCGTGTACAGACGGCGACACCGGGCCTTTTTTGTTTCCATTGTGCTAGTAGTTTTGTCCGGGCGTGGTTTATGATCTGGCAACGCAAAGCGGCCCGGATCCAGAGGCTGCAGCCTCGGAAGCACCTGAAGATGGACAGAATGCCAAGCCAACCCGCCCTTGTCGCCGATGCCTTGCGGCTGCTGGGCGCCCCTGCCTGCGCCTGCGATGGCGCGGGCCTGATCATTGCCGCCAACGACGCGCTGGGCATGCTGCTGGGCGCCTCGCCGCTGGGCCGTGCGCTGCCCGAACTGTTCGTCGATGCCGCCGCCCAGAGCGCCGAAGGACAGCTGGCGCAGGCGCTGCACCTCGGCTGCAGCTGGCAGGGCGCACTGGAAACGGTGCGCGGCCGGATGCCGGTGCTGGTCAAGTCGCAGCCGCTGGCCGAAGGCGGCGCCAGCTTCGTCTTCGCCGATGTCAGCGCCTACGAGCAGGGCCGCGAAACCCTGCGCACCACGGTGCTGGAACAGCGCGTGCTGATCGAGAACGCGCCGGTCGGCATCCTGTTCACGCAAGGCGGCCGGATGCGCAGCTGTAACCCGCGCCTGGCGGCGATGGCCGGCTACACGCCCGAGGAGCTGGCGCGCGTGGCCCCGGTCGACATGTTCTCGTCGCCGCAAGCCTTTATCCATTTCATGGACGGCGCCTTTGGCGCGATTGCCCAAGGCGAGGTATTCGAGAAGCCCGGCCAGCAGTTCCGCCGCCGCGACGGCTCGCTGTTCTGGTGCCGCGTGCGCGCCCACCTGGTCGAGCCGGGGCGGCGCGAAGCCGGCACCATCTGGATCGTCGAGGATGTGACCGAGGCGCGCCGCGCCCAGCTCGAGGTCGAGGCCCTGCTGACGAATTCCGCGCTGGCGATCATCTTCACGCGCCACCGCGCCATCGCCCGCTGCAACGGGGGCTTCCGCGAGATGTTCGGCTATCCGGCCGACACGCCGCTGCCGGCCACCGTGCGCAGCCTGTACGGCAACGACGCCGCCTGCGACGCCATCGGCGACGCCGCCTTCGACCAGTTCAGCCAGGGCCGCTCCTACACCACCGAGGTCGAGATGGTGCGCGCCGACGGCACGCCGCTGTGGGTGCAGCTGATCGGCTTCCAGGTGAATCCGGAAGAACCGGCGCACGGGAATGCCTGGATCATCGAGGACCGCACCCGCCACAAGCGCAGCGAAGAGTCGCTGCGCGACGCGCTGCTGGAAAACCAGGCCATCCTCGACAGCGCGGTGCTCGGCATCGCGGTCATCGAGGATGGCCACACCCTGCATTGCAACCGCAAGATGGAAGAGCTGTTCGGCTGCGGCGCGGGCGGCATCAGCGGCGTGTCGGTGCGCTCGCTGTATCCCGACGTCGACGGCTGGCAGGCGGCGCGCACCGAGACCGCGCGCGACTTTGCGGCGGGGCGCGTGCACGTGTCCGAGCACCGCCTGCTGCGCCGCGACGGCGAAGTGTTCTGGGCGCGCCTGTCGGGCCGGCCCTTCGATTTGTCGAACCCGGGCGGGCGCAGCGTCTGGATGGTCGACGACGTGACCGCCCAGCGCGAAGCCGCCGAGGAAGTGCGGCGCGCGCGCGACGAGCTCGAAGTGCGGGTGGCCGAGCGCACCGCCGAGCTGGCCGGCGCCAACGCCCTGCTGCAGGACGAGATCGTCGAGCGGCGCCAGGCCGAGGCGCGCGTGCACCACATGGCCTACCACGACAGCCTGACCGGCCTGCCGAACCGCGCCCTGCTCACCGACCGCATGGAGCAGGCGATCCTGGCGGCGGGGCGCTCGGGCAGCAAGCTGGCCGTGATGTTCATCGACCTCGACCGTTTCAAGAACATCAACGATTCGCTCGGCCACCTGACCGGCGACTACCTGCTGAAGGAAGTGGCGAACCGCCTGTGCCGCGCGGTGCGTGCCAGCGATACCGTGGCGCGCCTGGGCGGCGACGAATTCGTGGTGCTGGTGCCGGGCGTGCACGCGAGCAGCGAGTGCGATGCGGTGGGCGAGAAGATCATCGCGGCCCTGGCCTTGCCGGTGCCGGTGGATGGCCACACGCTGCACATCTCGCCCTCGATCGGCATCTGCCTGTACCCGGACGACGGCCAGGACGTCGAGACCCTGATGCGCCATGCCGACGCCGCGATGTACCACGCCAAGGCGGCCGGCCGCAACAACTACCAGTTCTTCGAGCAGCACATCAACCAGGCCGCGGCGCGCCACTTCGAGCTGGAATCGAATTTGCGCACGGCCCTGGCCAACGGCGAGTTCGAGCCCTACTACCAGCCGATCATGGACATGGCCACGCGCCGCGTGCATGCGCTGGAGGTGCTGCTGCGCTGGCGCCGCCCCGGCATCGGCCTGGCGCTGCCGGACGACTTCATTCCGATCCTGGAAGAGAACGGCATGATCGTGCCGGTGGGCGAGTGGGTGATCCGCCGCGCCTGCGAGCAGAGCATGGCGTGGCAGCGCCAGGGCTTGCCGGCGGTGCCGCTGGCGATCAATTTGTCGGCACGCCAGTTCATGCACCGCGCGCTGGTGGACTCGATCCGGCGCATCGTCGACGAGACCGGCATCGACCCGACCCTGGTCGAATTCGAGATCACCGAATCGGCGCTGATGCAGCACAGCGAGCAGACCCTGGAAATCCTCGGCCAGATCAACCGCATGGGCATGCGCCTGTCGATCGACGACTTCGGCACCGGCTATTCGAGCCTGGCCTACTTGAAGCGCTTCCCGGTCCGCAAGATCAAGATCGACCGCGCCTTCATCCGCGAGCTGGAAGCGAGCAGCGAAGACCGCGCGATCGTCGCCGCCGTGATGGCGCTGGCGAACAGCCTGCAATTGCAGGTGGTGGCCGAAGGCGTGGAGACCGAGGAGCAGCTGGCGCTGCTGCGCGATTTCGGCTGCCAGTACGTGCAGGGCTGGCTGTTCGCGAAAGCACTCGACAGCGAGAGCACGCGGGCGCTGCTGGCCGCTTGAACGCGTGGACGGGAGACCCGTCCACCCTACGACTATTTGAACATCTAATCCAGCGTTGCGATCACCGGCGTATGATCCGACGGCTGCTCCCACTTGCGCGGCTCGCGGTCGATGGTGCAGGCCGTGCAGCGCTCCGCCAGCGCGGTCGACAGCAGGATATGGTCGATGCGCAGCCCGCGGTTGCGGCGGAAGGCCATCATGCGGTAATCCCACCAGCTGTACTGCTTTTCCGGCTGCTCGAACATGCGGAAGGCATCCACCATCCCCAGCTCGACCAGGCCCGCCATCGCCGCCTTTTCCTTGTCCGAAAAATGGATCTTGCCTTCCCACTCGGCCGGGTCGTGGACGTCGCGGTCTTCCGGCGCGATGTTGTAGTCGCCGAGTAAAGCCAGCTGGGCATGCTCGCGCATCTCGGCGGCCAGCCACTCGTGCAAGGCCTGCAGCCAGGCCAGCTTGTAGACATACTTGTCCGAATCGACCGCCTGGCCGTTCGGGATGTAGGCGCAGACGAAACGGACGCCCTCGATGGTGGCGGCGATGATGCGCTGCTGCGGGTCCTCGAAACGCGGGTTGTTCTTGACGACGTCAGTGATCGGGAATTTCGAGAGGATGGCGACGCCGTTGTAGGTCTTCTGGCCGCTGTAGACGACCTGGTAACCGGCTGCATTAATTTCCGCGAGCGGGAACTTATCGTCGGTCAGCTTGGTCTCTTGAAGGCAGAGTACGTCAACTGGACTGGTTTCCAGCCACTTCAGCAAGTGGGGCAGGCGAACCTTCAGCGAGTTGACATTCCAGGTAGCTATTTTCATGTATGGGGGGCGTAAGGGAAGCGCCGGGCGGACCTTCCGCTACGGCAAGTGCGCAGTATCGGTGCTTGCCATGAATCCTGCAACCCGCTCCCCCTTTACACAGCCGATAGCCATGCGATTTGCTTAAATTGCAATCCACATGCTCAAGAGCTAACTTTGTGTATTAGAATGCATGCACTACGACACCTTGGAATCAGGACGTAGCAGGATGTAACAATGCCTTTCTTTAAAGTTAATGTAGGCGCATTGTTACTATCAAGGAACTTTTAGTTGTTAATGTATAACTTGCGATGTAGTATGACAGTAGGCGGCCTGGACAATTAGGTCTCCCCTCGACTCGCAAGCCGCGCACGATTGAACATTCATCCGTGCAAGGGTTCTTGCAACAGAATGGTACTATGATGAAATGTTGCTGTTTCGATAGCGAGTTTCCGTACCCATCAGAAAAAGGACAGAGATGCGCAGTGCATTTGAAGCGTGGGCCCAGCGCGATGGCCACATTGTTCGACGCCGTGAAGACAAGCCCGAGGAATACCTCGTGTTCGAAACCCAGCGCCGCTGGGTGATCTGGCAGGCAGCCCTGGCCAGTGGCGCCAAGACGGCCGCCGATGCCTCGGCGAAGTTCGCCGAGCAGGGTGCGGCGGCGATGCAGCAGGACGAAGCCGCGGTCCGCAACCGCGTGCTCAACGAGGTGCTCGACGCCTTCAGCGACCTCGACGAGAGCGCCGGCATGGAAGGCGTGCTGAAGGTCATCCAGGGCCTGAAGAAGCGTCAAAAAGCCACGGCCGACCAGGCCTGATGCAATACCGGCACTACAAAGGCGGCCTCTACGAGCTGGTGTGCGAAGCCACGCTCGAGGCCGACCTGTCGCCCATGATCATCTATCGCGCCGCGGACGGCTCGATCTGGGCGCGTCCCAAGAGCGTGTTCTTCGAGCTGGTCGATGTCGATGGCGTGATGACGCCGCGCTTCGCGCCGGTCTCGTAGTTTCCCTTGTAGGGTGGGCATTCATGCCCACGCGGTTTCGTCGTTTGCATCAACGCGGCGGGACCATGCCGCGTGGGCACGAGTGCCCACCCTACGACCTCCATACACACGGTTCACCAGCTGTAGCCTGGGCATGAATGCCCACCCCACGAAGTGGCCGTTCCATCGTCACCGCGAATAAAAAACGGGCCGCTTCGAGCGGCCCGTTTTCATTCCATCTCAAACCTCAATCACACACGGTTCATCAGGAAGGTCGTCAGCAGCGGCACCGGACGGCCGGTGGCGCCTTTCGCCGCGCCGCTCTTCCACGCGGTGCCGGCGATGTCCAGGTGGGCCCAGGTGTAGTTGCGGGTGAAGTTCTCCAGGAAGCAGGCCGCGGTGATCGAGGCGCCGCCCGGGGTGCCGATGTTCGCCAGGTCGGCGAAGTTCGACTTCAGCTGGTCGTTGTAGATCTCGCCGA
>Ga0308160_10001952_pt1 | contig 26699 bp, 25 predicted proteins | sample PhyFR1_FD_201036 | JGI IMG/M metagenome (GOLD analysis project Ga0308160, IMG submission 201036) | Phyllosphere microbial communities from UC Gill Tract Community Farm, Albany, California, United States - DLSLF.R1 | ecosystem: Host-associated > Plants > Phyllosphere > Unclassified | place: USA... | reverse complement strand
TGGCCGAGCGCATCGGCGGCGTGTTCGACGACGCGTTCGACTGGTTCCGCCTGCGCATGGAAGACATCGAAGACCGCAAGCAGGGCGAAGTCGCGGCCGTCAAGCGCGACGAGGTCGTCGATCACGGTCGCGCCAGGTTCACCGAAAAGCACTCGAACGAGCCGATTCCGGTCGTCAAGGCCGAGCCGTCGCTCGACATGGCGCCAGCTATGGCGCCAGTACCGGCGCCGGTTTCCATGGCCAAGTCGACGGCATCGCCGGCGCCAGGTGTCGCGCCAGCTGCGCAGCCGACGCTGCAGCCGATCAAGATCGAGCCGCAGATGGTCAGCGTGCCCAAGTCCGAGCGCGCCGAAAAAGAACGCCAGACGCCATTGTTCGCCGATCACCGCGGCGATACCGGCCTGCCGCCGCTGGCACTGCTCGATGAAGCACCGCCCGTGACCGAGACGGTCAGCGTCGAGACGCTGGAATTCACCAGCCGTCTCATCGAAAAGAAACTGTCCGACTTCGGCGTCGACGCCAAGGTCGTGGCCGCTTACCCGGGCCCGGTCGTCACGCGCTACGAGATCGAGCCGGCCACCGGCGTGAAGGGTAGCCAGATCGTCAACCTGGCGCGCGACCTGGCGCGTTCGCTGTCGCTGACCTCGATCCGCGTCGTGGAAACCATCCCCGGCAAGAACTACATGGCGCTCGAGCTGCCAAACCCGAAGCGCCAGATCGTGCGCCTGTCCGAAATCGTCGGCTCCAAGGTGTATGGCGACAGCGCGTCGAGCCTGACCGTGGCGCTGGGCAAGGACATCGCCGGCAAGCCGGTGGTGGCCGACCTGGCCAAGATGCCGCACTTGCTGGTGGCGGGTACGACGGGTTCCGGCAAGTCGGTCGGCATCAACGCCACCATCCTGTCGCTGCTCTACAAGTCCGACCCGGCCGACGTGCGCCTGATCCTGATCGACCCGAAGATGCTGGAAATGTCGGTGTACGAAGGCATTCCGCACCTGCTCGCGCCGGTCGTGACCGACATGCGCCAGGCGGGGCACGCGCTGAACTGGGCCGTCAACGAGATGGAGCGCCGCTACAAGCTGATGAGCAAACTCGGCGTGCGTAACCTGGCCGGCTACAACAACAAGATTCTCGAGGCGGACAAGCGCGAAGAGCACATCCCGAATCCGTTCTCGATCATGCCGGACAACCCGGAGCCGCTCGAGAAGCTGCCGACCATCGTCATCATCATCGACGAGCTGGCCGACCTGATGATGGTGGTCGGCAAGAAGGTCGAAGAGCTGATTGCCCGTATCGCGCAGAAGGCGCGCGCGGCCGGCATCCACCTGATCCTGGCGACGCAGCGCCCGTCGGTCGACGTTATCACCGGCCTGATCAAGGCGAACATCCCGACCCGCATTGCGTTCCAGGTGTCCTCAAAAATCGACTCGCGCACGATTCTCGACCAGATGGGCGCCGAGGCGCTGCTGGGCATGGGTGACATGCTGTACATGCCGCCCGGTACCGGCCTGCCGGTGCGCGTGCACGGCGCGTTCGTGTCCGATGACGAAGTGCATCGAGTTGTAAAACATCTGCAATCGCTGGGCGAGCCGAACTATATTGATGGCATCCTCGAAGGGGGCACGCTGGAAGAAGGCGGCGCCGCCGACGGGGCCGCAGCCGGCGAGGGCGGTGGCGAGGCCGACGCGTTGTACGACCAGGCGGTGCAGGTGGTGCTCAAGAACCGCCGCGCATCGATCTCGCTGGTCCAGCGTCATCTGCGCATCGGCTACAACCGCGCCGCACGCCTGCTGGAACAGATGGAAAACAGCGGCGTCGTCTCGCCGATGCAGTCGAACGGCAACCGCGACATCCTGGTGCCGGCGGCCAGCGCGGAATAACATCTCGCTCGCCAAGCATCCTTAGCGCTCGTAGGGTGGACGGCTTTGCCGTCCACGCGTTCAACCTGCCCAAGCAGGCCCAAAAAACAAGAACAGGACCTCCGCATGCAATCAACCAAATTCACCATCGCCGCACTCCTGGCCACGAGCGCCTTCGCGTTCTTGACCACCGCCAGCGCCGCCGCACTCGACCAATTCAAATCCTTCGTCGCCAGCACCAAATCGGCCAAGGGCGAATTCACCCAGCAACAGCTGGGCAAATCCAAAAGCGGCAAGGCCAGCCCCGCATCGAGCGGCAGCTTCGTGTTTGCCCGTCCCGGCAAATTCATCTGGACCTACCAGAAGCCGTACGAGCAAGTCCTGCAAGCCGACGGTGACCAGCTGTATATCTACGACAAGGATCTGAATCAGGTCACCGTGCGCAAGCTCGGTAACGCGCTGGGTTCATCCCCGGCCGCGATCCTGTTCGGCAGCAACAAGCTGGAAGAAAACTTCACGCTCAGCGAAGCCGGCGAGCGCGACGGCATGGAATGGCTCAACGCCGTCCCGAAAGCCAAGGACACGTCGTTCGAGCAGATCAGCATCGGCCTGAAGGGCGGGGTGCCGCTAGCGATGGAACTGAAGGACACGTTCGGCCAGACGTCGCGGCTGACCTTCACCAACTTCCAGCGCAACCCGGCACTGGGCGCGCAGCAATTCAAGTTCGAGACGCCCAAGGGCGCCGACGTCGTCAACCAGTAAGCTGCACCGGAGAGCGCCGTGGATGACCTGTTCAAGACCGAACCGGCGGCGCCGCTGGCCGAAGCCCTGCGCCCGCGCACTATCGACGAGGTCGTGGGGCAGAGCCACCTGCTGGGCCCCGGCAAGCCGCTGAACCTGGTCTTCAAGTCGGGCAAGCCGCATTCGATGATCCTGTGGGGCCCGCCGGGCGTGGGCAAGACCACGCTGGCGCGCCTGACTGCGTATGCGTTCGACTGCGAATTCATCGCGTTGTCGGCGGTGTTGTCGGGCGTGAAGGATATCCGCGCGTCGATCGACCAGGCCGAGCAGTATCTGGCGCGCGGCAAGCACACGATCCTGTTCATCGACGAAATCCACCGTTTCACCAAAGCTGTCAAGTCGTTTTCAAATCAACAGCTTACAAGAGTCGTTGTGCAAATATTTGGGCTTCCCCATTGTTTAGCGGGAGGTGATCATGGCTGATTTGTTCTCACAAGAGCCTCAAGCACCATTGGCGGAAGAGCTTCGCCCCAAGACCTTGGACGAGGTGGTAGGGCAGTCTCATCTGCTCGGTGAAGGCAAACCGTTGAGGCTGGCTTTTCAGTCTGGCAAACCGCATTCCATGATTTTTTGGGGGCCACCAGGGGTAGGGAAAACGACCTTGGCACGGCTCACTGCTACAGCCTTCAAATGTGAGTTTATTGCCTTGTCGGCGGTGTTCTCTGGTGTCAAAGACATCAGGGCTGCAATGGAACAGGCCCAGCAGAATCTGGCCTTGGGCAAGCACACCATCTTGTTCGTTGATGAGATTCACAGGTTCAATAAGTCCCAACAAGACGCTCTTCTTCCTTATGCTGAAAGTGGCCTTGTTACCTTCATTGGTGCCACCACAGAGAACCCTTCATTTGAAGTCAATTCGGCGTTGTTGTCGCGTGCGCAGGTTTATGTTCTCAAGTCGCTCACTGATGAAGAACTACGGCTTCTCTTGAAGCGTGCGCAGGACATTGCACTTGGCCATCTAGTGTTTGATGACTTAGCTACCGATACGATCATTGGATATGCAGACGGTGATGCAAGGCGGTTCCTGAATCTGCTGGAACAGACCAGCACTGCTGCCAATACTTCGGGTATTACAGAGATCACGGCTGACTTCTTGCAGAACGCCTTAACGTTGAACAGTCGGCGTTTTGACAAAGGAGGCGACAACTTCTATGACCAGATTTCTGCTCTGCACAAGTCTGTTCGGGGTTCCCATCCTGATGCTGCCTTGTATTGGCTTACGCGCATGCTAGATGGCGGCGCGGACGCGAGGTATTTGGCGCGGCGCATTGTTCGGATGGCTTGGGAAGATATCGGCTTAGCTGATCCAAGGGCCATGCAGATAGCTAACGATGCTGCCTTGACCTATGAACGACTCGGTAGTCCCGAAGGGGAACTAGCCTTGGGGCAGGCTGTAATCTATCTGGCTGTCGCTGCCAAGAGCAATGCCGGGTATAACGCGTATAACCAGGCCAGAGCTTTCGTGAAGCAGGATAAGAGCCGTGAAGTGCCAGTCCACCTCAGGAATGCTCCGACAAAATTGATGAAAGAACTTGGCTATGGGCATGAGTATCGGTATGCTCACGACGAACCGAATGCTTATGCCGCTGGTGAGACTTATCTTCCCGATGGCATACCGGAACCAGGTTGGTATCAGCCGGTGCCGAGAGGCTTAGAGATAAAGATTGCTGACAAGCTGGCTCTTCTGCGAAAGTGGGATGAAGAGGCAGGTTAGCAGTAAAATTACAGAAATTGATAAACATCACTGGCCGCTTGCGGCCAGTGTTTCTTAGAAAAACTAATTTATGCCAACACTTCAGTGGGTCGGAAAAAACAAGGTAGTTAATCACCACCATGAAGTACCCTTTCGTCTGCTTGAAAAAAAGTATAACTTTGAAGCCAAGGCAGGCGCACTCGCCAACTCCACGAATAATCTCATAATTCATGGAGATAACCTTGAATCTTTAAAAAGTCTTTTGCCGAAGTTTGAAGGCGGGATTGATTGCATTTATATCGATCCACCATATAATACAGGCAATGAAGAATGGAGGTATAACGATAATGTCAGTGATCCAAAGATTAAGAAGTGGCTTGGTCAGGTTGTTGGAAAAGAAGGTGACGATTTAAGTCGTCATGATAAATGGCTGTGCATGATGTATCCGCGCCTTAAATTGCTTCACAGGTTGTTGGCTGACGGCGGGGTGATGTTCATTTCTATTGATGACAATGAACAAGCGAACTTGAAGCTCGTACTTGATGAAATTTTTGGTTCAAATAAGATGTTGGCGAATTTTTCTTGGCGAACCGATGGAAATTTTGATAATCAAGCCAAGATAAAAATCTCTCATGAGTATGTTCTGTGCTATGCAAAAAAACCAGATGAATTTGAGCACCCGCCAGTCATTGACCCCAGCGTTAAAGATGGAAGTAAGCTTTTCAAGCCCGTAATAAGAAACACGATTATAAAAAATGGGCCAAAAAATCCCATATCAAAAATAACTTTGCCTGCTGGCTTTCCTGTTGACTTTGCTGAAGGGACTATTCTACAGCGAAGTGGGGGTTGGCCTAAAATTCATGGCGAGTGCAAAGTAGTTGAGTCTAAGCTGGTTGATTCGGTAGATTTTGAAAGTGGTTGGAGTTCTTTATCTCTTTTAAAGGAATTTATTGATAATAAATTTCAACCTATACTTGATACAAAAGGCCAGCATACAACTTTTATTGTCGCACAGTCTGGTGCGATTGAGTCAATCAAGAAGCGTGATAAACCGAGTCATGTCATTAGCACACTTTCGGCGCTAGGGAGTACTCAGTCAATGTCTGCACAGTTGGCAGAGATGAATATCTCTTTCGATTATCCTAAGCCAGTGGACTTTGTTGCGTATCTAATTAGTATGTTGGGAGAGAACTGTCGGATTGTCCTAGATTCGTTTGCTGGCTCAGGGACTACAGCTCACGCCGTGCTCAAACTTAATGCACAAGATGGATTAAATCGTCAATTTATTTTGTGCGAGACGTTAGATTACGCGGAGACCATTACCGCTGAACGAGTTCGTCGAGTCATCAATGGCTACGGTGAAGGCAGCAAGGCGGTTGCTGGTACGGGCGGCGGATTTGATTTCTACACCGTTGGGGCTGCTTTGTTTAAAGACGACAAGAATCTCAATGAAGAAGTCGGAGTTAGTGCTATTAGGGCCTATGTTGCTTACACCGAAAATATTCCTGCGGAGAAGCGATTCACTCAAGAAAACGCAGTAAGCCCTCATGCACTGGGCGCAACAGAAACGGCTTTGTGGGTCTTCCGCTACGAGCGCGACCAAGTAACGACTCTTGATCTTGACTTCTTGGGCAGCTTAAATGTCAAGTCCCTTTCAACACGACCTGAGCAGTTCACTATCTATGCCGATAAGTGCGCTCTTGACAAAGATTTCCTGTACAAGCACTCGATCACGTTCAAGCGTATTCCACGCGATATAACGCGGTTCTAATAAGAAAGATAGAATGGAACTTAAAGACTATCAAGCGAGCGTACTGACTGATCTCAATGCTTATTTAGATACACTACTTGAGTGCAAGGGACACTTAGCAAGAGCTTTCAAGAAATTTTGGCAGGATCGCGGTGTTTTTAATCAAACCTATAAGAACAACATCAAGGAAGTGCCGCACGTATGCGTGAAGGTCCCTACTGCTGGTGGCAAGACCTTCATTGCAGTGAATGCTTTAGATCGCATCTTTACTGCTTTTTCCGAGTACAATCCGACACGCCCGAAGTTCGTCGTTTGGTTGGTCCCATCGCTCACTATTCTTGAACAGACAGTCAAGAATCTTTCAAACACCAATCATCCATATCGGCAGCGGCTCAATGATCTGTTCAACGGGCGTGTGCAGGTGTATGAAAAAGCTGATGTGCTTCTTGGCGCAGGATTTAACGCGGATGCAGTTAAAGAACAACTTTCTTTGGTTGTAATGTCGTTTGATTCGTTGAAGTCTACAAATAAAGATAATCGTAAGGCATTTCAAGAAAATGGCTATCTTGCTTCGTTTATTACTGGTGAGGCGGAAGATGTTGAGCCGCTAGAGGGAACCGATCCTTCAGCGCTTATTAACGTTATGCGTAGTCTTAAGCCGGTCGTGGTGGTAGACGAGAGCCACAACGCCGAAAGCAACTTGTCGGTTGACATGCTTCGCAATATAAATCCAAGTTTCATCTTTGACCTGACGGCTACGCCTCGTGATAACAGCAACATTATCAGCTATGTCGATGCGCTGAGACTCAAGAAGCAAAACATGGTGAAGCTTCCTGTGATTGTCGCGAACCAGCGCAGTCAGGAAGAAGTGATTATGGCCGCGCTCAACATGCGCCGCCAACTGGAAGAGTTCGCCAAGAAGGAAGAAGGGAAGGGCGGCGGTTACATTCGTCCAATCGTTCTGTTCCAGGCTGAACCCAAGACTAAGGACGACACTACGACGTTTGAGAAGGTGCGCGAGATCCTGATCGATCTCAATATTCCTCCTGAGCACATTGCTATCAAGACGGCCAATGTGAACGAGCTAAAAGGTGTTGACCTGTTGAGCAGTCAGTGTGAGGTGCGATACATCATCACAGTAAATGCTCTCAAGGAAGGTTGGGATTGCCCGTTTGCATATGTCTTGGCGACTTTGGCAAACAAGTCCTCGGTAGTTGATGTAACGCAGATTCTGGGCCGAGTTTTGCGTATGCCTTACACGCGCAAGCATAGCGTCGAACTGCTCAATCTGAGCTATGTCTTCACCTCGTCAAGCCAGTTCCAAAGTACCTTGAGCCAGGTTGTGGCTGGTCTGAACAAGGCTGGTTTTTCCAAGCGTGATTATCGTGAAGTGGATCTTACCGCGCTCACCTCGGAAGAACCGCCGCCGCATCCTAGCGGCACTCAGGAACAATTTGATCTAACTGGGCAGTCCTCTGTAGCGACTAACCCCGATGCGGCTGCTGCGGTCTCGGAAGAAGCTGGCATATACGTTTATAAGAGTAGGCTGAACCAGAACTGGGAAGAGCAGGCTGTTCAGCAAGCAGCGGTTGGATCTGGCGTAGCGCTGGAGACTGCGGGTGCTGCCATTGGTCAGACGGCTGTAGCTGTTGCTGGAGATAGCACAGGTGTTGAGGAAATCAAGGCGCAAGCGGTGGCTCAAGCTAAACGGTTTGAACAGCAGGCTGAAGCAGCCAGCGGCAATAGCTCTCCCGAAGAACTTAAAGCGCACATGAACGAACATAAGTTAAAACCCGTTTTTGAAGAGTCAGCAAAAGCCATTAGATTACCCCAGTTCTTCGTAAAGCTTCCTTCAGACGGCGGCTTCTTTGATACTGGTGACGAGTGGCATAAATTGGCTAAAGAAAATCTGTTGTCCAACTTCGTGCTTGCGAACTTGGACGCTACGATCAATTTTTCAGCCATTGAATCTGATGTTTATGCGGTTGATGCAGAAGATATCGGTAATGGCGAAAGTTCCCTCGCCTTTAAGCCAGTGAAGAAGGAACAAAAGGATCGGTTTAACAAGATCATCAAAAGTCAGCCGCTTTCTGGGCAAGTTACGTCCATCGTTGGTCGCCTGTTTAGCCTTCTTGGAAAAAATTCTTTCTACCCGATCGAAGACAACGATGTGAAGTTCTACCTCAAACGAATTGTTGAGGCGATGAGTGCTGAACAACGTTCGGATTGCTTAGAGCGCGATTTCGCTTATGTTAAGCTGATTAAACAGAAAATCCAAAGATTAGCAAATGAATATGCTGGAAAAGAGTTTGGTCATTGGCTAGCGACGCAAAAAGTAACGCTTCGTCCAGAGTTTTCGTTTGCTGCCACTATCACTCCTAGTGAAAATGCCCCAGCTATCAGTAAGAGCCTGTATGTTACCGAAGCTGGTATTAACGGCTTAGAGGCGACGGTGATCCGTGGTGTTGCTGATCTAGAGAACGTAGTGTGGTGGCACAGGAATCTTGAACGTAGTAAAGGCTTTGTAATTAATGGCTTCTTGAATCATTACCCTGACTTTGTAGTGTTGACCAAAAATAAAAATATCATCATTTTGGAAACGAAGGGCGATGATAGAGATAATTCGGATTCCAAGGAAAAGCTCAAGCTAGGCAAGATATGGGAGGCTCAAGCAAATCAACTTTCTCATGAAACAGGTTACCGTTATCACTATATGATGGCTTTCGATAATAATCGCATTGATGGGGCATATTCCGTTGCCGAATTGCGTAAGCTTGTAGAAGCACTGTAGCAAAATGAAAGCACCCGGTTGGGTGCTTTTTTACTTCGCAGAGGTTGCTTGCACGTTGAAGAACTATCAACCACCAGAAGAAAGTTGGGCGGGAATGAATAAAGAAGAAGTTTTTGGATACACCGAGATTTACCGTGGCATGTTGACGAATGCTGTTGCAGAATCTGGAAAGTTGGGTTTCACGCGGCCACTGATCATCTCCCCGGAAGCGGAGATTGATGACGGTGTGCTACGGAGAACTTCCCAGCTCTTGGGAGAGTTTTCAGCATTTTTAGATAGGGTGGTGCCTGGCTACTGGGGTAATTCTTGCCAGACACTTTCCACCAATATCTTTGCGCACCTGAATAGCCAAGGCATCGCTGCAAACATCGTCCTGGGCAATGTCATTATCAATGGCACTGACGAGTTTGAGACAACCTTGGAGAGCTTGCAGCAGGAGGTTCACGCAACAGAGCATTTGCAAGGTGAGCAACAAGTTCATGCGTGGATTTCGCTCGGAGGCGACGCCATTGTTGATGCTGCGCTGCCTCCGCGTTTGGCACGGCACTATAGCGCCCCTGAACACTTCAACGACATGATGTTCATAGGAAGGGCAGCGGAGATGGTTGCCCGCTACAACATCAAGTACCAACCAATTTTGGTTGGCACCGAGTTCTTTGCCAAGACGAATCCGCCTGATCCAATGGATCTTCTCAACGCTATGCGATCAATGAGGGCTTGAACTGACTTCTGACGCCTTGGCTGTCGCCGGTCCCCGGACCTCATAGCTTAAAAGACGGTCGTTGCCGTTCCAGTCTAGCGGCTATACACAAGATCAAAAAGAGAGACATACATGAAACTGATCAGCACTAATGCGGAGCTACGAAAGCAGCTTAAACGGCTCGTAGCGAAGTATCCGCATGTCTCCATTGCCACTGCATGGGCTTCGGCTGATACAGACGTTTTTAGGGCCTTGGTGAGCCATGAAGACAGGATCTTCAAAGCTGTCATTGGCACACACTTCTACCAAACTCATCCTGATGTTCTAGATCAGTTTGTAGGGTCCAAAAAGGTCAAGTTCATCCTACAACCTGATGGTGTCTTCCACCCCAAGGTGTACTTGTTCTGGAGTAGCGAGGCTTGGGAGGTTGTCATTGGTAGTCCCAATCTCACAGTTGGCGCATTTACGAAAAATTCGGAATTGTCCGTGCTGATCAATAGCGAAGACGGGTATCTTGGTTTGAAGCAAGAAATCGCTGAGGTGATCAAGGGGCATTGGGGAGCGGCAAAGACGGTTACTCGATTTGAAGCTGAGAACTATAGCAAGCTCTGGAAGCTCAAGACACGAGATCTGAAGAAAGTCGCGGACATCTTCGGGGACCAGGAAGCCACTAAGCCAGCTACGCAATCAATGGTTATGCCAATGGAGTGGAAAGACTACTTGGCAGAGATCAAGAAGGATAAGTTCCACGGCTTCCGTGATCGGCTTGATTTGATTGCCGAAATTCGTGGGTACTTCCAGACCCATGAGCACTTCAATGACATGGATCTTGACGTGCGCAAAGGCATTGCTGGTCTACCCAGTACGAACACAATCATCAAAAACTGGGCATGGTTTGGCAGCATGAAAGGCGCTGGTGCCTTTGCTGGACGTATCAATGCCAGCAACAAAGCCTTTTCATTGGCGCTGGACGAGATACCTCTGGTTGGCGAGATTCGGCGCGAGCACTATGATCGTTTTATTGCGCAGTATCTAAAAGCTTATGAAAGCGGTCGTGACGGTCTTGCAACGGCGACACGACTGCTTGCCATGAAGCGTCCTGATGTGTTCCTGTGTGTCGATAAACAGAATTTGAAAAAGCTCGCACAGGACGTGGGCATCGTCAGTCCAGGCCAGCTTGACTATGAGCGGTACTGGGAAGAGGTCGTAGAGCGCCTTATGCAGTCGCCCTGGTGGCAATCGCCTGAGCCGTCAAATGCTCTTGAGCGGGAAGCATGGAAGGCGAGGGCAGCAATGCTAGATGCCATCTTTTACGAAGAAAAGATGAAGAAGGCATGACAGACCACCCCTTCCACCATGTTGCATACGCGGCTCTAAACTCACCGCAGAAGGAAACATACAACTTCCACAAGATCGCCTCTCGTCTGGCTGACTATGGCTTCAACTGCATTCCTCTCAACGATGACTGGCTAGGTGCAGATTTTCTTGCTAGCCATGTTGATGGCAAGACATTCCTAAAGGTGCAGCAAAAGGGTCGGTTTGAAGTCAATCGCAAATACTGCGACAAAGATCTCTACATTGCCTTCAGACGTGGCGACGATGTCTATGTCTATCCTCATGACCTCATGATGCAAAAGTTGATTGAGTGGGGCACGAAAAAAGGCCGACTAGTCAGCACAGAATCTTGGAGGAATGGCGGATTTAGTTGGAAGAATCCAACTAGAGAGCACTTGGAGCTGTTGAAGCCATATAAGTTCGAAAGTCCTTATTCGGTTTAAGTTCATATGAAGCTAACCAGCCATGCAATTTAAAGCGGTGAAATTAAAAAGCACCCGGTTGGGTACTTTGCTTAAGGTTAAAGCATTGAAAATCAGTCTACTCGCTCAGGTTCATTAATGCTTTTCAGTAACGAGTTGTATTGCACCTTGTCTGAGACATATATTTTCTCTAAGACATAATTGGCAACCTTAGCAATCTCTGGAATTTCAACAGGCTTAAAGCCTCTATCTGGAACGGCTTCTAGGTGCGAGAACTCGTTGTTGAGGCGATTGACAAGAGCAATGGCGGTATCTTCTTCTTCACCGAAAAATTTCTTGATTCGTTCAAAAGAATCGTTCTTGTCGTCGTGGTACGGGAATTTGAAGAATAAAAATGCTTCCAAGAACTTGCGTAGATTGTTGCCGAAGCCAAAGAATGGCTCATGGTTTTCTGCTGCGGCAGCTTGATCTTTACACTTGTAGATTTGATGAAACAAGTAGTGAAATTCAGTGATGTAGTCTTTGAGGTAAGACGGCATAAGCATGATGTTGCTTGATGATCCGTTTCGCTCAATCATAAAGTGTTCATGGTCGGCGACACTCTTAGCCTTTGCTCCCTCTGCTGCTAGCATCTTCTTCATTGGAATGGAGAGACGCTTCAGGTATTTCAGGAAGTCCAGGTTGTGTGTAGAGATGAAGAGTTGCTTATAGCGATATTTGTTTGAGCCGTCAGTATTTTTCTGGGGCTCGGCGATCAAGCTTTCAATCAAGCTGAACATAAAGAAGATGTGATTGCCATCCAAGCTTGAGATCGGATCGTCAATGTAGATGATTAAGTCTTTGCCTTTGCTTTCAGGATCATCTAGTTTCGCCATAAAATAGCAGAAAGCAATCAGGCTGCATTCGCCCTCACTGAGGTTATATGCGGCGTTGCCGTTGCGGGTGATCTCAAACTTGACGGTTGCTTTGTCTGCTTCTTCACGGGCTTCCAGCTTGATTCCGTCATGGCCAAAGAAGTTATTAAGGAGGACATTGACCCGCTCGGCTCCCTTGCGCTCATCCTTCTGTTTAGCCCTTAAAGTCTGAACCTCAGTCTCCGCTTCACGGATGGCCTTTTCGGCATCGGTGAAGGTTGTTCCTGTGGTATCCGCAGTGGTCTTGAGGGTTGCGATCCGGCCAAGCTCCTTGTCATAGGTGATGGCTTCAGCAAAGGCGAACACATCAGCTAGGCGAAGTGCCTCTCTGGCGGCGGTTTTGTCTTTTTCCAAGGAGGCAGTCTTGCCGTTGCTTGTGCCGATCAGAGCGTTAATGTCGGCCACATGCTTTGCGATTTCCTCGGTGTCACAGGAAGGAGTGTTGAGGACTGTGGGATGGAAGAGGTTGTTCTTCCGCGTCTCAAGCGACTTCTTCAGCGTTTCAAGATCCTTCTTGTAGACGGCCAGAGCTTGAGACAGGGCTTTGCTGCTGACTTCAAACTCGGTGCGCTCGTCAGCGTAGAACTGAGTACCAGTGAAGGTGTTGAGTCCCGCGACGGTGCCAATTTCGGTCGTTACTGAGGTGATAGCCTCATCCAAAGCTGTTTCCAAGTCGCCAGATTCCTTGCTGAAATGTTCATCTAGAACTTGCCAAATATCGTGCGGTAGATCTTGTCGGCAGAAGGCGCATGTGCTTCGTTTCTCGCGGTGGTGCCCCATACCTTGCTTGACCCAGAGTTGTAAGGCGCTGTCTTTGAGCAATTCTTCAATGGCCTTGGTCGGCGTGATCGTCTTCGATACCAGGGGAGCGGCAGTGGCCGTCAACGAGTCCAGCTTGAGGGTAACGGCCAAAGTGCTTGTGATGTCGGGTAAGGCTTCTTGCTTGAGCAGTTTGATTCGTCCCGCCTGTTCTTCGGTCGTGAGGACGACAAAGCCAGGCTTGCTGGTTGTCGCAATGTCACGTCTAATATGGTCGATGTTGTAGACAGGACTGTTGAAGTTGGGATTCTTCTTGATCTTCTCGGCGGCATGTGAGCGCAGTTTGTCGTCTAATCCTGTCGACGCTGTGGTATGGGCAGTCTTTGCGCGATCGCGCTCTTTCTTCTTGGTTTCAAGGTCAAAACGCAAACCTGACTTCCCTTCCACGCTGCCAAGCTTCGCTTCAATGGTAGCGATGGCGTCATCGATCTCCTTGTTCTGCTCACCGACGATGGCGAAGGTTTTGATGACGCCCCCGATTTCCTGATTGACCAGGAAGCTGAGGTTGTCGGTAACGAAGTCGCGGTTGTAGACTCGCACGTCATAGTTGTGACCGGCAAGCCCAGTGTGGGCAACGTTGCCTTTCTCCCCATATACCGTGAAGGACGAGCCAACGTAATTAAGCGGAATTTTCCGTGTCTCCAGTGAACGGAACACGCGAGACAGGGTGGTCTTACCTGAGTAGTTTCGCCCATAGAGGATGTTGAGACGCTGGAACGTCTTCACATTTTTGCCGCCGTCCCTGACCGTCTTTTTCCAATCCAACCCTTGAAAGCTGCCAAAGCTCGCTATGTCGATCTGATTGATCACCGCTTAACCCTCCCAATCGTGGCTTATAGCCTGTTATAACAGAAAGTTGCACACAGTCTACAGGGCAGAGGCTGTGACGGTCCAGAAGAAAATGCCAAAAAGACATTTTAAGATGATAAGCTTTGTTGGAAATTGACTACTATATTAATAGGCGACAATCGCCTTGGCTGTCGCCGGTCCCCGGACCTCATATCTTAAAAGAAGGCCGGAGCCTTCTCACTAGCGTGATCATGTGCAGGTATGGTTGGCTGCCTTGGCTCAATTCAGATATCTTTTTCACTCTTTAGTTATATCTTATTGACTTTTTGCTTGTTTTGCACTTCTTTTGGCATCATCTTTGTTTGAAGTCTCAGGTTTGAAGCTAGCTTTTCTAGGTCATGATCTAGATCCTTTTCTTGAAGAACGTTCAGGACATAAAATTCAACTCTGCTGATCGCTGTCTTGACGTTTTGCATCATGAAGCTAGGTGCTTGCTGAAAGTAGGAATAATTGACAATATCACCGATCCAGTGATTGACTGAGATTTTTCCTAACTTCTGATTCCTGACAGCGCGCTCTTTAGGGCTCATGTCAAGCGTGAGCGGATATACTGCAATGAAGGCTTCGCGCACAAATTGCTTGAGGAATAATTCTTGTGATCTATAAGTCAGTTCAAGTTCTTCGTATTCTATGCCAAAATAATCACGAGTGAGGTATCGATTTTGTATGTGTTCTAAGATAGCTTCATAGCTTGAGGTGCCTCTAGCTTTGTCCAGGTATTTGCGGGACTCTGCTCTGAAATACTTATAGAAGCTTTGGCTCGTTTTTCCAAACTCCCAAAAATCTTCCACATACCCATATTCGGAGCTACTGCTTATCTTGATATCGCTATCCTGGTGTGTCTTGAGAAAGATATTGACCAAGTTGGTCGGCGATATTCCTGTTGCCCGTTGTATGAGGGTGAGCTTGGCTATGTTTTTGCCAATTAGCTTGTAAGCATTACTCTTCTTCTTTATCATTTACTATCCTGTTTTTTGTACATCTAACAGGAATAATCGAAAAGTCAAGTTAAATTCATATGATTTTAACTAAGCATGACAAGCACCAGTAGGCGTTTAAATATTTTTAGCCTTTATACCAAGAGATTGAGCTTTCTCCTTTTGGAGCTCAAGGTTCAGTAGTGACAGCTTTTGTTCAATCTCCATGATTTGGGCCTTTAACTGCCGAGCTCGTTTTCCCCTCGCACTGACCGGGAGCAGCAGCAAGCTGTGATATTGCAAAGACAGGTTGCCGATTTGGGCTTCTAAGCCGCCAAGCGAAGCACTGCCCAGCACTGTTGAAAGTTGGCCTTCGCGCTCGTGTTCATCCTGGCGGCGGGCAGTATGGTGAGGCAGATCTGCAGGCTGACGCTTTACGTTAGAAGCGCCGCTGTCCTGTATGTCCTTTAGCTGCTTAACGAGGGTGGTTTTGGCCGACTCGTCCGGTTGTACCTGCGTCCGTTGTGTTCAACCCAGCCACTAACGAAGTAGAGGTGGATTCGCACCAAGGCAGCTTTGACTTTGACGCAAACGATATTAATCAAGCGAAGAATGATGACGAGCCGCCGCAGATACCTGCTGGTGACAGAAACGATATATGAATAAAAAAGCACCTTCGGGTGCTTTTTCTTTGTTACTATGTTGACATTTTCACGCCATCTCGTATGTTGCTCCAATATAGGAGAATTTTATATGAGCTGGTTAAAAAATATTTGGTTTAAACTTAAAATCTTGATTGTGATAATTATGAGTTCGATTAACTTACCGACAGTTGATGACGAAGGCGAATTTATCGACCCGAATCGCGTTATATTTGCTTATATTGTCGAGTTCGAAGGAAAAAAATTCATCCATTGCTTAGTCGATGGCATACTTGTATTCTTGATTCATACTCCTGCTTTGGAGAGGTGGTTTATTGCGTCCGGCATATCGCTTGCTCAATACGATTCAGGCGTGGAAATAGGGAAGATTTTCGATGTAAAAAACATCCCAGAAAAATACAAAAAAGAACCAAAACCAAAATAAAATTCAAAAGCAACTTAGGGTGCTTTTATGAGATTTCATATTTGCGGCTAATACATTTAGGGACGAGAGCGGCGTCGTATGCTGAGCCCTAAAAAAGACTTGTTAAACGCTCCGGGATCATATCTCGGAGCGTTATATTTTTGAGAATTTTCGGTTCGGAGTATAGATGGAAAGTGGCCTTGAACAAGCATTTCGTGAAGCGGCACATGCAGCAGATCGTGCCGTTAGTGCAGCGATGCAGAAGTATGCGGATGACCTAGTGACGGATGAGGACGACATTACAGGCGTGCTGATGGGGCGGCTGGACTCCGCGTTTGACGGACAAATTAGAGGCATCAATTGGTCGTCGTCTATTCTCAGGCACCGTAAAGGAGTTGCTGCCCAAGAGAAAAAGGCGGGGGCAGATATGCTGATCCATGTCTCAATAAAGACACCACAGCTCACTTACTCAAAAGGCGTACTTATCCAGTCTAAAAGGATTGATAACGGTGTTTCAATGACGGTGGCTGGACACAAAGAACTTGTTGGTCAGTGCGACAAGATGTTGAACATTACCCCGGCTTCGTTCGTCTTCAACTATACAAAATCGGAAATGCGCTGTGCTTCTGCAACCAAGATCGCTGGTGCAACTAGCCGCGTTTTAAACGAATCATGCAACCTGACTTCTTACAGGTTCTTCTTGGAGCTATTTAGATGCACAATCGGAGATCGCAATATTACTTCGGCCAAGTTTGACGATCTGAAGATACCCCAGGGATTATCAATAACAGGTACTTTAGGTAACGGAACACGAGCCGATTAAGTATGGTCTTGTGAGGTGTTACTCTTCAGAAGATCTTCTGCCATCTTTACCTGCTCGGCCAAAAACTTACGACTAGCCTCTGAGTTAAGCAGCTCTTCCCAATTTTCGTCGTCGGTAACTTGTGTGGCGTGTGTGCTCATGCTTTGCCGTTCTTTTTGCGGATGGCGAGGATGGCCGATGCGTGGTCTGCCAAGGTCGGGCTAGTGGTGGAGTCATTGCCATGCTCGGTGCGATTCTCCAGCACAGCATTGGCGTTCTGGGTGGCAAGTTGCTGAATCTCTTCAAGAGATTTACCCACATCCATACCAAGTTGCATAGCAGTCTCTTTGTAGGCTTTCTGGCCCATGATCCATTCGGCCAGCATCTGCTGTTGAAGTTCGTATGCCTTCTTGAAGTCGCCGCTCATATCAGCAATTTCCCTCATTGGACGAGACAGCAATGACCTGAATTTATTTGCTTGCTGTTTGTATTGTGCAAGTTCTGACGTCAAAGCAGCATTCTCATCAATCAGTTTAAAACGTGCCGTCTTAGCTTGAGTCAATTCATACTCAAGTTTCGCGTTCCTCTCCAGCAAGACCTTTACATATTGCGCTGAACCTTCGTTCATACGAGCACGATGTTCTGCGTCTGAAGCACGCCTATCTGCATCAATAGCTTTAGCGTGTGCATTACGCACCAAATCGTTCTTGCCAATGTTCTCGGCCAGGAGGCCATTAATTACTGAGGTTTGACGTGCGCTCATACTATTCTCCAATTGATGAGTCAACTATAACAGAGGGATTGATAAAATCAAGTGCTGTGCCCCACATCATGAAATATCCAAAATTATTTAGTTTTTACTCAGAAATTCTTTTGAAATAAATTTGACATCCCACTAGATTTTTTGAAGTATAAAATAACAACAATTAAAGGAAGTTTATGAGTGGTATATTGAAAATAATAAAGGGTAGATTGATGAGGCGTGGTTTGGTAAGCTATTCAGGTAGGTATCTTGTTTATGAGTACTTAACTATAGAAGAGGCGGATAAAACGATAGTAAGGATCGAAAGTGTCGCCATGATTCCGAAGATGGGTGTAGCTATTGGGAAGGCAGTAGCGTTTCAGTTTGCCGACGCGAAGAAATTTAATACCTTCTATGAACACCAGTTTCTAGTCGCAGTTCAGCAGAAAAATGAAGAAATCTTGACCGACGCCTTAATCTTGGGAGCAGCAGCAAAGGCTAGGAACGTAGTGGCCTACCTATCACTGATACCACCCTTCACCTTGATAGCGCCGTTCACATTCAAGAAGGCAAGAGCTATTAAAGACGCCTACAACGAAGTAGGGCAGTTTGAACCTATGGAGAAAAATTTCATTAGAAAAATCAAGAGAAGAGATCTCTAAATTGTTATTGTTCCATACTGTGAGCGTAGAATTTGATAAAGCACCGAAAGATGCTTTATCAATGATTAGAAGCAATATTTATTTAGCCGCATGTTTGACTTTAAGATTAGCCGTCACAGTTGATTGCGGATTGCTATACAGAGTCGCCAGAACGTCCCAGAACGCTGTGGAACTCGTATCGTTCGTGCCGAAGCCGTCAAAGTGATTTGCCAAACCCAAGGCGTGACCAAATTCATGGGTCACAATTTCCTGCGTCACGTTGCAACGGCCATTATGTCCGTTTGCTGAGAGTAGAAAAAGGCTGGTCGCAAGAAAAGCTTGCATTGGAGTGTGGATTAGATCGTTCATATGTCTCAGCCGTGGAGCGTTCGCGCTGGAATGTTTCGCTGGCTAACATTGATGCAATCGCCAAGGCTCTTGAAGTTCAGGCGTGGGTTCTGCTTAAGCCGCCAAGTGGTGATGCACTTAGCTCAGATTGAGGGCAGAGGCTCATAACGGCCTTCTTGAATGTCTTAGCGGGACACAGGCGAGTTGGTCCAGCTTTCACTGGCGTGATGTCAATATTTAGCTAGACGCTTCATCACCAACGTGCCGCTGAACGCGAGATTTTGTAAATTTATATCATTTCAAAGTGGTGTTGTAAAAAGGGACTTCTTGTGAAACTTAAGATATCGCGTTGTGCAGCCTCTCCAGCCAATCGTATTTATATATTGGATGTCTTGGGCGGTGAAGGACTTCAGACAGGCAGGGGCAATTATGAGAAGTTGAGAGATGAAGTTACAGCATTGATGCCAGATCAGGTTGTTTTCATGTCGGAAAAGATATTTCACAAATGCTGCTCTGACTTAGATGAAGTCAAAGAATTTTTCTCTTCAATCAAGGACGAATGTAATGCTTCAACATTTCCATTAATTTTTATTGATGGGCACGGAGATAAGCTGCATGGGTTGGTCTTGCCATCTGGTGAATATTTGGATTGGAATTCGTTGAATTCACATTTAGCGGAAATTACTTTAAAGGCTGGCGGGCAATCTACGGTAATAGCTTCTTTCTGCTTTTCAATGACGGCTGTAGCACGTCCATCCTATGAACAACCACTACCTTCGCCTTTTTATTACGGGTATTCTGATGAAATTGCTGCTGGTGTAATTCGACAAGATTGTTCAAAGCTAATAGAAGAACTGCTTCGGTGTGGAATTTTTGATCAAGCGGGAAAAAGTATCAAGCTGTATTCCGAGTATGATCATGTCACATTTCTTTTTGCTCCTTTAGTCGCAAAATTCACCCATTACCAGGATTTTTCAGAATTTCACCCATATCTATCAAAAAATAAATTGCGCACATTGCTTTACGCCGAGATTGGTGCGAAATTTGGCACTACAAAAGGTTTGAACGAGGTTCTAAAAAAAGCATTAGACCCGAAGGTATTGTTGGCTCCGATATTAGAAAAAGTTATGCATAATACAGAAAGAAGGTCCCGGTTGATTGATGAGTTAATTTCTCAAATTTAGCTCGGTACTATCCTCGACCGGATGATGAAGAAGCACCGTTTGGGTGCTTTATTTTTTTCAATAAAAAAACTAATCAGCTTTCTTTTTCGGCTCTGGTTTACCAGGCACAAGCTCATTAAGGCGGCACGTGAAGTAGACAGCAATCGAACAAGCTTGTAAATACCTGACACGCAAAGCCTCTTTATATCTATGAAGGGATGAATTTTCTTTTCTGTGATCATGTTGATGAACTTACGCAGTTCGGCAACTTGTTTGTCATCCATCTGAGGTTTTTAAGTACCAATAAGCTGTGGGATACAATTTTAACTGGAGACGAATGCTTTTCTCGTCAATCATCTGCATAATGACCAGCACTTCCGTCACAATGTTCGCAGCCAAATGTGTAGGTCTCAGCGCTAGATCCCGTCATGTGATCACTGCACCATTCACATTGCTCTAGATTCTCAAAATGGGTAAGACAGTTGGTGCAAAGATATCCGTCTTGATACTCGCATACAGAGTGATAGCATTGGCACTCGTCACAATTCGCCGGTGTATTAGAGTCCAAATCATGCTTAGCGCCGCGAACTATATTTTGGTCAACTAAGTCAAATGCGTCGTCATTAGAAACCGTATGTTCGCACTTATTACATGTAAAGCCGTCGTAGGCCAATAAGTTTTGATTGGTATCTCCACAACTCGGACAGTCCACTCGCACTCGTCTTTCGCTATGGAAGCAGACCAGACACTGGCTGACCATAAGGTTGTCAACCTCTTCTTCAACAAGCAACGCATTTGTGCTGCATTTTGGACAATCTTCAAAAGTGTGCCCACCTCTCTTCATGCCTTCAATCTTTGGTTTTAAGTCATTGTATTTGACTTTGGCATAGTGGTTGTTGTTGATTAAGTTTCGCTCCATCCGTCGGAACTCAGTTTCAAAGGGCTTGAACTGTTCTCGCCAGGTGTCAGTGATGAAACGGTTAAGTTCAAACCAAGCTTGTGCCTGTTCAAGCTTAATTGCTTCCCTTTGTCTGCCATTTATTCCACTATGATAGAAATGCACCATCCGATTCCGATGCTTACGAACCTTATCAAAAGCATCTCTTGCCGTTTTTTGCAAAGGTTTGTTTAATGCAGCCGCAAGGCGAGTGCATGCGTCATCGAATGAAACTGATAGAAAATCACCGGCCTCATAATTTTGGCGGTTTAAGTCTCGATCAACGACAACCAGCGTCCAGTGCTCATGGACAAGGGGCGCTTTTAAAAAGATTTCCACCGCTGTGTAGAAATTGATAACAGAGTGCTTTGGATCATTTTCAAGCTGAGAAATTGCCTTGGTAAGAAAATCCATACCATTGCGAACCAAGTTCTCGAAATCTGACGTCGAGTCCTTTTTTTCGTTAGTTTTGGACATTCCCGTTTCCTCAGAGGTGAGTTGATTATTATTAACGTGGGGAATCTTCTCATAGATTCGCGGCCATGACCATTCTTAGGCGCTCTGACGAAAAAAAAGCACCCGAAGGTGCTTTCTATGGAAGAGGGGAGCTTACGCGGCCTTGAATTCTGCCTCAGTGATGTCGCCGAGTTGTTCTTTGGTAGGAACCTTACTTTCACGGCTGGACAGGCGTTTCAAGAAGGTTGCCTTTGCCTTTTTGTCGGCGGGATCTGCCAACCAACCATCAACGCTCTTGCCGCTCTTGTAGGTAGTGAAGCATCCTTCGGCTTCCAAGAACTTAGGAGGGTGGGCCAGCCACACGCCGAGTTCGCCTGACTTGGACTTAAGCGGCTTGCTCATGACGCGGGTGCTGGCAGCTTTAGTAGAGGCAGTACTGGTATCGGCAGCAGACAATGCTTTGAAGCCCAGCTCCGCAGCGGTGAAGTTAAAGAGCTTGATTTGTTCCATCACGTCAGCCAAAGCAGCAGGGCGTTCGGCTTGCAGTTGAGCTGCAACCATATCTTCAAATTCCTTGCGCTTGGCCAGGATGTCAGCAAGGCTCAGTTTCTTGGCTTCTGCCATAAAAATTCTCCAGTAAGTAAAGGCATGTTGTAGTTGCTTGAACCCTCAACAAGCCACTACAGTGGTGTTCGCTTGTTGATGGCTGTACTTTATGAGGAAGAACAAGCCACGTCAACTATCTTGTCATTAAATTTTCCATATTTCAGAATCTAGCTACATCCGTTAGACCTGACCCTTCATTCAATCAGTGGGTACAAGCAAGCCATTGAAGTACTTGTATCCCTTTATTTCTAGTCCGACACCATCCTGAATAAATTGGTCTGGGCTGGCTTGGCCGTTATACCAGTACGCGATGTATTGATAGTAGTCGTCGATGTCCCGCTGGTCGATCCCGAACATTTCAGGATGTGCAATACGTCGTTCCAGTGCATACTTCTCATTTAGTCCTATTTCACCTCGCCTATACATTGCATTCAGTATGTCTAGGCAACGGTTGTAGCTGTGAAGCCCATTTGAATGTCGCAAGATGGTTAGAACATGGGAGTACCTTCCGCTTATCAAAGGTTCGATAATCTCGTTTTCTTCCGCGCCAGTAATAGCTTTAATTTGGATACCGGCGTGATTAGTAGTGCCGAGTACTGTGGCAGGTTCATCGATATCCAGATTTTTGTTTCTTCTAATAAATAAAAGATCAAAAGTGCTTTGAGGACCATAAAAACCAGGGTAGAGCGACTTTGTACTTAAAAAACCAGTTCCAATGACTTTGAATTGGTCGATATAGTCGTCTTTACATTGTTCTCTATTAGTGCACCAAGAAAATGCTTTTTTTCCAACGGTTCTTAGTTTCTCGTTGAACAAATTGACTGCATATGCTTCAAAGATGAAGCCTGCAAAGGTGTAGAGTGGTTGCCTTGTCTGAAATCTTAAGACGTTCCCGTTCTCATAGAAGAAGTGGCCGGTTTCCAAGCCGTCTGCGACCAATTTTTTTTCGTACTTATCGTGAAGGATTTTCTTTTGTAGTTCTTCACTAATTGCTGAGTTCCTATGATCAAGAAGACTGAGCGGACCTGAAAACAGGATTTCAAGTTGCACATCATTTTGCTTCTCTTCATCGGAAATGATGATCTTATCATTCATATTATGGTCAACTTCGTTGGGGCAGGTTAGTTCCTATCGCCGTAGTATGCATTGGTCATTGAAATAGATCCATGACCAGCCAATGCCATGATCTCATCTTCATCCAAGGCATGTCCAGCACGAAGTTTGGCGAAGATCTCTGCCAGGCGATCAGGCATATTCTGAAGAGTCGTTTCCACCGTCTGAGGTGATACCCCCATCTCTTTGGCAATTTGGAAGCTGTTGAGGCGCTTTTGACGGATCAGTTTGGTGAGAGCTGTTCGGCGTGTATCATGGAAATGAAGACGAGTATCCGGGTCATCATACAGACCAAGCGCCTTCAATGCATCAACCCAGTATTGACGGAAATTCCAGGGGGTGAGCTTGAAAATCGGTCCTTTAGCAAGGCGGTTTGTCTTGAGCCAATCCCGGAATTCATCATCTTCTGGAATCATAATATCCCGTGGTCGGCCGTTTTTAGTTTTTGGAATGTGGATGGACCAAAGCTGAAGATTGACGTTTTCCCATTGAGCACCCAAGACCTCGCTTTTTCGTGCGCCTGAGTCAAGGCAAGTCACGAACAGGTAGTATGGTTGTTGATTGGCTTTAAGCTTCATCCATTCAGCAATTTGAACTGCTTCGTCGTCAGAAAGAACGCGCTTACGACCAAGGTAAGGCTTAGGCTTTTCACCTTTTGGCAGCATCTTGACAGGGTTCATCAAGCCGTGCGGAAACTTCTCAGGGTAGAGCTTATAAACCTTCTCAAACGCAGAGCTAATCATCGAAATTTCCCGAAGAATCGTATTGTTCTTAATTCCGGTGCGCCTTCTTGAATCCATGTACGCAATCAAGAGCCAGAAGTCTACGGTGTCAATCTTAAACTGACCGAGCTCAATATAGTCTTTGTTATAGGTGCGCCCAACCATTGCATCTACGACCGTGTTTTTATAGCGGTAGTTATCAATCTTCGGCCCCAAGTCTTTGAGGTAAATCGGGACAGAAGGGATTGCACGAAGGCAGCGGTTCTGGTTGGTCTTGAACGACGAGGCAGAATGCTTGCTCATATGCCCGTTGAAATAGTCCCTGAGAAGTGCGCTCATATCTGGCATTTCAAGTTGATATTTCATGTCAAAGATCAGATTGGGTTCTACACCCATGTTGATCCTTGTGAGCTCTTGGTCTTCCCACGAGCGCGCAACGGCTTCGTCGTCAAAGAGCTTGGAGATGTTTTCACCTCCCTTGCGGATTTGGACTCGCCAGCGGGTGACACTGACCTTGCGGCCAGTTTCCTTATTCAAAACCTTATACTTGATTGGGTAGACTGACACGGTGACCTCTTCTGTTCTGTGGAGTATTTGGAGCTGCGACAAGGGCCGTGCAGGGCCTCATTGCATCATCAAAATTTGTTGTGCGAAAAATTGTGCATGAAAAGGTGCCGTTTGTGCAAATTGATCGCGAGTAAAAACCTTAACTCATTGATTATTAAAGAGTGTATTGCATTTTATCTAGCTTCAACAAATCGCAGCAGGACGCCTTGCTGCCGTTCGTTAAAAGCGGGCTGGTCACGCTGATCGGTGCGACCACCGAGAACCCGTCGTTCGAGGTCAACTCGGCGCTGCTGTCGCGCTCGCAGGTGTACACGCTCAAGGCGCTCACCGATGACGAGCTGCGCCAGTTGCTCGCGCGCGCGAAAGAATCCGTGCTGCAGCATCTCGAATTCGACGAGGTCGCCATCGACACGCTGATCGGCTACGCCGACGGCGACGCGCGCCGCTTCCTGAATCTGCTCGAGCAAACGAAGACGTCCAGCGACACGGCCGGCATCACGCACATCACGGCCGACTTCGTCGAGAATGCACTGACGCTGAACGTGCGCCGCTTCGACAAGGGGGGCGACAATTTCTATGACCAGATCTCGGCGCTGCACAAGTCGGTGCGCGGCTCGCACCCGGATGCCGCGCTGTACTGGCTGTGCCGCATGCTCGACGGCGGGGCTGACGCCAAGTACCTGTCGCGCCGCATCGTGCGCATGGCCTGGGAAGACATCGGCATCGCCGATCCGCGCGCCATCCAGCTGGCCAACGATGCTGCCGCCACCTACGAGCGGCTCGGCTCGCCGGAAGGCGAACTGGCGCTGGGTCAGGCCGTGATTTATCTGGCGATTGCCGCCAAGAGCAATGCCGGCTACAACGCGTTCAATGCGGCGATGGCATTCGTGCGCAAGGACAAGTCGCGTGAGGTGCCGGTTCACCTGCGCAATGCCCCGACCAAGCTCATGAAAGAACTGGGCTACGGTCACGATTACCGGTATGCCCACGACGAGCCGCATGCGTATGCGGCCGGGGAGACCTATCTGCCGTACGACATGCCGGAGCCGGGCTGGTACCAGCCGGTGCCGCGCGGGATCGAAACCAAGATCGCCGAAAAAATGGCGTGGCTGCGCGGACTGGACGACGAGGCGCGCGGTTAGCGGCCCTCGGCCGCTTTTACCAGCAGGCCGGATAACTCATCGAAATACGCCAGTGCCGCCGGCGTCAGGTCGACCTGCTTGCGCCGGGTGTCTTCGGTGTCGGTGAGCGTGAGCCAGCCTTTCTTGCGCATTGCCGTGACCCGCGCGTGAATGGTGGCGGGCGCACCAAGGTGTTCCTGCGCCATCAGGTCGCGCACGGAGAGCCGCTGGTGCGCCTGCGCTGCGCGGGCGACAACGGTCAGCACGCGCTCTTCGCGCGCGTCCAGCGGCCCCAGGGTGGGCAGCGTGCGCAGTGCATCGACCAGATTCAGGAAACGCAGGTAGATATCGGCTGGCCGCGTCGGCAGTTTTTCTTGACTCATCGAGTTCCCATGCCCTGTCAGGGCAGCTTGTTGCAGTGCTGCCACGCTCAGCAATTTGTTGCGTGTCGGATAACATCCGCTTTGTTTATAATCCGGCGTCCGTCCGTGGTGTTTACATTGTAACCAAAGCCTCTCATCCATGCGTTATTTGCAGCTTAAATTTGCCATGGTGGCGGGCACGGCAACCCTGTTTCTGGCCACCATCCTGCTGAACGAAATCCTGTTCACGCGACTCGAGTTCGCGCCCGGCATCAACATGATCTATCTGCCTGCCGGAGTGCGCCTGCTGAGCGTCCTGCTGTTCGCCGAGGCCGGTGCAATCGGCCTGCTGCTGGCGTCGTGGTACGTCTGCTTCTTCCACTTCTTTCCGGATGATCCGCTGCGCTCGTCCGTGGGGGGCTTCCTGTCGGCGCTGGCACCGTATCTTGCTTACCGCGCGTTGCTGGCGTCGGGGATCGGTGCATCGCTGCGCGGCATGAGCGGCCGGCGTCTGTTCTGCTTCACGCTGCTGTTTTCCGTCATGAGTCCCGCCATGCACCACGCCTGGTTCGCGCTGATGGGTGGCCAGGATCTGTGGAAGGGCTTCATCGTCATGTTCACCGGGGACCTGGCCGGCACGCTCATCGTGCTGTACGGCGCCAGGCTCGCCCTGAACACGTTCTGGCCCAAGCCCGTGGCGCGCCGCCTATGATTGGCGGGCGGCATTGCCGCCGGTCGCATGGCGGCGCATTCTGCGCCGCGGTTCGTGCGCTTCGTCGCATGTCGATGGCAGTTCGGGGTATCGGTGGCTACAGTACCACCATACCGCAGCAAGTCTGCAACCCTGAAACCACCACCGAGGAGCCATCATGAACATCCGTAAAAACTTCGAAGCCCTGTTCCTGGCTGTTGTTGCACTGGGCCTGGTCGGCAGCTACGTCACCGCCAGCGAGCGGCCGATCATGATCGCCGCATCGGCCGCATCGACCGCGCCAAAGCTCGACATGGCCAGCATCCAGACCGTCGTCGTGAGCGCGCCGCGTCTGGCCGCCACGCTGTAAATCGCCGCCAACCGGTGGGCAGGCGAGGGCCCGGCAGAGCGACTGCCAAATCTCGCAAGGAATGCCAGTCGGCTTGGTACAATTGTGGTTTCGATACACACAGCCTGGTCCAACCCGACATGATTGACATCCAACTTCTCCGC
>Ga0308160_10001951_pt1 | contig 26701 bp, 27 predicted proteins | sample PhyFR1_FD_201036 | JGI IMG/M metagenome (GOLD analysis project Ga0308160, IMG submission 201036) | Phyllosphere microbial communities from UC Gill Tract Community Farm, Albany, California, United States - DLSLF.R1 | ecosystem: Host-associated > Plants > Phyllosphere > Unclassified | place: USA... | reverse complement strand
CTGCTTACCGTTCAAACTGAGGTGACACCGACATCTGTTCGACCCCCCTGCTGCGGACGCCGACCCCCCTCCTCGCGGCCATCGCATCCTCCTGCGGCAGGTCATGGAGCTCACTGACTCAGACAAACCTGGGCTGAGCGCCAACAGCTCACTCTCCTCCATTCTCTCGCTTGACCAGCCAGCCACCGCGAACGCTCCTCCTGCCGCGGCCGCCCCACCGGCACACGCGTCCTTTACCCCGTCGACGACGTTCAGACTCAAGTGCAAGTCCTGCTCGCCGCCGACTTGGTGGAAAACGACCGGCACCCGCGCCTACCACCAGGTCCGTCAGGACCGCTCGGCATCACCATCTGCTACTGACGCCAGTCAGCTTGTGCGCGCAGGCTTGCACGCATGTCAACGCTAAGGTGGTCGTCAAGGTCGGCCTCGGTATGTCGCCCCGCCCGTCCGAGCGCATACAACTGCCCTCGCCCGACTAGCAGTCGATTGACACAGCCAATGTCTGACTGACGACGAGCATCGTCCTTATCTGCTTTGGCGCAGTCTTCGTCGTCGGCCGTGGGCCGGACGGCCTCTTCACCTGCCCAGTCTGCGAGAGCACGCACGCCTCGGCGTACTCATTCCCCAAGCACGTCGTCGACACAAAGTGTGCGCTCGGCCGGCGCTGGCCGATCAAGCTGCCTTCGACGTGGACCGTCGTCCAAGATGACAAGGGCGAGATGACAGGCGGCGGCGTCGTTGAGGCCGAGGGACGGCGCAGGACGCGAGTGTCGACGGCCGATGGTGACCCTTCGGCGGCGGCAGGACCGAGCGGCAGTCGGCGGGCGCAAGAGACGTCGGAATCGGGCGGCGCTGCTGCCCCAAGCCAGAACGGCGTCTCGTCGAAGGGCATCAAGCGGGCCAAGCTGTCGCTCTCGACCGACGACAACGACGCGCTCGTCTACCCGGCCGAGCGCCAGCCTCCAACCCGCCGCTCAGCCCGCCAATCAGCTGTCAGCGCGACGACCCAGCCGACGTCGAATAACTCGCCAACCAGCTCAATAGCCGCCCCGCCCCGGGTCCAGGTGCTCGACCCGACGCTCGTCGTCGGCCTCCCCCTCGGCCTTCCGGCCGAGCTCGGCCCAACCGCGGGCCAAGAGGCGCACGCGCTCGTCCGGAGGCTTAATGACGTGCTCGCCCCGCTCCGGCCGGGCGGAATTGCGGCGGTGGCGGGCGAAGCAGATGAGAGTACCGGCTTCCGAGGTCAGGGAAGCGATGGGTCCGCACAGAACGACCATCCGTCACACCCGGTCGGCACGGGCGAGTGGTGGGATTGGCTCAGCCGGCCGGCCTTGTAGTGCCCGCATCCTTGAAGAGAGAGTAGCGCCCGCCGGTCTCGTGAGTATGGCGGAACTCACATACCCGAGCAATCTTCAAAGCTCCTTCGCGCCTTCTGCCAAGTTGCGCGATGAGTGCACGTCGAAGCTGGAGCGCGGTCAGCCGTCAGCAGTCCAGAGGAGGATATCAGCCGCCGTTTATGGGGCCGACGAGCAGAACGGAAGCGTCGCGAGCAGCAGGATGCATGCTTCCAATCCCAGCGAAGGGTCGTCCGCGTGAGCGCGGCTAGCCGAAAGACGTCAGATTGACCGCTGCCGGCCTGCTGTTGGTCCGTGTTGACAGCAAGAAGAACAAGTCGATAAGTCGGGCTTTCCGCACTACTCGACGCGACCTGACCTTCCGAAGGGGTCGAGCGAGGCCCCAATCACGGCCTCTCGCCTGCGGCATTGCGCGGAGGCAAAGGTCGGGAACAAAGTTTGTCCTCAGACGCAACCCTCCTCGAGGACCTTGACGAGCTGAGCCCACTTGGCACCTCCGGCAACCTCGGCCGTCGCTGAAAAGGGGAAGAGCATGAGCCCTCCGCGCTGGTCGAGGCCGAACTCGAGCGGGTCGGCCGCGTCGCGCGGGAGGGCGCGCGTGAAAGGGTAGGTGAGGGCTGTCGATGCAAACTGGGGCATCAAAAGAGGAGGGAGAAAGGGAATGGTGAAAGGAGCGTCAGAAAAAGGTGCGAGGCGGCATAATGAGGCGGGACGAGAGGGGGCGACGCACGCGAGCGAGGAGCGAGTCCTCCGGATGGAACGGTAGGAGCCCGTCCCTGAGGTCGGCTGAGTCGACGTCCATTGCCTCTGCCGCCTCCTGTGCCTTGACCTTCTTGCCAGCCTTTCCGGCTTTCTTGCCAGCCGATGACTTGGGGAAATTCGGCGGGAGGTAGAGCTTTGAGAGCAGGAGGAGGTGGGTGAAGCCGTAGGGTTTACCGGCGCCGAGAGCGACCGAGAGCTCGTCGCCCAGCATGCGCCAGAGCGGCGGCTGAGTCTGGACGGGCATGTTGATGAGCCGCTCGCTGATGACGAGGCCAACCTGCGGGCCATTGGGCGTGCCCGCGGGTGAGAGGGCCGAGAGGAGGGCCGAAAGCTCGGGCGAGGCGGCCGAACGGGCGCGGAGATAGGCTAGGAGCGGCGCGACGTGCGGGTTTGCCTGCGCAACGTCGCCAGAAGGTATCAGCTTGGGCCTTGCTCGGAGGAGGCGCAGAGACCGGGCACACACGCACCTGGTGCAGGTTGAGGTTGAGGACGCCGAGGAAGCTGAACGGGTCGCTCTCCTCACCGTCGACCTTGATCGTGCTCCCGACGCCGTTCGCGAGACTCTCGTCGAGCAGGAGCTCGGCGAGCGGATGGAGGTCGAGCTCGTCGGCGTCCGTGTAGAGCAGCTGGCGGAGAAGCCGCTTCACAGCGATAAGGTCAACCGACGGGTTGGCCGGGAAGAAGTCAAAGTCGACGTCGATGAGCGAGGGCGCCGATGAGCCTGAGGATGAGGCTGAGGCGTCGGATTCCGAGCCCGAGTCGACAGCACCACCAGTAGACTTGCGCTTGGCCATCGTGAGGAGTGTGGGGTGAGGGGGAAGGAGGGAAGAGAAGGGAGGAGGAAAGGGTCGAGGTTTGGGGGTCGGAGGGGTGCGTCGGGTGGCTGCGCGGCCGCTGAAATCTCCTGATGCAGACCCGCGGACGAAATGCAATTCGGCGGCGCCGCGCGCAGTCTCCGCCGCCTCAGCTCGCTCCTCTCCCATGGAAGGCCCGACCGCCACTACGTCGCCCTGGAACCCACGCGATGGCCGTCTTGCTCAACCTCCCGCAGGCGACTGTCAGCCTCGCAGACGATACCCACGAGCACGTCGCAGCGGGCGAGCTCAGGTCGGTCCCCTTGGAGAGCGCAGAGCAATGCGATGGTCAGAGGAACGCTGACGCGCACCGCCTCCCTTCCTACCTTGCGCAGGCTGAGCGCCCTCGCCGGGGCAGGGACCGAACCTCGGCTCGTCCTGTCGGTCGGCGAGAGTTTTGTGCGTCCTTCTCTGCTGCTCTTGTAGGAGTCAGGCGCGCTGCATGAACCGGTCGTCTGCAGCCATCTGTATCCGCGATCTCAGCGCCGCTGATCGGCCTGCTGGGCTGACCTCACCCTCGCTTCCTCTTGCCTCTGCCTGCTAGCGCTACCGACTCCTGCCGAGCTCGACGCTCCTCCACTCGCTCGCGCTCAACACGCTCCTCCTTCCACCTCTTCACCCATCGACGCCCCCACTCACGCTCCATCTCCCGTTTCCGACCTCGGACGCCGACGCGGTCGACCAGACGGCACTCGTCGAGCTCCTCGCAGACGTCGTCGTCGTCGAGCGCGAAGAGGGCAAAGACCGCGGGCTCGAGGGCAGGTGGTTGGCCGTGGATGAGGATACGGGCGAGGTTCTCGGCGAGCTCGACCCGAGCCAGCTCGAAGGCGCGGGCGTTGTCGGCGCGTCATCGATGTCGACCGGCGGGCCGGACGCTTTGTCGGCCGCGGCGGCGGGCCCTGTCCTCGTCGATCTCGGCAACGGAGTCGACGAGGATAAGGCAAGCCAGGGCAAGGCATACGTCGGCGGGATCGCCGTGACTGCCGTCCCCGAGGACGAGCGTGACGACTGGCTCCTTAAGGGCGCCGCTGCCGTATCGTGCGTTTGGCTTGCCCCTTCTCGATCCGGGCTCTCAACCGTCGGCTGCCTCGGCCAGCATGGACTTGACCAGCACGCTGATCGCCGCTGTTGTCACCTCTATGTCTCTTTCCTCACCCAGAAAGAACATGCTCACCGGCGCCGGTTGGGTCTCGTCTCGGCTCGAGCGTGCGGGCGATGCTTACGTGGCGCGAGCGGTCCCGCGGGCCGAGCCCGTCAAAGTCTCACAAGGGACGAGGGAGACACTCGAGCGGGTCAAGTACGTCCTCTCTCCGCGTCTTGTGGATACCCCTGCGTTGAGCGCTGCGTTTGCTGACCCAATTGATCGATGCTCCACTCGATTTGTCTGACCCTGCAGCGGCGTGACGACGTCAGGCAAGGATGGCGTCAAGCGCGTGACCGGCTTCATCAACAGCAAGATCCAGCGCGCGACCGAGTACACGTTTGATAAGGGCCAGACAACGGCCGTCTCGCTTGCGCGCAAACACACGCCGCCCCCGCTCGGCCCCGACGGCCAGCCGCTGCCGCCGACGCCGCCAGACGGGAAGCGACCGCTCGTCTCGCGCTTGCTGTTGGCGGGAGACGTACTGTTGACGAGCGTCGAAGCGAGCACAGGCCAGATACTTGTGGCGAGCACGACGAGCGCGACGAAGAGCATTGCGCACAAGTATGGGCAGGAGGCGGGCGAGGCGGCGGGCTTGGCCGGAGGGAGCGTCAGGAACGTCGGCGTTGCGTTCGTCGATGCGAGGTACGTCTACGACAGTCGTTCGGACATCGCTCATCGAGTCGGCGCCAACGATATCTGTCTCCCTCTTGACATGGACGCTAACCGCACCGCATCACCCTGCACAACTCCAGAGGTGTCGGCCGACGGGCGCTCATCAAAGGAGCCGGCAAGTCATTCGTCAAGACGCAAGCCAAGAAGGAGGCTGGCAAGACGTACGGGCCCGGCAGCGGGTCGACGAGCCCCGGAGGTAGCCGATCTGAGCAAGAGCAGGAACAGCAGGCGCCACCGCCGTCGTACCCGGCCGCGACGGGCTTGGACCATCGGTCTCGGTCGCCTCTGTCTCAGCAGTCTGGTCTAGCTCTGTCGCTGCCGCCACTCCCGCCGTCATCTTCGAAGCCGGCAACGTCAGCAAGCGGCAAGACACCCCCGCCGCCCGTCCCACCCAAGTCGGCTAAGCCTCCGACGACAACTGCCGCCCGGCGCTCACCGTTGTCGGCGAGCTCATCCATTCTACCCTCGCAGTTGACGGCGACAGCCGCCACACCCGTTCCAGCCTCCGCTGCGTCCTCCCCTGCTGTCGAGCGTGTGACCACGAGGCTGCTCGCCCCGAGACCGACGGTTGCGGCTGAAATGGCACGCGAGGGTCTCTCCCTGGGATCGATGGCGACCAGCCCGTCTTCAAGCCGAGGACAGTCCACCTCGCCTCCCATCGCAACAACGTCGTCGGCCCTTTTTGTGACGGGCCGCACGTCTACCTCCGCCGCCACCGGATCCGGTAGCAGTTCTCCCGGCAGTTCTGGCGCAAGCCTCGCGCCGCTTCCGCCTCCTCCTCGTCGAGTGCTATCGCCCCTGGCACCAATGTCCCCGAGCACCATCCGCCCGAGCGGTCAGACGGCGAGCTCAAAGTCGTTGCCAATGACCGCCACGTCCCCGTCAACAGGCTGGCGGAGGCCAACGCCGTCGACCGTCGCTCCGTCTCCGAGCGTCAGCGCCAATCACGCAAGTCCAAGCAGTGTCAGCGGCGTCCTCGGCCGCCGAACGGGCTGGACCCGGCCGCCCGCGCCAACAGAGGACGATTTTGCGGGCGTCCTCGTTGACGTCGGCGACGGCGGCAGCAGCAGGGCCGGCGCCAGGAGGACGGCGCCCCCTCACCCTCCGCCAGCTGCGAGTAAGCCGGCCAGCGCTGGGCGCTAGACCGAGCCCGACCCACCTTCCACCTCGGCACCTATCGACTCCCCCCGGGACGCGGCTGAAGTAGCCGTGCCCGGACGCAGGCCGGCGGCTGTCTTCGCAGGGGCCGGCGGCGGCACAAGCTCGGTCGTGCAGCTGACGCGCGCGCGGCTCCTGGCGCCCGGCTACAACTACGCACGAGCGATGCCATCGGGTTTGATTGCAAGCAGGTCGGTACTCGGCCTGCCGGTTGATCGGGCACAATTCGGTCCTCGGCCATTCACACTCGACGACGAGCAACGATGTCGGGCCACGGCCCTGGTCAAGCGGCGCTGCACAACAGGAGCCTCGGCCGCGCTCAGCTCGACGACCCGCTATGCAGATCGGCCCACATTGCGGGCTCTCTGCCGCACGCGCTAGTCTACTTACCGTCGGCATCCATCACGACCCGAGCAAGAGTCTGTCCGATCCTCTGCATCCGAGCGCGTTGTCAGTGCGCGTTGCGCGAGGCGTTGATGAAAAGGGGTCGGGCTCACCTCGCCCGCCGCCGAGGTCGACCGTCGCCGAAAGGTGCGTAATCCGCCGATGGTTGGCCAGGTTATGGCCGAAATCAAACCAGAGGCGACAAACCTTACACTGTAGGCCATGTGTTCGCGTGTGGGTGACGGAAGAGACAGCCTTCTAACGTCGGACGGGCGGAGCGAACGGAGCGGGCCGACCAGCGTGCTCCGAGCCGTCGAACGAGACATCAGACTCGTAGTCCGGGGTCTCTTGCGGAATCTGCTGCGCTGGGAGCTGAGCGGACGAGCTTCTTGAAGGGCCGGCGACAGAGCCGCTAAGGCCGTTCAAGGCTCGGTTGACTGTGAGAGAGGGCGGATGCCAGAGCAGGTCGGCGTGTCGGCCGTTGGGTCCTTGCGCGTGAACCGAGAAAGACCTGGCAGGGTCGTTATCGGGCACGTTAGGCGTCGTCCCGCCGCTGTTGGACGAGGCCGAGCTGCTGTAGAGCTGGCGGGCGCCGTGGAAGCCGTCGAAGGCCATTTGCCTGAGGGCGTCGGAGATGAAAGGGGTCAGGCGCATCGGCGTTCAGCGTCTGCCTCGCAAGTCGATCGTCCTGTGCTGCCATCTTGCTAACAGCAACGGTCTGGTGATGCACTCACAAGAACGTCGGAGGTCAGCTGTGTCGTGGGCGAGCTGTCGTGGTAGATGGTGGTTTCGAGTAAGGGACGGAAGGGTTCGAGCGAGCTCGTGCTGCTGCTGCCGCTGTCGGTCGGACTTTAGGCGAGCCCCCGCATCCCCGAGCAGGTTCGTGCGCGCGACTGACAGGCCAGCCCAGCCGCATTCTCGGGTCACACAGGAAACGTAACGAAGCCAAGCAGGAAGAGAGAAAGCGAGCCGTTCCGGAGAGACAGGATTCCGGGTGAAGGGTATCAGGGTGAGGGGGGGTGGTGGTGGTGGTGCAAGCCAGAGGGCAAACAGTACAAAAGGGGCGCGGTCGACAGCGGTTGGCGCGAGGATTGAAAGAAGATGCGAGAGGAGCTGGATGGCAAGGAGTGATGGCGATGCTACGGTGCGAAGACGTCAGGGTGCCAGAGGTGGCTGGTCGCTGTCGGTTGCAGAGGACAGAGGGGCGAGGGCCGGCAGTCAGCGCGAGGTGAAAGCTCCGACTGCTCCGAGGCAGCGTCGACTTACTTGGCTCGCGCCACTCGTCCTCGATCGAGCCGAGCCGGGATCGAGACATGGGATCGCTAATTGACCAGTCGAACGCGCCCATGTAGAAGGCAGCCGATGACGGTGCGAACGGCGGGTGATCGGCGACACCCGCAACCTCAAAGTGGGCGAGGGGCGCCGTCTCGGTGAACGAAGACGTCGGGATCCAGGCGGACGGCGGGAAGGGAGCGCTGACGAGATGGGTTGCGCTGATTGGGCCCGGGGCCGACCGGTAAGTCTGCGGCGGCGGGACGCTTAGGTTGTGAGCCGGCTGGCCGAACGTCGGGTTGGGCGAACGGTGTGCTGACGAGGGCGCAGGTTTCGGCGGAGGGTAGACCGGCCAAGTCAGCGTGCCCGGAGGAGGAGCCGAGCGCGTCGAAGGGCCGTTGATGGACGAGCAGGCGGTCGTCGGAGGGTAGGCGGCCGTCCGGTCCAGCTCGGTGCTGGATTTGGAGCCCGCCAGGTCGGGCGGAAGCCAGCCAGTGATCGGGAAGTCGGTCACAGGCTCGACCTTGACCTGCTGTAGCTCGCCCGAAGGTCGGGCTTTGGCCTTCTTCGCCGAGGGCGCTTGGCCAGCAGGCCGCTTGACCGACCGCTTCCGGAGTAGCGTCGGCTTGGTTGCCGGCGCGGCATATTGAACCTTGCGCAGCCGAAGCTGCCGCGGCCCCTCGCCCTCCGACCTCTTGTCGTCGCGCCCTGGGGCCTCGAGCGCTGCGGCGACCGACGGGAAATAGTCAGCAAAGGCGGCGCCGGTGCCAGTGCTCGACGCCATGCCGATTGGCGTGCGCAAGATGCTAGCAGCCAAGGGTGAGACGGGCGTCTCGAAGGGCGACGGCGACAGGTCGCTTGTCGTAGCGTCGAGCGACGAGAAGGGCGAGGAGGAGCCTTGCGACAGGGCGCCGCCGAATCGGACCGGCGGTTTGATCGCGCGACCAGACCGCGTCCGCGGGCGCGAGTCGTCCTCGGACGGCGCAGGCGATGCGAGCGGGGCCGCGAGGGCCGTCTGAATCGGAGCGAGCTCCGGCTTGACCTTGCGCGCCGGCTTGCGGCCGAGGACGACGCCGTCGGGCAGCAGCTTCCAGTTGGCCGGAAGCGAGGGCAGGGCCGCGAGCTGGTTGCCTCGGCAGGTCAGGGATCGCGACGTGTGCTGCTTGAGGAAGTCGGTCGAGAGGTTGGTCCGGTCGCAGAGCGGGCACGCAAAGACGCCGTTCTCGCGCGTGACCTCGTACGCTGTGAGGGGCGGGCCGAGGGTGAGCGATCTGCTCGAAGACAGGGGTTGGGTGGCCGACAGGGGGGACGCACTCTTGTTGTGCGGCAGGTGGACGTAGCAGATTTGCATGTGCTGGATCCGCTGGTGGACTTTGCGCGCGCCGTTGGAGGCAAAGAAGCGCGGCTCGGGCTCGCACGAGGTGCAGATGAAGGAGAAGTCGGCCGACTTGACGGCCATCGAGACGGTGAAGGCATGCGGCACCTGCGTCCGGTTCGAGCGCTCGCCCACGGGCGATGTGGCCGCCGCCGGAGCGAGAAGAGAGGGCGCCGAGGGTCGGCTGCTGGTCGACGACCTGCGAGGCTTGCGCGTGCGAAGAGCTGGTCGATTGGGAGCGGGGGCGTTCGAGGGCGGGAAGTCGATGACCTTGAAGGCCATCGGCGACGAGGCGGTCGAGCTGGCCGGGCTCGAAAGGGGCTCGAACGCGCCGCCGCCGGTCGTCGGCCGTGAGCCTAGGGGGTTGCTCGGAGAACAGCAGGCAGGCTCGCTGCCGGGCGAGCTCGAGAGGTCAAAGAGCTCGACGAGGCTCGGCCGGACGGGCGTGCTGGGCGGCTGAGGCATCGGGCGACACGAGAGCTGATGGGCAAAGTGGCGGCGCGAAGAAAGGGGGAGGGCCGAGCGCGCGCTGGGTCAGCCATGGGCGCGCGGGTGAGATGCAGCCGGCGACGGGACGAACCGACATGGGACGGCGAGGAGTCGAGCTCGCAGGCGAGGCGGGGCGGTAGGCAGGGGGTGGGGGGTGGGGAGTGGTGGCCGAGCAACGGTGATGGGAGGAGGCGAGGAGACAGGGGATCGGCCGGCTCAAGCCCTTGGCCCGTGGGCCGCCCGTCCGGCCGCGCAGCCGTCAAAGACACACGGAGCGAGCGACGGGCTGAAGGCAACCCCCATTCGCCGCCTCGCTCCAACAAGGTGACGTGCCAGACACGATGAAGGGTACGGGTACATGGTTAGGGAGTAGAGCGCGAGAGGCGGGCATGGACGGAAGGGGGGGGGGGGTCGAGTGAGGCAGGGCGCGCGGTGTGCGTGCGGTCCGACCGCGGCGACTCAGTCGGTCGTCAACGCTGCTTCTCCGGCGACTTCGACCTGGGCCGCTTCGCTCATGAGCCTCCGGAGGCCGGCCGTGCCCTCGGCCGAGAGACCATCGACGTCCATAGGTCCGCTGCCGTCTGCAGGCTCAGACCGAGCAGCCGCAACGGCTGACCCTGACCGGCAGGCGCTTTGCCGGCTGGACGCCGCCTCGACAAGGAGTGCCGCGCTCGGCGCGATGAGCCGGCTGAGGGAGACGACGCTGGCCAGCGCCTCGGCCTCGGCGTTCGACCCTCGAGATAGGCGGTGAGCGGGTGGCAGCGAGAGGAGCGGCTCGAGCATCTTGACCAGGGCGAGCAGGGCAGTGCGGCCGTCGTAGCTGTCGCCCGACGCGAGGCCCGCAGAGCGGCCGGCTGCAATCTCGATGAGATGGACGAGGCCGTCGAGCTGCGCGAGAGGCCGGTCCGAGGTCGACCGCTCGTAGGTTGACGCCGGTGACGAGGCGGTCGGTGAACTGCTGCTGCTTACGGCGTCGGAGGAGCCAAAGCTGGCCCGACCAGCAGACGGTGAGCGAGGGCCAAAGCCGTCCTGGATCCCTGCGAGATGCGGCGCCGGAAGCGGCGCGTTGGGCGGCGAAACGGCAATGGCGGCGGGGGCGATGTCGCCCTCGAGCGCCGACGCCGTCGACGGGCCAGACAGCAGCGTCCAGTTGGCGGGCAGGCCGGTCGGCACCGGCCAGTGGTGGATGACCGAGCATGACTTGGTCGACTTGACGTGCGCGGCAAAGGTGGCCGCGTCGGCGATCGACCGCTCGCAGGTCGGGCATTCAAAGACGCCGTTGGATCCGCGATGGACGCGGTATGCTGAGGCGGCGGTAGGTCGCGGGAACGTCAGTGTCGGGCGCAGGAGCGCTCGAGAGGCCGGTGAGAAGAGGACCAACTCTGCCCGCCCGGGACGGGGATGGCGACCGAGTGGACGTGCATCTTGCGCTTGTGGTTGTCGCGCGCGCGCTCGGTCGGGAAGGACGACACCGGCTGGCACTGGCGGCACGAGAAACGACGGATACTCGGCGTCACGCTGAGCGGCGAGGCAGCAATGCCTGGCTCGAACGGGTGCACGTATGATGGGACGAAGGACGGGCCGACCGCGACCCCGACGCCGGCCGTAGTGCCTGCGAGCGACTCGCCATCTGCCTCCCTCGAGAAGGAGGAGCCCGACCGCGGGGAGGCGGACCGGCGAGCGCTTGCGCCCGAGCTCTGCGACATGACCTGGGACGACGATGGCGAGGTAGGGTCGGCGGCGGCGAGGAGATGGTCCTAGCGGGTGCGCGGGTCAGGCCGAGAAACGCGGCGAAAGACGGCGTGCCCGGTAGCGAGGAGGAATCAGCACCAGGGCACTCGAAGGCGGCAATCAGGCTCCGGCCGATCAAACGCACCGACATGAATGGAGCGATGGCCAAAGTGAGGAAGGGTGGGTGGGGTGTAGGAGAAACGGGGGTCGGACTCGGCGAGCGGGAGGCGTCGCCTGACGGTCAGGGGCGCGACGCGTCGCCGGGCGGAGTCGTCGTCGCGACCGTCGGCCGTCACCTACGACGTCCAACCCGAGCTCCATTCGTTCGTCACGTTCGACCGCAAGCTGCACCAATCCCGACAGCAGGAGGGGGGGGGAGGATGGCCATCGCATCGACCTGCCGCCTTCGGCCTCGAGCAGCGGCCGCCGCCTTCGGCCTCGAGCAGCGGCCGCCGCCGACAACAGCTCAGCCCGACGACGAGCCGACAGCGACGCCGACGAGCCGCCGCTGCCGCCGCAGCGGTCCTGCGATCTGCGATGCGAGCGACTCCCTGAGCGCCTCGGTCGCTGCGAGGGCGCTCTCGATTGCGTTTCGACAGTCGGCCGCGCTGCGGTTGTCCTCGCCGGCGTAGGCGCTCTCGAGCGGGCCCAGCAAGGCCTTTAGCTGCTCGAGCACGTCGTCGTAGTTGGCCTGGAGAGGAAACGGCGCCGAGACGACGAGAGCCGGGTCGAGCAATTCGGCTGCGAGAGCGGCCGGAGGCGCCAGTGCCGGTGATGCCTCGGTAGCCGGAGCAGGTAGCTTGGGGAGAAACGCGACGTCGAGAAAGAGACCCGGGTCAATCTCGAAGAGCGACGGGTCGAGCAGGACGTCGTCAAACTCAAGCTCATGCGGCTCGTTCTTGACAAAGGCTGTTGCCGCCGCTTGGCGCATCTGGAGCGCGGGTGATGGAGCGACGACAGGGACCGGCGACTGCTGCAGCGACGGGCCACAAGTTGGCTCGGGCTCCGATGACGGTGGCCGACCGATGGCCTGGACGCTGCCGCTCATTGACGAGACGTCCGGGACGGCGCTTGACGCCTGGCGGAAGCTCGGCGGTCGCCGCTCGTCTCCCGAGGGCTGGCGGGATGGCGTAGCTGAGAGCCGAGGCTGAGGCGCTGCTGCTGCTGATGCTGCTACTGCGAGCGGCGCTGCGGCTGCTGGTGGCGGCGATGGCGAGAGCGCGGACGCGGGTGCAGGCGGTGCGGGGGCAGGATCAAGCGCGGAGATGACCGTCGGTGGCGGGGGACCCAGCTGCGGCAGTCGCTCCCACGAGATGCTGATGCCCGACCGATCGTCGAGCTCGCCAGCCGCGATGATGCTCCAGCCCTTAGCCTCTACGGCCGCCTCCTCAGCCTCGAGAAAGCGCACGTAGTCGTCGGCCGTGCCCGCCTGGGCAATCTCGAGCGGATACGACCGCGTCCATGTGCCCTGCCGGTCGTCGCGCACCCAGTCGAGCGTAAAGCCAGCGGCCGACCAACGATAGCGCCGGACGCGGCAGAGGGCGTTGCCGAGCTCAGCGACTTTGTTTGCTTTGAACGCGTGCCGGGCGGCGTTGCGCACGGCGTAGTCGGCGGGCGCGACTAGGAAGCAATTCGGCGGCAGGTCGGCCTCGGACCAAGACGAGGTGCCTTCTTCTGTCAGCGTCTTGACGAGCGATGAGACTGGCGGCGGTGCTGCGATCGTCGGCTCAAGACGAGAGGGCGGTCGAGGGAATACTCGCAGGGGCGGCGATCGGACCGGTGATGGGGAGCGGGGCGGCCGAGCAGGGGGTGCGCGCTGCCCGACTACGGGCGACCGAGGGCTTAGCTCGACCTCGGCGGCCGCTGGGACGACCGTCGGCGTTGCAGTCCGTCGAGGGACTTCTGATGAAGGCGCATGGTCGAGCAACCGAGGCCGCGGAGGGTCCGTCCGAGACGCACCTCGCGAGGCAGCCAGGAAACGCTCGCGAAGCCGGGCGTCGACAATCTCCTCCGCCCCAGCGCCGCCTGGTCGGCTCCCAGTAGGGCGCAGGGGCGCAGAGGTCCGGACGAACGAGCCTCCGGAGCTCCGGGCCTGTTGGACGGCGATCGCCGACTTAGTCGACGACGGCGCCCCAGGCCCGCCTGACGTCCGACGAAGCTGTGATGGATCTGCCGCAACCGGCCGTCGCGCTCGGCGTTTGACGCCGCCCGGCGTATCCTTGGTCGCGCATGCGGTGCGCATGGTAGGTGTGGACCCGCTCCTGGCCGTCGATGGCGGGGGCTCGGGCGATGGAGCCTGTGAGGCGACGATCAGGAGGTCCTCGTCCTCGTCTTCGACGCTGCCGCCCTCGTTCGCGACCGCGGCTGTCGCTGCTTCGGGGGCGGCTTGGCTGAACCCGATCAGCTCGGAAAGGAGCTCGTCCTCGATCGACGTCTCGTCACGGACGTCGGCGGACCGGAGCTCGTCGGCAGAGTGGACTTGCTCGTCGGCGGACAGGATTTCGTCCTCGGGCAGAACAGCCGCCCCATACCGCGTCGGAAGACGGACCTCTCGGCCAGACAGTGTCAGCCGGATGCGCTTCGGCGGCGGCGGACCGTCGGCGGCAAGCGCCAGAGCCGGCGATGCGACACGACGGACGCCGCGCTGGCCGGTCGAGGCCAAATCGGTCGGGTCGGTTTCCTGCGGGATGAGGGTCCAGCGAGGCGGGAGCGGGTGCGTGCGCCAGGTCGAGGCATACTTGCACCTCTTGGTCCTTTTCTTGGTCGTTTCCCCGGCCTCTGCAAGGTGATATCGCAAGTCTCGAGGCAGAAGCATCTGCGAGTCGCAGAAGGCGCATTCGAAGAAGCTGCCTTGGCGATGGACACGCACTGCGGGATGAGACGGGCCAGTCAGTCAAGAACCCGGACGGAGCGAGAGTCCGCTCGATGACTCGCACACGTCGCTCCGCGGATCTTCAGGTCGACGACATCGACATGCTCCTTTTGCTGATGGTACCAGAGCCCATTGCGCGTGGGCCATAAGCTCGAGGGCTGGCAAGCGTAGCAGGTCCGCTTCGCTGCCTCGTCCGACGCAGCCGCAGACGGCTCAGCCAGCTGGCCACCAACCGAGACCGCGCGCTTGTCGGCCAGGACCGCGTAAGTCGACGGACCGGCGACGGCGTTATGCTGCTGCTGCGGTCGCTGCTCTCGCTGTAGCTATCAGGGAAGAATGGCAGGCAGTCGTCAGCCCTGAGCAGGCGGACAGGCATGCAGGATGCGACGCGTCGACGTCAGGCCAGACCATCACAGCGCCGCGTCGCAAGGCGGGCTGAGGGTCCAAGAACGCACATTCGGTTGGGTCGTGGGCTCCTTGTCGGCCTGCAGCTGAGGGAAACAGACTTGAGGCATCGCTCGGGAGGAAAAGGTGGCTAAGACAGGAATGCTGGGCAGGGATGTTCGCTGGAGAGCGTCGCGACGCGTGTGTCGGCGGGAGGCGGGCTATTCGGAAGCGAATTCTGTCGGAGGCAGATTCGGCTGCAGCGCGAGCCGGTGAGGCCGGGCAGGCGACGACGACGACGACGACGACGACGACGCTCCGACCAGTCCAGGACGCACTCCTCGAACACCCTCTCTCGAGCTCTCGATCTCAGCTCATAAGGTTCTCTTTCCGAGCTCTCATCCGCATCGACCCTTCTCACCCGCCCGCTGGTACCGCCACAAGCCATGCCGCCCGTCCCGCCGGCCATCTCGCGCGTCGCCGTCCTCGGCGCTGGCCAGATGGGCCTCGGCATTGCCCTTGTCTCAGCGCTTCACGCCAAGGCGGCCGTCAGGCTGTATGAGCCGAGCGAGTCGGCACTCCGTAGAGGTACGTCTCTGAGATGCTCCTTTGGGCGGAAGCGAAAGAGGCGAAGACGTGCGGCGGCGATGCAGAGGGGAGGGACCGGCTTGCCGGCCTGCGCGGCCTCGTGCTTTGCGTTGCGCCTCGGACCACCCACGGCCGACCGCCTTCTCCTTCTCTTTCACCTTTACTACCGGCCTGGCTGTGTTCTGCTGACTCTGCCGGCCGTGACAGCTCTCGGCGAGATTGATCGCCTTCTCGGCAAGGACGTTTCGAAGGGCAAGCTGACCGATGCCGCTGCGCGCGAGGCCCGCGCACGCGTCGTCCCGCTCGCCGACCTCCGTGACCTTAAGGCGCTCGAGCAAGAGGAAGCCGTCGAGCTCATCATGGAGGTCAGTCTACTCTAGTGATGTGTCAACCAGAAGTTGGCCCGGCGATCTTCCGGCCCAGAGTTGCCCTCGAGGATCCCTGGCTTAGAGTGATTAGCACGTGCCAACGGCAGCAGTACGCTGCGGCGCTGACCCTCCTCCTTTCGGCTAAACTATCCAGGCAACCCCGGAGAAGCTCGAGATCAAGCGGGCGCTCATCGAGAGCCTGCATGAGACGTTTTCGGCCCGGCCTGAGACGCTGCTCGGGACCAACACGTCGTCGCTGTCGATCTCGCGCCTGGCCTCGTTCGCGCCGTTCCCGGCCAAAGTCGTCGGTGCGCCCCCTAGCCCCGCAATCCCGCCCGACCGGTCGACTCTGACATTCAGTGCGCATTTTCCGCGTGCAATAGGTCTGCACTGGTTCAACCCGGTGCCGGTGATGCGGCTCGTCGAGCTCATCCCTGCACTTCAGACGACCGAGGACACAATGACGCGCGCGCGGGCGTTCGCCGAGGCTTGCGGGAAAGAGGTAACAGTCTCCAAGGACGTGCCCGGTTGTAGGTTTCTTGCAGTTAAGCCCTCTGACTCCTTCCGCTGTCAGCTGACTCTGGATGCTTCGGTTAGTCGTAGCGAATGCGTGAGTCAAAGGCCCTCAAACCTCCCCCGCTCGTGCTCTGCTGACGGCGCCATCCATCGCAATCGCAGGGTCCTCATCCCCTTCCTCAACGAGGCAATTTTGACGCTCGAGAGTGGTACGGCGACCGCTGAAGACATCGACAAGACCTTCGTCCTCGGTCTGTCGTCGCCTCGCTTGTAGTGTGTGCGTCTGAATTGCACGCCCGGCTGACGACCGCTTCTGGCGCAGGTATGGCCCATCCGATGGGGCCGCTCAAGCTCGCCGACTTCATTGGACTCGACACTGTGCTGTCGATCCAGCAGACGATGCTCGCTGAGACGGGAGACAGCAAGTACCGGCCGAGTATCCTCCTCGCGCGTATGGTCGACGCCGGCTGGGTCGGGAAGAGTGCGTGTGGTTGCGCGCTGTGCGTGTCTGCGGTCGTCGCGCTGACTCTTGCCTCCTCACTGCACAGAGAGCGGAAAGGGCTTTTACGACTACCCTGCCCGCAAGTAGGGCGCAGGACACGGCCTGCTATTACCATGATTCTCCCCTGCATGCATCGTTTCGGGCGACTGAATCGCTGCCAGCTCGGTGAGCGGGAGAGCAGGGCAACCGCTTAAACGATCCAGAAACGCCTAGTCGGCTTCCTCGCGCCTCGCCAGACATGCGTATACAAAGCTGTCGTACAGGAGCCGGACTGCCGGGTCTAAAGAGGTTTGTAGGATGCGAGCCTAATGTACAAGGGCCCTCGAGGACGAGCGCGGCTCTACTGGAGGAGCTGGAGCGCCGACGACTTGAGCGTGATCGAGTCGACGACGTGCTCGGTATCGGCATAGCCGAGGACGGACGACATCTCGCTCCTGAGGATGGCAAACAGGCGGTCAGCAATCGGGTTACAAAGGCACTCGAGAGGTTGATGGCACGCACGTCTTCAAGCCCTTGACCCGGTCGATCTCGGACGAGTTATAGTGGACCTGGCCCTTGCCGACCTCGATGTACTCCCACTCGTCGCCGGCATCGGCGCTGATCGACGCAGAGTCCGCGCTGCTCGGGACCGGCTTGATCGTCTCGCGTGAGCCGGACGACTCGAGCGGCGGGCGCTCAGCCTCGCCTTGCGAGGACGTCGCCACGTGCAGGGCCTCAACGCCTGCCGACAGGGCAGCCGAGAGCGAGTGAGCCGCAGACGACGCCAGTGAGGCTGACGAGGTCGACCCAGAAGCGGCCGATGTCGGCTGCGAGAGCGGGGGATCGAGCGACACGATCGAGCTCGAGAGCGAGGCTGCGGCGTTGAGTTTTGGCGTGCCCGGCGCGGTCAGCAGCCGGGGCGATGTCGGCTGCGTCTGGATGCTCGGGGTCGTCGCGATCGTTGTCTCGCCGCTTTTCGTGCCACATTCAGGCACCGCCGACACGGCGGCATTGAAGGCGCTGCTCCGTCTCCGCTCGTCGCTCGGGCCACTTCTGACCTCGCGAGAGCGGTCCTTCCGGAGACGGACCATGACCCGGACGGCCTGCAAGCTCGCAAAGGAGCCCTCGACCTTAAGGATGCCCGCAGGGAGGAGCCGGCCGCCGCTCTCGCGTCGCGTCAGCGCCCGGAACGCGCCCTGATCGATCGTAATCGCACCGGCCGAGTGCAGGCCGTGCAGGATCCACCATTTGCGGCTATCAGGAGGGACAGGCACATTGCTTGTCAGCTCTCAGTCTGACCTGGATTACAAAGCAACTGAGCAGGAGGCGCACTCGTTCAGCGGGTTCTCCATCGGGACGAAGCGGGTGTGGGCCGGTAGCCGCGCCTCGTCCTCCTCGGTCCAGACGTCCTCGGCCGGTGCCGGCGCGCCGTCGGCCCTGGCGCCGACGGCCATGGCAACGATTGGGAAGACACTGGCAATGTTCTTCGAGTTGAGGATGACGGTCGTCACGCCGGCGCCGGTGGCCAGCTCGGCCGCGATGATCTTGGTCTCCATCCCGCCCGTGCCCAGCGAGGTGCCGAGCGTCGCCGTGCTGACTGGCGGCGGCGGCGGTACGCACGGCGGCCAACAAAGGTCAGGACCGACGTGGAGACTTCAAGACGAGGCGATTGCGATGCGCGACACGCGTACGCACCAGTCTTGCGCACTTCGGCGATGTCCTTGACGACGCGGACAGCCTTGGCTTCCGGGTTCTTGCGCGGGTTGTCGGTGTAGAGGCAGTCGACGTCGGTCATCAGGAACAGGTAATCGGCGTGGACCATGTTGGACGTGATGGCCGAGAGCGTGTCGTTATCGCCAAACTTGATCTCCTGAGAGGATCCGAGAGCGAGAGTGAGGTCGTGCCCGTTTGAACGTCAGAGCTTTGGTTCCGAGGACCTGGTATGAAAGGCTGACGTACCGAGACCGAGATCGTGTCGTTCTCGTTGACGATCGGCACGACGCCCATGCTCAGCAGCTCGGTCAGCGTGTTGACGGCGTTGAGGTAGCGCGTCCGATCCGAAATGTCGCCCCGGGTGAGCAGGATCTGGGCGATCGGCTGCGACAGCTGCGAAAAGAGGTTGTCCCATAGGGCGATGAGCCGGCCCTGGCCGATGGCAGCGAGCGCCTGCAGTAGGGAATTGCAAGGTCAGCATCTCGAGGCGTGCAAGCCAGAGGCAGTCGGCGGGACCCGAGTCGACCCCTTCCCCCCGGCCGCCCTTGCTCGCCGCCTTACGCACCTGCTTGCCGGCAAGGCCCTTGCCGCGCTCACGGACGCCCATACGCTTCATGCCGACGCCGATTGCGCCCGAGCTGACAAGAACGACCCGGTGGCCCTGTGCGCGCAGGGCACAGATGGTCTCGACGATGGACGAGAGCAGCGAAAGCAGCGGCTGGTGCGTCTCGGGGTGGATGATGGACGACGTCCCGAGCTTGATGACGATCGTCAGCGACGACGGCGGGCCGGCATGGAAGGGATTGCGCATCGCTGTGCGGAGAGGTCGACCTTGGCCGCTGGGCTTTGAGGACAAGAGGACAGACGTCTGGGACAAGGAAGCGGAAGAAGGGAAGACTGCAAAGGTCGATGTCCGAGGAAGGCAGGCAGGAACAGGCGGTGACTCCGCAACTCGAAGACGGGCAGGAGGCTTGCAGCAGGCGCCGGCGGGCACGCTCGCTCGCTCCCAAACCACAACCCGGCCCTGCCCACCCATCCAGACCCGAATGGCGCTCCCGACGCTTTCGTGAGTCTGACCCATAGCAGAGTACAACACAGCCATCCCCAAACTCAAGGCTGAACACGAAGCAGGCCTGTCCTTCCTCTTCGCCGCCGCCGCCGCTGCCGCCGTCGCCGGTCCTCCTGTCGCCTCTACTCGTCCTCGCCCGCCGAGAAGCCATCCGCACCACTTCTCGCCCATCCGCTAGCGGCCGAGACGTCATGGCCGCCCTCCGGTGCCCGGCGTGTGACTCGGTCAACGTCCACACATCTGGCCTCTCGGGTGAGGCTGTCTGCGAGGACTGCGGCACGCTCGTCGACGACACGGGCGCCCTGCTCGTCCACCGCCAGCTCGACGAGGATGCGTCGACCTTTTTTGCTGGCACCCAGCGCCTCGGCCGGGACGGTCGGACCGCCGTCGGCGGTGCTCCGCGCGGCAAAGGCGTCCAGCAGAGCCAGATCAACAAAGAGCGCCGAGAGGTGCGACCCTTTGCTTCCTAATGCCGCTTGGGTTTCCCCTGCGGGGTCGCGTGCGCTGCGCGTCGAGCTGACGGCCCCTCTTCCCCTTCCGTCGCAGAGAGACGCCAAGGTCCTGCTCACCTCGCTCGGCCGGTTCTTTCAAGCGTCCAATGTCGTCGACAGAGCGCTCCACTTCTACCTCATCGCCGCCCAGGATCGGCCGACAAGCGAGCGTCAGACCGTCATCCTTGCGACGGCCGCCTTTGCTCTCGGCATGAAGGAGCGCTCGCGGGCCGAAACCCTCCGGCAGTTCTGTGTGCGTGACGGCCGACCTCTCTCCTGTATCCAGTCAGCACCGACGTTGACGTGCTTTCGCTCCTGCCGCTCGTAGCTCTTCACGGACCAGCGCGTCCTGCCCGTCACGCGGATGTACCTCAAGTTACGACAGACGACCGGCGCCAAGTTTGCCGAGACGGAACCGGCCGTCTTTGTCGAGCAGCTCCTCGTCCACCTCTCGGCCGTCTGCGACGACCCAACCAAGGGTCTGACGGCGTCAAAATGGCTGGCCAAGGGCCGCGGCAACGTGCCCGGCACGCTCCGCTTCCTGCAGGAGACCGACCTGCGCCAGGTGCGCGAGACGGCGCTCTCACTTGCCGAGTGGGTCCACTCAATCGATCTCTTTGTCGGTCGACACGCCGTCAGTGTCGCGATCGGCCTCGTCCTGATGGCGATCGAGGGCACCCGTCGAGTCAAGCTGCCTAAGGTCGTCGACGTCGCTGACGAGCTTGCCAAGGCTAACGGCGTCGCCGCCTGGACGAGCATGGAGCGCTATCGCGAGACGGCTCGGGCCCTGCTCGATTGGAGCGAGCACCTGCCCGGCATCGACCTCGGCGTCCGGACGCTCACCGTCGATGAGCGGACCGGCTGGCGGAACCGAGCCGTCTGCAAGCGCAAGGAGGTCGCCTCGCTCGTGCTCGACGTCCTCAGCCAGCAGGCGACCATTCGCGCTCAGCGGCAAGAACTCGGCCTCGAGGTTGGCTGCGCCGGTGGCGCCGTTGCCGACCGGCCGTCGCTCACGTTCGCCGAGTTTGTCAAGCTCGAGGACGAGCAGGAGGGCGCTGGCGGGGGCGTCAAGGACATCGACGCCTGGGGCGCGCAAGCGGCAACCGGCACCGACGCCCTCCCGCTGCCCAGCTGGGACGACCTGATCGATATCGGCGCGCCGAGCATCGGTCAGACCTGTGCCATCGAGCTGTCGCATGCGCCCGACATGTCACTCTCTGCGCAGCCGGCCATCTCGACCGAGGGCTACAACAGCGAAGCATACCTGGCGCCGGCCCTCGACGCGCCGGTTCGCCCTCCGACCGTAGACCCAGGACTGGACACGCTGGCTCTGCCCGCGCCGTTCGGCATGAGCGCCGAGCTCGATCCGCCGACCTCGCCGAGCCTGCCAAATTCCGAGCTCGAAGGGGTGCATTTCCGGTCGACGGCGCCTTCTGCCTTCCTGCCGCCTCCGGACGACACGTTCGCGCACGAGGGCCCCTTCGCCGACTCCATGACGCCCTACAACAGCAACGCCGGCACGTGCGAGATCGACCCGTCGCTCCTCACCGACGACCCAGACCCCTTCGATGAAACACCGACGTACCCGCCGTTCGCGTCTTGCTCAATCGCCCCTCCGTTCAGCGAGACCTCCGGACGATCCAGCCTCGGGACCGACCGGGAGTTTCCCCACGCCGGGCCCTCAACCAGCCTCGATCACACGGTGCCGCTCTCTGCGCAGTCGGTCGTCGCACCCGAGTCCGCGCCTCCGCTGGCGACGCCGTCGTTTGTGCTCAACCACCAGAGCGCCAAGCACCTTCGGCCGGCTGCCTACATGCGTCACCGGCCGAAGCTGGCGGACCGCCAGCGCTCCCTCTGGCTCACGCAGGACGTCGTCTCGGCCGTCCGACAGACGGGCAACGATGCGACAGCGCTCGGCAAGCTGCTCTGCGCCGGGCTCAACGTGAAGGATCTGCCGGCTCATCTCGCGCCGACGTCGACCCTCGGCGCGGTCGCCGCGCTCCGCCAGGGCGGCAGCTTTGCGATCGGCGACGACGAGTTGTTTGCCGACGGCGAGCTCGACGCCTACGTCCGGCCCGACAGCGAGCGCGACTTCCTACTCCGCCTCTGGGAGAAAGACGGCACGGGGCGCGAGATGGACGAGGCGGCGATCAAGGCGATCAGCCGCGAGGAGGCACGCCGCGCGAAAGCCGCTCGCAAGCACACGCGCGCCTCGGCCAAGTCCCAGTCGCAATACGCCGGCAGCCGGCGGACCAAGGCCAAGAAGGATCTCGACGGCGATGCCATCGCGCTCCTCCTCGGCGAGAGCACGGGCCACGCTGGTCCCGGGGCGATCGTCCATGACGACGACGGCTCGCAGGCTGGTGGCAGGCTCGACGCGCTCGCTGAGCAGTACGGCGACGATGCCCACGCCACGGCGGCCGACGAAGACCGCGGCCGGGAGGACGACGACTCTGACGAGGACGACGAGCTCCGGTCGTCGCCTCCGCCCGGCTCTGGCGCTACCGGCATGAAGCGGGCCCGGACCGTGCCGCAGGACGAGGCCGACCTGCAGGCCTTCATCAAGCGCGCCCGCGTCCTCTATGATGGCGCCGAAGGCGCGGACGATGACGACGACGGCGACGAGGTCTGAGCGCCGGCGGACGGGCCGCCAGTTGTAAAACCATTCTAGCAGAAACGAACCCCACATTCTCACGATCCCCCCATGACCTTCTCTCACGCCTCTCCCACACCCTCTCCTGACGACCTCTCTCATGACCTTTCTGCCCGCTAGAAGGGGCCCTGGCCGGACGACGCGCGGCGCACGACGGGCCGCTGGCGGGTCCACTGCGCGCGCTGCCGCTCGACGGCCGGACGGCCCGGCGCTTCGACTGGACCCCTCGCTGCCTGCTAACGACCACCCAACCCCCCTCCCTCTCCTCCCTTCGTCCCGTCCGGCCCACGACCGACGTTCGAGCCGCAGCTCTCACAAGGTTCCGGCGCGGTGCGTACCTGCCCTAGCCGAGCTCGCGGCAGGTGTCGCTGCCGCCCGCTGACCAGCCAGCTCGCTGTAGATCGCGCGTTCGTCGGCGTCCGCAACCCCTGTCCGACAAACCCGCCAGCCGCAACGACCCACCTCCCATCGATCTCGCCCAGGCAGCGACCTCAAGCTTCCCATCAAACGCATCAGTGCGTCCGGTCCGTTTCGAGCCATCGTGCCGTCGTCGGTCTGAGGACTGACCTTGCTCCGCTCGCTGGCTCAGGGGTCGCCCCTATCTTTCGCCGGCCAACCATCTCCGCCCGTCCTTGCCCCGCTCAGCATGGGATCCGGCAAGCGCAAGTCAACCTCCTCTGAGACCACCGAGGTCGGCTCCAAACGGAGGAAACCCGACTCGGTCAGTCTGGGAGCGTGTGCCTCGTCTCTACTGCCCTCGCCTGACCCCTTTTCGCGCTACCCTCGCAGTCGCTCGAGAGAGTCGACACTGCCGGCGCCGCCAAAGAGGCCCGGAAGGAGAAGGCCCGTCTCGCTGCCCGCCAGAAGGCTGCCGAGAAGAAGCAAAAGGAGGCCGAGAAGAACGCCATGCTCGACAAGCTCGTGCTCGAGATGGGCCTCAAGCCCGGCAAGACGACGTCGGCCGCCGCCAAGGCCAAGGCGCAGAGCTCAAAGGCGTCGTCGGCCCACAAGGACCACGCGGCAGAGCAGGGCTCGACGTCTTCGACGGCAGCCTTTGTCTCGCTGGCCAAGTCGGACCACTCGACGGTCAAGGCGTCGTCGCCGGTCAAGGGCCCGAGCGACAGTGCCCTCCCAACACCAGCGGCCGAGCCCGACCTCGCTCACGGCGCCAAGACTGGCGTTCTCACCTTCAAGACGTCTTCGGCGGCCGACGTTAAGCACAAGCGTGACCGCAAAGCGTTCAAGAAATCGGCCGAAGAGGCGACGCGCCAGCGAGGCCTGACGGTCGTCTCGGTCGAGTGGCTCGACGATCGCGCCGGCATCCGGGTCCACTGGTCGCGGACGGTCGAGAACGACGAGGAGGACGAGCTTGACGACTCGCCTGTCCTTGGGGGACCTGAGGAGGCCGCCAGTGGGTCAAACGGCGCCGACAAGGAGGCCGAAACCGGCACCGTCGAGCCAGGCGACCAGATGGAGGGAGCCGACGAGGCCGGCCAGACCGTTGATGCCGGAACTTTTCCTGAGAAAGCGGCACCGGCGGACGGTCTGGACGACGGACCGCTTTTGACCGAGCACCGTAACCTGCCGGCCTTCTCACAGGCTGATTACGACAACCTCTTAGAGCGGGAGGAGGCCGTCCCGCCGAACAAGGCCTGGGCGCGCATCGCCAACGACGTCTCGCTGCTCCTCTACGCCGTTGAGGAGCCGCTCGACGACGACGACGACGAGAAGAAGATGCGCGTCCGCGAGCACCTCGAGGCCATCACAGCCATGGTCGATGCGGTCGGCGTGCCCGAAGATGGCGAAGTCGACGCAGGCGGCCCTAAGGGCAAAGGCCGGCCTCAGGCCAACCGCGGCAGCGACGACGACGTCGGCAACAACGACGACAAAGACGTCGACATCGTCATCGAGGGCAGCGACGACTAGATGAGGTCTCACAGTCCCTCGCTTCGTACTAGCAGCGGACCCTGGGTCGCCGTTCGTTGCTCGAATGCACTTCGCACGACCCTCTGCACTGTCTCTCTGATCTTTCCACCCACATGCCCGCACTTCCGTCACGCCTCTCCTGGTCCTGCCATCTCTGTCTCCTCCTCGTCCGCGTCGTTCGCCCGCCATTCATCTCCCATGCCTCCATGTGCAGTCCGTACGTCTCGCGTCGGCTCCGAGCCGAAGCCGACAATCGAACGATCGTTTTCTGAGCCGAAGCCGACAATCGAACGATCGCTTTCTTTTTTTTTCTCGAAGTCGAGAGAGCGACGCGCAGGCGGCCCAGAGGGCTAAAGCAGACGCGTCCGTGTCGGGCTGACCGCCGAACGATCAATACTCGCCTACTCCCTTCCGACCTCAATCTCGATCTCGACAGACGATCTCGAAGATGGCCGCCCGGAGCTCTACCTTGACGCCGAACGGCAAGACTTCGCCGGCCTCGTGCGGCTGCGCCTGCAGCAAGCCCAAGGGCTCGCGCGCCGCCTTCTGGGCCAAGGTCGCCCTCGTGCTCGCCGTCCTGACGGTCGCCTTCCGCTACGCCGACGGCATCAAGGTCCGTCTTTTCGGTTGTGTGCGGTGCGAACTGTCCGAGCCTCTCGCTGACCTTGCGTTCTCTTCGTCTCCCTGCTTTCGGTAGGAGCGCTGGTACATCTTTGAGCACCGCTCGATGCACGCGCTCACGCAGGAGGCCGTCGCCCGGTACCCGAATGACATGCCGGCCATGGTCGGCCACATCACCTCGGCGCTCGCCGCCCAGCACCCAGACTGGACGATCAACACCGACTTCGAGGACCCGGCCAACTGGGTCTTCAACAATGCCGGCGGGGCGATGGGCTCGATGTTTATCATCCACGCCTCGATCACCGAGTATCTGATCGTCTTTGGCACCGCGCTCGGGACCGAGGGCCACTCTGGCCGGCACACGGCCGACGACTACTTCAACATCATCCAGGGCGAGCAGTGGGCGTACCTGCCTGGCGCGCTCGAGAAGGAGGTACGGCCCATTTGCCCAGCGACCGGCGGCGCTCGAGCTGACGCCTGGCCCGCCTGCTCTCTCTCTCTCGCAGGTCTACCCCGCCGGTAGCGTCCACCACATGAAGCGCGGCGAGGCCAAGCAGTACAGTGCGTGATCAGTCCGCGCCGTGACAGTTAGCTCCCGGCTGATCCCTATCTTGCAGAGTTCCATGAGGGCGGCTGGGCGATTGAGCTCGCCCAGGGCTGGATCCCGCCGATGCTGCCCTTTGGCTTTGCTGACGGCCTCTCGTCGACGCTCGACGTCCCGACGCTCTACAATACGGTCCGCCTGACGGGCGAGAGCATGATCCGCAACCTTCTGCACGGCAAGATCTAGACGAGGGCGTTCGCCCTTGACGCAGCGCCCGCGTCCGAAAAGGAGCGGCGCGACGACGTATAGAGAGCGGGGGTTGCGATCTAAATTGGCCCCTTTGAACCAGACGCTTCCCTTGAACCAGGGCAGGAAAGGGTGACAGTCATCTCTACTGCTACAGGGGTGGCCAAGGAGTAGTGAAACCCAAGCGCTCAGCTGCTAGCCTCCGGCGCCGCTTCCTGGCCCTGGTCGGCCGCGCCCGCCTCGCCCTCCCACCAGTCGCCGAGCGTCTTGAGCCAGCTCGCATCGCTGTCGTCGGGAATCGGGACCGAGAAGCGGTATGGCCGCGTGAAGGTCGAGATCGAACTCCGCGAGGGAACCGAGACGTCGATCTTCTTGATCTCGAGCCGGTGCGTCTGGGGGTTCTGGGAGCAGAAAGCCGGCGCAAGAGCGGATCGCGTCAGCCCGGTGCGGCGACAAGGACCGCCGAGAGCGGAGAATGCACCTTCTCGCACCGGACGTGGCACTCGCCCGTCGTGAACGTGCCAAGCTCTGGCACGCCCTTGCGCTTGCGCTGCGCGGCAGCTCCGCCCGGACCGTCTCGCTTGAGGCCGATGAGATCGCCGAGCCAACTGCCGAGCCCAGCCGACGTCGATGACGAGGTCGCAGCCGAAGCTGCCGCCTTCGCCGCCTCGGCCGCCAGCTTGAGCTCGACCTCGGTCGTCTTCTCGATCAAGCCAGCCTCTTCGAGCTCCTCCTTGGCCCAGGCGTACGTCTTTTCGGCACCATCGACGACCTTGGCCTTTGCGCTCCCAAACCAGCCCGTCGGCGAGCGGTAGTCGCCCGGCGACTGGCCCTCTATCAGGAAGCCAAACGAGTGCGTCTCGACGCCGGTCGCCCGGTTGACCGAGACCTGGGATGGCAGCGACTGGAGCGACATGCGCGTGTTGGACGCCTGGCGCGTCGTCTGCTGGTGCGGCGGGTGGAAGGTGTATGGCGGGATAAGGTAGAGCTTCAACTGCAAGGGATGCGTCCAGGTGACCAAAGCGCGCAGTGA
>Ga0308160_10001946_pt1 | contig 26761 bp, 22 predicted proteins | sample PhyFR1_FD_201036 | JGI IMG/M metagenome (GOLD analysis project Ga0308160, IMG submission 201036) | Phyllosphere microbial communities from UC Gill Tract Community Farm, Albany, California, United States - DLSLF.R1 | ecosystem: Host-associated > Plants > Phyllosphere > Unclassified | place: USA... | reverse complement strand
CGCGCGCCTTCGCCAGCCGGCTGGGCGGCCGCATCCGCTACCACGCCGAAGTCCAGCGCATCCGCCAGGGCGACGACAAGGTCACGATCGACGTGCGCGACACGGCCAGCGGCGCGCTCTCGCGCGTGACGGCCGATTATTGCCTGTGCACGGTGCCGCTGTCGGTGCTGCGCATGATCGACACCGATTTCTCCGACGGATTCAAGGCCGCGATCAAGGCCGTCCCGTACGCGCCAGTCGGCAAGATCGGCCTGCAGATGGGGCGACGCTTCTGGGAAGAAGACGACCACATCTACGGCGGCCACGTCCTGACCGACCTGAAAGGCATCAACACGATCTCGCTGCCGTCCGGCGGCTGGCAGCAGAAAAAGGGTGTCGTGCTGGGCTACTACCACTACGCGCTCGACGCCATTGAAGTGAGCGGGATGACGCCAAGCGAGCGCACCGAGTTTGCCCTCGCGGCCGGCGAAAAGATCTTTCCTGCCTATCGGGCGAATTACGAGAGCAGTTTCTCGGTTGCCTGGCACCGTGTGCAGTACAGTCTGGGCGGTTGGGCCGAATGGACCGACGCCGCGCGCAAGAACGCCTACCCGATTTTGCTCGATGGCGAGCGCCGGGTGCTGCTGGCCGGCGAACACTTGAGCTACCTGACCGGCTGGCAAGCCGGCGCCATCGAATCGGCATGGCAGCAGGTCGAGACGCTGCACCGGAGGGCCAGCGCATGAAGACCTCCATCGTTGCACTCGCGAGCGCCGTTCTGTGGGCCGGCGCTGTGCAGGCCCAGGCACCCGCGCCGGCAGACGGCAAGACCCTGTTCGCTAAAAACTGCGCGGCCTGCCACCAGGCCAATGGCCGCGGCATTCCTGGCGCGTTCCCGGCGCTCGTCGCCAGCCCGGTCGCCATCGGGCCGGCCGACGCCGTGGCCGAGGTGCTGCTCAAGGGGCGCGGGGGCATGCCCGATTTCAGCACCAGCCTGGATGACGCCGATATCGCCGCCGTGCTGACCTATGCGCGCAGCAGCTGGGGCAACCGTGCGCCGCCGATCACCGGCGCCGAGGTCACCATGCGGCGCGCGGCGCTGCAGGTCGCACCGGCGGGCGACAGCCGCTTCGGCAACAAGCACTGAGGCTCTTCCTTTCCTTTCTTTTCCTTCCCATGCCCATGAAAGACGATCCAATGACCTTTGCCGCTCTCCGCTCCACCTCGTGCCTGGCCGCCGCGCTGCTGCTGGCGCCGGCCATCGCCAGCGCCGCAGCCACGGACATCGTGCGCCACAAGATCCCGAACTCGGACTTTCCCATCGCCCTGGCCGTGTCGGTGCCGCCCGGCGCGACGATCCACTTCATCAGCGGTCAGGTGCCGCCCATCGTCGACAAGGCGGCCGGCCCCGACACCATCGCTGCCTTCGGCGACACCAGAACGCAGACGGTCGGCGTCCTCCAGAAGATCAAGGAGATTCTCGCCGGCATGGGGCTGGGTATGGGCGACGTCGTCAAGATGCAGGTGTTTTTAGTAGGGGACCCGGCCCAGAAAGGGCGCGCCGACGTCACCGGCTTCATGGCTGGCTACACCCAGTTCTTCGGCGGTGCCCAGCCCAACCTGCCGGCGCGCGCAGTGATGCAGGTGGCGGGCCTGAGCAATGCCGGCTGGCTCGTGGAAATCGAAGTCGTGGCAGCGAAAAAGTAAGCGGCGCGGCCCGCGCCGGGCCACGCCAACCAAACCAATAACAAACTACGCCAACAGGGAACCACCATGTACAAGACCATCATTCATACCAGTGTTGCAGCCGCTTTGCTGTCGTGGGGCGTGGCGGCCCACGCCGCTGACAAGGCGGTCGAGCCGGCCGTCGAGACTACGGCTGCCGCCGTGGCGCCAGACGCCCCCGCGATTGCCAGTACCGGCGTCGTGATCGTCACGGGCACGCGCGCCGCCGGCCTGACGGTCGAGGACAGCGCCTCGCCGATCCAGGTGCTCGACGCGTCGTCGCTGGCCCGCACCGGCCAGCCCGACCTGATCCAGGCCCTGGCGCAGAACCTGCCGTCGCTCAATGCCCAGTCCTTCGGCAGCGATATGGCGGCGATGACGCTGTCGGCGCGCCTGCGCGGCCTGTCGCCGAACAACACGCTCGTGCTGGTCAACGGCAAGCGCCGCCACGGCACCGCCAACCTGGCGGTGCTGGCCGGCGCCTTCCAGGGCGGCGCCGCGGCCGACCTGAACTTCATTCCGGTGGCGGCGATCGAGCGCGTCGAAGTGCTGCAGGACGGCGCGGCCGCGCAATACGGCACCGATGCCATTGCCGGCGTCATCAACATCATCCTCAAGTCCAACAACCGCGGCGGCAGCGCCAACGTGAATGGCGGTGGCTACATGGACGGCGGCGGGCACACGGGCGACGGCATGGCCAATATCGGCCTGACCCCGTTCACCGATGCTTATCTGTCGCTGACAGCGGAAACGAAGTACCACGGCTTCTCGGAGCGCGGCGGGATCGATCCGCGTGTCGTCGATCCGGCGACGATGGCGGCGATGCCGTCGCTCGTCAACGCGCCGGGCTACCCGTACCTGAACAAGATCCAGGGCGACGCTCAGTACCGCCAGCACATCTTCGCGGCCAATTTCGGCGTGGACCTGGGCGGCGACACCGAGCTGTACAGCTTTGCCACCTACGGCAAGAAGGAAGCGCGCGCGTTCGAGAACTACCGCATGCCCAACCGCCTGCCGACCATCTACCCGCTGGGTTTCAGCCCGCAGGAGACGTTCGACGAAGAAGATTATGCGTTCACGTTCGGCATCAAGGGCAAGGTGTTCGGCAACTGGAACTGGGATTTATCCAGCACCTACGGCAAGGACGTGGCCAAGCTGGGCGTGGCCAATTCGGCCAATATCTCGCTGTTCGCCGATACGGGCGCGACGCCGCTGTCCTTCAAGGCTGGTGAATTCCAGGCCAGCCAATGGACCAACAACCTCGACCTGCGGCGCGAGTTCGACGCCGGCATGGCCACGCCGCTGACGCTGGCGCTGGGCCTCGAGCACCGCCGCGACACCTACGCGATCGTTGCGGGCGACGCCGCGTCGCGCTACAAGGAAGGGGCGCAATCGTTCCCGGGCTTTTCGCTGACCGACGCCGGAAAACACAGCCGCAACAACAAGGCGGTTTACGCGAATATCGCCGTGCAGCCCGTGACCGGCTGGACGGTCGACATCGCCGGACGCTTCGAGGATTTCAGCGACTTCGGCAACGCCAAGGTCGGCAAGCTCACCAGCCGCTACGACTTCACGCCGGACGTGGCCGTGCGGGCCACCTACAGCAATGGCTTTCGCGCGCCGACACTGGCCGAATCGTTCTATTCGGCTACCAACGTGTCGCCACGCAGCGCGTTCGTGCAACTGGCGCCGAATTCGCCGGGCGCGCGCCTGGTGGGCATCGACGGCCTGAAGCCCGAAGCGTCGACCAATATCAGCGCGGGTCTCGTGCTCAATCCGGTGGCCGGCATGTCCGTCACGCTCGACGCGTACCAGATCACGATCCGCGACCGCATCGTCGGCAGCGGCTCGCTGTACGGTTCGGGCGGCGCGATCAATTCGCCGGCCGTCACGGCGGCGATTCTGGCCAATGGCAATGTGCTCGATCCGACCGTTGTGCAAACCGGTATCAACATCTTCACCAATGCGGTCAATACCCGTAGCCGCGGCGCCGAAATCGTCGCCACCCTGAGCAGCAACTACGGCGCTTACGGCCGTGTGGACTGGTCGGCCGCGGCCAACTACAACAAGGTCGAGGTCATCAAGATCAACCAGGCGCCAACGCAGCTGGGCGCGCAGACGCTGCTCGACGCCACCGCGATCTCGCATCTGGAAACGGCCTCGCCCAAGGTGCGGTTGAATCTGGGTGGCCTGTGGCGCATGGGTGACTGGACCGTGAACCTGCGCGAGAACTACTTCGGCAAGTCGTCCGAGCAGTTCTCGACCGACGGCGCGGTGTATCGCGAGAACCGGATCAAGGCCAGCCTGTTGACTGACCTGGAAGTGAGCTACCAGATCAGCAAGGCCTGGAGCCTGTCGCTGGGCGCGAACAACCTGTTCAACGAGTACCCGGACAAGGTCAACCCGCTGACGCTGGCCGAGCAGCGCGCCAATCTGGACAACGGTGCGGTGACGATCTATCCGGGCTTTTCGCCGTACGGCATCAACGGTGGTTATTACTACGCGCGCGCGGCCGTGAAGTTCTGATCCGCGGTACCACGCGTCAAACTATCACGCGTCAAACGTCGAGCGGGTGGCCGAGACGTGCCAGCCGCTCGAGCACGACGTTGCGTTCGATGTAGTTGCTGCTCTTTGTCAGCAAGGCCCGCTTGAGGAACGGGAAGCCGGCATCGAGCAGTTCCATCGGCTTGACGAGGGTCGGGTTATGGACCCGGGTGGCGTCGCTGAACCACAGCGCGCCGACCGTCATCGAGCGCGCGGCCACGCGCGCCATGCGCGTCTCCTGCAGCGCAATGACGTCCTGCGGCGCGCTCAGGGCGCCGAACGGAAAGAACACCGTGGCCAGGTGCGCCATGCGTGCCGGGGTCACGTCGCGCAGGCAGAAGGCATACGACTGCACGTGGTTGGTCAGTTCGCTCGACGCCGTGAACCCCGTGAGGTCCCAGCGGCCGCTGTCCAGCACCGGCCGCAGCGGCGTGAACGGCCCGAACACCGAATCGTTCATGACGATGACGTCGGCGCCCGGCGAGCGGCGGCTGAGATGGCGCAGCGCCAGCGTGTACGCCGAAAAATCGTAGCCTGGCGTCGCTTTCCACAACAACGCATCGCACAGGGCCGGCAAATCAGCCGGCATGCGGGATTTGTCCGCACAGCTGCACACCACGAGGATCGGCAAGCCTTCTTCGCGCAGCCGCGCCAGCGTAAAGCGGTGCGCCGAATGCAGGACGCCGTCCGGTACAAACAGGAAGTACACGATCCACGCCTTCTGCGCGCTGGCCGGCACGACGACGTGGGAGGCCGGGCGCCGGTGGACGGCGCGCGCAAAGCGCTCTGCCATCTGACGCCGCTCCCAGCGCATGACGGGCGATGGCGTGAAGTCCCAGTCTGTGGTGACGCCATCGATTGTGAACGCGTCCGGAACGTGGGACGCGGTGGAGTAGGTGCTGTGCATGGTTGTAAATATGCTACCTGAGTACGGTATGGCAGGCGAATGCGATTCAATCGTGCGCGGCTACCCGCCCTGTATGTATCATCGAAAATATCGACGATAGCCTTGCAGATAACTCGTTTTTCAAGTGCGGAGGGGCGGTGCATAATGGCTCCATCGCATCGAGATCAAGGCAAGAACCGGTCGCTATCAGTAGGGGCAACCAGGGTCGAGCAGCTCGATGATCACCTCACAAAAGGAGCACATGATGTTGAACGTCCGTAAAAGCAATGAACGTGGTGGCGCCAGTTTTGGCTGGTTGAATTCGCAGCACTCGTTTTCGTTCGGTCATTATCACGATCCGAAACACATGGGGTTCGGCCCGCTACGCGTCATCAATGATGACCATGTGGAAGCCGGTCGCGGGTTCGATTCGCACGGTCACCGCAATATGGAAATCATTTCGTACGTGCTCGAAGGCGCCCTGGCACACAAGGACAGCATGGGCAACGGCTCGGTGCTGCGCTACGGCGATGTGCAGGTCATGAGCGCTGGTACGGGTGTCGTGCACAGTGAGTTCAATGGTTCGAAAACCGAAGGCGTGCACTTCCTGCAGATCTGGATCGAGCCGAACGAGATCGGCGCCGAGCCGCGCTACGAAGAAAAGCACTTCGACACGGCTTCGAAGACCGGCAAGCTGCGCGTGGTGGCGTCGAACGATGGCCGCGATGGCTCAGTATCCATCCGCCAGGATGCATCGATTTATGCCGGCATCTTCAACGGCGCCGATGGGGCGACCCATGCACTCGCCGATGGCCGCCAGGCGTATGTCCACGTGATTCGTGGCCAGATCACGGTCAACGGCGTGGCGCTCGGTGGTGGCGACGCGCTCAAGATCACCGGTGAGCCGGCGGTCACGCTGGGCCAGGCCGAGGCAGCTGAGGTGCTGGTGTTCGATCTGCCGCAGTAAATATTATCAGGCAGTAGCGCCGCCCCGGGCCCGGGGCGGCTCGTCGTTTACGCGCTCGCACACGGATCGACGGCCATGCGGGCGAACGGTGAACTCGTGCGCATCCGGTCGATCCACCAGGTGAGCGCCGCGCCATCCTCGGTGCTGCGCCAGGCCAGGTAAAAGGTTTCGTCGGGCTTGGGCTCCACCACCTGTTTTTCAATGAGCTGGCCGCGCGCGATTGCCGGCCTGGCCCAGGCTTCGGGCAGAAAGCCAAAGCCCAGCCCCTGCATCTGGAATTCGTACTTGGTCCGCATGTCGGGCACGGCCAGCGTGGCTTGTCCGAACAGGATGCCCACGGTGCGCGCGCCCAGCACGCGCGCCGAATCCGACACCGTGATCGCCCGGTACGGCAGCAGATCGGCCTTGTCGAGCGCGTGGTCCAGCGCTGCCAGCGGATGGTGCGGCGCGACCGCGAACACGAAGCTGCTCGTGCCGATCGGTTCGGCCGTGTAGCCGCCGCCCGACGGCCCGTCGCCGGCAGCGCCCACGAGCAGATCGACGCGGCGGTCGAGCAGGGCGTCCCAGGTACCACCCAGCGACTCGCGCACGATGCGCAGGCGCGTGTGGTCGGCCACTTCGTAGAACGCTTCGATGTCCTTCTGCAGGCCACCCGCGCCCAGCACCGAATCCATCCCGATCGCAAAGTCCGTTTCCCAGCCCGAGGCCACACGCCGCACGCGCGACTCCAGGTCGCCAGCGGCGCGCAGCAGGTAGCGGCCTTCCTTGAGCAACGCCTGGCCGGCCGGCGTCAGCGTGACCTTCGGACCGAAGCGGTCAAACAGGCGCACGCCCAGGTCGTCCTCGAGCTTGGAGACCGTGTACGAGATGGTGGACGGCACGCGAAACAATTCCTTGGCCGCGCCCGCGAACGAGCCGCGGCGGGCGATGGTGTCGATGATCTGAAGGGCGTCGAGGCTGAGCTTGAGCAAGTAGGCATCCTGGAATCGGTATCCAGCCATGGTAGCGGCAAGCGCGGGCGCCACCAAGCCCCGGGCGCGAAAAATAGCAGTCTGATTCTATCGCCACGGCGGGCCGGTAGCGATACTTCATCCCGTCAGGCGCCGCGCACGGCCCGGTCACAACCCAATTCACGTCAAGGAGCAGGCCATGTACCTGATATCGCTGGGCGCCGGTGTGCTGGCCGGCTTGCTGTATGGCCTGATCAACGTGCGCTCGCCCGCGCCGCCCGCCATCGCGTTGATTGGCCTCTTGGGCATGCTGATCGGCGAGCAGATCGTGCCGGTCGCCAAGCGCCTGCTCGACGGCGCCCCGGTGACCGCCGGCTGGTTCGCCAGCGAGTGTACCCCGCGCATCACCGGCGTTGCGGCCAAGGCGCCCGCGCCAGGGCTAGCGCCGACCCCTGCGCCGGGAGCCGATGAGCCACCCGCCACGGGCCAGGGCTGAACCAGATTCCACGAACCATCCACCATCACAGGGAGACCACCATGACCAACCCAAAACTCGACGTCCTGACCCCGCAGAACTCGCAACTGATCTTCATCGACCACCAGCCGCAGATGGCTTTCGGCGTGCAGTCGATCGACCGCCAGGTCCTGAAGAACAATGTGGTCGGGCTGGCCAAGGCAGCCCGGGTCTTCAATATCCCGACCACGCTCACGACGGTCGAAACCACCTCGTTCTCGGGCCACACCTATCCCGAGCTGCTCGACGTGTTCCCGGGCCAGCCGATCCTCGAGCGTACCTCGATGAATTCGTGGGACGACCAGAAAGTGCGCGATGCACTCGCGGCCAATGGCCGCAAGAAGGTCGTCGTGGCGGGCCTGTGGACCGAAGTGTGCAACACCACGTTCGCGCTGTGCGCAATGCTCGAAGGCGATTACGAGATCTACATGGTCTCGGACGCCTCGGGCGGCACCAGCAAGGAGGCGCACGACATGGCGATGCTGCGCATGGTGCAGGCCGGCGTGGTGCCGGTGACCTGGCAGCAGGTGCTGCTCGAATGGCAGCGCGACTGGGCGCGCCGCGAGACCTACGACGCCGTCATCAAGATCGTTACCGAGCATTCGGGCGCCTACGGCATGGGCGTGGACTATGCCTACACGATGGTGCACAAGGCGCCGGCGCGGGCGGCGGGCACGCACGAGGTCCTGGCGCCCGTGGCGGCGTAACGACCATGGCCACCCCACGCGCCGCGTCGCCGGCCCTCATCTTGACCAATGGCTGCTTTCACACGGTCGACCGTGAACAGCCGCAAGCCTCTGCCGTGGCGATTCGTGACGGGCGCTTCATTGCGGTGGGCGACATCGATGTCGTCATGCGCCACCGCGAAGAAGGCAGCCAGGTCATCGACCTGCGTGGCCGCACCGTCGTGCCCGGCCTGAACGACTCGCACCTGCACCTGATTCGCGGTGGCCTGAACTACAACCTCGAACTGCGCTGGGAAGGCGTGCCGTCGCTGGCCGATGCCCTGCGCATGCTCAAGGCGCAGGCCGACCGCACCCCCAATCCGCAGTGGGTACGGGTGGTGGGCGGCTGGAGCGAATTCCAGTTTGCCGAGCGGCGCATGCCGACGCTGGACGAGATCAACACCGCCGCGCCGGACACGCCTGTGTTCATCCTGCACCTGTACGACCGCGCGCTGCTCAACCGGGCCGCCCTGCGCGCCGTTGGCTACACGAAGGACACGCCCAATCCGCCGGGCGGCGAGATCGTGCGCGACAGCGCCGGCAATCCGACCGGCATGCTGATCGCGCGGCCCAATGCGATGATCCTGTACGCCACGCTGGCCAAGGGCCCTGTGCTGCCGCGCGACCTGCAGGTCAACTCGACCCGCCAGTTCATGCGTGAACTCAATCGCCTGGGGATCACGAGCGCCATCGACGCCGGCGGGGGCTTCCAGAACTATCCCGAGGATTACGCCGTCGTCGAGCAGCTCGACGCGGCCGGCCAATTGACGATCCGCATCGCCTACAACCTGTTCACGCAACACAAGGGGCGCGAGCTGGAAGACTTCCAACGCTGGACCGGCATGGTCACGCCAGGGCAGGGCAGCGACTACTACCGCCATAACGGCGCTGGCGAGATGCTGGTGTTCTCGGCGGCCGACTTCGAAGATTTTCTCGAGCCGCGCCCCGATCTCGATCCGGCCATGGAAGGCGAGCTGGAACGCGTCGTGCGACACCTGGTGGCGCAGCGCTGGCCGTTTCGCCTGCACGCGACCTACGACGAATCGATCTCGCGCATGCTCGACGTGTTCGAGAAGGTACACCGCGACATCCCGTTCGATGGCCTGCACTGGATGTTCGACCATTGCGAGACGATCACGCAGCGCAATATCGACCGCGTCGCGGCGCTGGGCGGCGGCATCGCGATCCAGCACCGCATGGCGTTCCAGGGCGAGTACTTTGTCGATCGCTACGGCAGCGAAGCGGCGGCCGCCACGCCGCCGATCAAGCAGATGCTGGCAACTGGCGTGCCGGTCGGCGCCGGCACCGACGCTACCCGGGTGGCCAGCTACAACCCGTGGACAGCGCTTTACTGGCTGGTCACCGGTCGCACCGTCGGCGGCCTGGCCCTGTACGGCAGCGCCGGCTACCTGCCGCGCCAGGTCGCGCTGGAACTGTGGACCGCCGGCAGCGCCTGGTTCTCGAACGAGCAGGACGGCAAGGGGCGCATCCGCGAAGGCATGTTCGCCGACCTGGCCGTGCTGTCGGCCGATTTCTTCACGGTCGATGCCGAAGACATCAAGGCCATCGAATCGGTGTTGACCGTGGTTGGTGGCCGGATCGTCTACGCCGCGGCCGAGTTCAGCGATCTTGGCTTGCCGCCGATTCCCGTGCTGCCCGACTGGTCGCCGGTGGCGAGCGTGCCGGGGCACTGGCGCAAGACGGCTGCACAGTCAAAGATGGCATTGCCGCACCAGTGCAGCGGCCCGTGCGGCGTGCATGCGCACAGCCACGACCACGCGCGCCAATCGACCATTCCCGTATCGAGCTACAGCGGCTTCTGGGGCGCGCTCGGTTGCAGCTGCTTCGCGTTCTGACATGCCGCCGCCACATCCGTCCCGCCTGCATGGTTTCAATATGGGCTTGTTTGCCGGCTACGTCGATACGCTCGGTTTCATGGCGCTGTTTGGCCTGTTCACGGCGCACGTGACCGGCAACTTCGTGCTGCTGGGCGCGTCGCTGGCCGACCCGGGCCAGATCCCGTCGCTGCTGAAAATCCTGGCGTTCCCGGCCTTCATCGCCGGCATCGTTGCCGCGCGGCTGCTGGTCGTGTCGTGCGAGCGGCGCGGTGCCAGCGCCCACCGGCCATCGTATCTGCTGCAACTGGCGCTGCTGACCGGCTTCATGGTGTGCGGCATGCTGGCCGAGCCGGTGGCGCGCACGATGTCGGCGCTTGCGATGGCGGCCGGCCTGTTCGGCGCGGCGGCGATGGGCGCGCACAGTGCTGCCAGCAAGCTGCTGCTGGCGCATCTGGCGCCCACGTCGATGATGACCGGAAACGTCACGCAACTGGTGATCGATACGGTCGACCGCCTGCGCGGCGCGGGTGACGCCGCCACGGCAGCCCGCTGCAGCAAGTTCTTCTGGCCGCTGTGCGGGTTTGCCGCAGGGTGCGCCGGTGGCGCCTGGCTGTTCCTGGCGTTCGGCTTCGTCGCGCTGAGCGTGCCGCTGGCGATCCTGGTGCTGCACCTGTGCGTGCCGTCGCTGGAGGCCGTTGCATGAACAAAGCCCGGCTCGAAGCGTTCAGCGACGGCGTCATCGCCGTGATCATCACGATCATGGTGCTGGAGCTCGAGCCGCCGCATGGCACGACGCTGGCCGACGTGGCCGGCGTCGTCCCGGGCTGGTTGCGCTACGCGCTGAGTTTTTTGTACGTGGGGATCTATTGGGTGAACCACCACGCGCTGCTGGAACGGGTCGGGCGTGTGGACTGGGCCGTGCTGTGGGCCAATCTGCACCTGCTGTTCTGGATGTCGCTGATTCCGTTCGTCACGGCCTGGGCCGGCGAGCACCCGATGGCACCAGCGCCGGTCGCGCTGTACGGTGTCGTGCTGCTGCTGTGCTCTCTGTCATTTTTGCTGCTGTCGTGGCGGCTCGGTGCGAGCGATGGCGCGGCCCATGCGCCAGCCTGGCACGCGCGCAAAAACCAGGTGTCGGTGGGCTTGTACGCGCTGGCCATCGCGGTCTCGCCCTGGTCTGCGCCGCTCGCCGCCGTGCTGCATGTCGTGCTCGCGGCGATGTGGCTTGCGCCGGACCGTACCGCGCCCCACGCGTCATGACTGGACGCCCCCGCAGGGTGACGGCATTATCCGGGTGACCACAACCAGAAGAGGACCGCCGTGCATCAACGAACTGCCCCGATCACGATCCTGATCGCTGATGACCATCCGCTCATGCGCGAGGGGATCGCTGCCGTCATTCACAGCCAGGCCGACATGCAGGTGGTGGGCGAGGCGGCCGATGGCAATGAAGCCGTGGCGCTGTACCGCACGCTGCGTCCCGACGTGACGCTGATCGACCTGCAGATGCCGAACCTGAACGGCATGGAGGCGATTGTCGCGATCCGCGCCGAGTTTCCACAGGCGTGCCTGGCGATCCTGACCACGTTCCGCGGCGACGCGCGCGCCATGCAGGCGATCAAGAGCGGGGCGCAGGGCTATCTGCTCAAGAGCTCGCTGCGCAAGGAACTTACCGATGCCATCCGGGTGCTGGCCGGCGGCCACCGGTATATTCCGGCCGAGATCGCCGGCGAGCTGGCGCGCCACCTGGGCCACGAAACGCTTACCGTGCGCGAGCTGCAGGTGCTCGAATTGACCGCGCGCGGCAATGGCAATAAGGAGATCGGGCGCCTGCTCACGCTGTCCGAGGATACGGTCAAGGGCCACCTGCGCAGCATCATGGACAAGCTGGGCGCGAACAACCGCACGCATGCGGTGACGATCGGCATCGAGCGCGGGTTTCTCGAGATCTAGGCGCGGCGCGGCAATCCTTTGTCGCACCCCCACTTTCGTGGGGGGTAGCAGCGCCCCATCGTGGTCTGTCGCCGCCGGCCACCCCATTGCACCATCCGGATCGTCACCGAACTTTCCGGAGTGTTCCCATGCAGCTGTCTTCGCCGCCGCCACGTCACCATGGCGGCCTGCCACACTGGCAGATCCAGCGCGTCACCGACTACATCGACGCGAACCTCGCGGCCACGCTGCGCACCGAGCGTCTGGCCGCCACACTCGGCCTGAGCGTGAGCCACTTCACGCGCGCCTTCAAGCACAGCGTCGGCGTGCCGCCGCGTGTCTACGTGCTGCGGCGCCGACTGGCGGCCGCCTGCGACGCCATGGTCGCGTCCAGCATGCCGCTGACGACGATCGCGCACGCGCACGGGTTTTGCGACCAGTCGCACTTCACCCGCAGCTTTCACGATGTCATCGGTCTGTCACCCCACGTCTGGCGCGCGCAGCAGAACCGATGTCTTTTTTGAAAGTGGTATCGTAGAGGCTGCCCAATGATATGGAGTACGTCCCGTGTTCGAGTTCATCACCGAGTTCATGCAAAAGAGCGGCTATCTGGGCGTCTTTGCCCTGATGGCGCTGGAAAATATCTTCCCCCCGATTCCGTCCGAGCTGATCATGCCGTTTGCCGGATTCGTCGCTGCGCGCGGTGACCTGAACGTGGTCGGCGTGCTGCTGGCCGGTACCGCCGGCTCGGTGGCCGGCGCCTTGCCCTGGTATTACGCCGGCAAGGTGTATGGCAAGGAGCGGCTCGAAGCCTTCGCCGACAAGCACGCGCGCTGGATGACCGTGACCCACGGCGACATCGAGCACGCGATGGCCGCTTTTGAAAAGCATGGCAAGAAGGTGGTGTTGCTGGGGCGCCTGATTCCGGCGATCCGCACGCTGATTTCGGTGCCAGCGGGCTTGGCCAAGATGTCGATGGGCCAGTTCCTGTTGTTCTCGACGATCGGTTCGCTGATCTGGACCGGCATCCTCACCGGCGCCGGCTATGCACTCGAGAGCCAGTACGAGCGCGTGGCCGAGTATGTCGATCCGGTGTCGAAGGCGGTGCTGATCGGCCTGCTCGGTTGGTATCTGTACCGCGTGGTGACGTTCAAGTCGCGCAGCAAGACCTGAAACATCCAGGGCTGCCGGCCAGGCGAGCGGCAGCACTTGCTTTGGCGCTGTCAACGTTAAATAGAGACGAGCTTTGAACTCATGAACGGTACTGTGGTCCTACCCCTGTCCCCAGCGTCAGGAGTCGATCATGAAAGCGCCGCGTTTCAAGAACTGGTTCGCAAAACTGCCGTTGCTCAACCAGCCGCAACGCCGGCAAGTGCTCGGTGCTTTGCACCCATTGGCCGGTCTCGAGCAGGTGGTCGCGCTGATCACCGAGATCAGAACGCCAGGGCGCTGCTGTCCCAGATGCGGCAATGAGCGCTGCTACCGCCACGGCTTTGCCAATGACCTGCAGCGCTACCGATGCTGCGCTTGCGGCCGCACGTTCAACGACCTGACCGGCACGCCACTCGCGCGGCTCAGGCTGAAGGCCAAATGGCTTACGTACTCGCAAGTGCTGCTCCAGTCACTTCCGGTGCGCAAGGCAGCAGACCGGGTTGGCGTGCACCGCAATACCGCTTTTCGATGGCGTCACCGCTTCCTGCACTGGAGCAAACTCGACCGGCCCGCAGCGCTGAATGGCATCGTTGATGCCGACGAAACCTTCCTGCTCGAATCGCAAAAAGGCTCCCGCACACTCGACCGGCCGGCGCGCCGCCGTGGCGGTTGTGCGACCAGGCGCGGCATTTCGCGCGAGCTCGACTGTATCCTGGTGGCGCGAGACCGCGAAGGACGCACCATCGATGCCGTTACCGGTCGTGGTGCGGTGACGGCGGCGCAACTCGAGCGTGATCTGCTGCCCAAGCTGGATCCTCGCGCGCTGCTGGTCAGCGACAGCCATCCCGCCTATCGGGCTTTCGCACGCAAGCACAAAATCGCCCACGCAGCGGTCAATCTGCATGCAGGCGTGCGCGTCAGGCATCTCGATAACAGTGCCATCCACGTGCAGAACGTGAACGCTTATCACCAGCGTTTCAAGGCGTGGCTGCTCGGCTTTCGTGGCGTGGCATCGCGCTATTTGCCTAACTACCTGGGCTGGCGCTGGGCGCTGGATTGTGACAGGGTCAGTTCGCCAGTACACTTGTTTCACATTGCAATCAGAGTCATCAGCAGATAACGCTGACTGCGCCTTGCTTTTTATGCCATGCCAGCTATGATTGTGCGCTACGACCAATAACAAGAACGCACATCGACGAAAAGCCCGCATGGCCCCGCTTTGCCTACGTATCGTTGCATGGACGCTGGCCGCCACGTCGTTGGCGCACGCCCCCGTCAGTCATGCACTTCAGTCCCAATCAAAGTCCAGCTCCCAGCTTCAAGCCGCCAGCACCCCATGGCGCACCGATCTCCAGCACACCGGCTGGACCCGCAAGGATGGCGCGCCAGCAAACGTGTTTTCGATGGCCCAGGATGGCAATGGCCTGCTGTGGTTTGCCGCCACCGATGGCCTGTACAGCTTCGACGGCGCGCGCTTCGTGCGCAACCGCGCCGTGTATGGTCACCCCCTCCATTCGCCGGCCATCACCGCTGTCAAGGCGGTCGGCGACACAATCTGGGTCGGCTACCAGTTCGGCGGCATCAGCCGCTTCACGCCCGGCGCCGTGCAGCACTACACGGGCAGCGACGGGCCGCAGGGTGCGGCGTACTACTTTATCCATCTGCCCGACGGCAGCTTCTGGGCGACCGGCAGCCGCGGCCTGTTTGCGTTCGATGGAGAACACTGGCGTCTGGTGACGGCGGCCGAGGGCTTGCCCGAGGGGCCGCAACGGTTCCACACCGTCCTGCACGACGGCAGCATGCTGGTGTATGGCGCCGATGGCGTCTACCGGAGCGAACGTCATGAGCAAAGTGGGCAAAGCACGCCGGGCCGCGTCTACACGTTCAGGCGCGTGCTCGACCAGGCGGGCGTCGATGGGGGCGACCTGCTGACCGAGCGTCAGGTATTGATCAACAGCCGCGCTCGCGGCCTGCAACTGTTCGACCCGGATACCGGCAGCGTGACTCCGTTCACGCTGAACAACGGCGGCTTGCCGATGCTGACGTATGCCATCGATCGCCACCACCGACTGTGGGTGAATGCGGGCGATTCGCTGCAGCTGCTCGACGATGAACGTAAGCCCGTGCAGCAGTTCATGCCGGCCAACGGCTTCTCGGGCAAGTCGATGACCAGCTCACTGACGGACCGCGAAGGCAATCTGTGGTTCGCCACCGAAAACGGCATCGACCGCGTACGCGAGCCGCGCCTGGCGACGATCACGCTGCCGAAAGGCCAGACCGGTCTGCCGGGCGTGCTCGCGGGCGACGACGGCGCCGTATGGGTCATCAACCGCCATCACGAAAACGCGTTCCCGGTATCTACCTTCGTCGTCGACCGGCAGGGCGGACGCCGCAACGTGCCGATCTACCGCGCCAGCGCGACGCACCGCCAGGCCGATGGCACGCTCTGGTTTGCCGCCGACGGCGGCTTGTGGCGCGTGCAGCAGGGTGCCACCACGCGCACACCGCTTCCGCCTGACCTCGCGGCGCAGGTCGTCCAGGCGATCACCGTGGCGCCGGACGGCGCATTGTGGTTGTCGGTGACAGGCAAGGGGGTGCACGTGCTGCAGGACGGCGTCTGGCGCGCCGGTGGCGGCCATGCCGACCTGCGCATGCCGACCGCGATCACCCTTACCACGGACCGCGCCGGGCGCATCTGGTTCGGCTATGTCGATAACGGGATCGCCGTGCTGGACGCGGGGCAGGTACGCCGCTTCACTGACAAGGATGGCCTGGCCGTCGGCAATACGCTGGCCATTGTCCAGGGGCGCGCCCGGATCTGGGTCGGCGGCGACCGTGGCCTGGCCTGGTTCGATGGCCGCCGCTTCGTGCCGCTGGCCGAAACGGGGCGCGGTGCCTTCTACGGCGTCTCGGGCATCGTGGAACGTGCCGGCGGCGAACTGTGGCTGCACGACACGGGCGGGCTGGCGCGCATCGACGCGCGGGCGCTGGCGGATGCCACTGCCCGGCTGCGGCCGGACGTCGCGGCCGAACGGTTCGACCATCTCGATGGCCATCTGGGGATGCCAGCGCAGATCCGGCCGCTGCCATCGCTGGTCGAGGCAACCGATGGCCGCCTGTGGTACGCGACCTCGAACAGCGTCGGCCACATCGACCCGGCCGCCATCCCGCGCAACCCGCGCCCGCCGACCGTGCTGGTGGGCGCCATCCGCACGGACGAACGCAGCTATCCTGCCGGCGCGCCGGTGGTGCTGCCGGCCCGCACGCCGCGGCTGGAAATCGACTTTACCGCCACGGCGCTGTCGATGCCGGAGCGCGTGCGCTTTCGCTATCGCCTGCTGGGGCAAGACCGCGACTGGCGCGACGCCGGCAACGTGCGCCAGGCCGTGTACACGAACCTGGCGCCGGGCGCGTACACCTTCGAAGTCATCGCCGCCAACGAGGACGGCGTCTGGAGCCCCGAGCCGGCGCGCGCGGCGCTGCGCATCCAGGCCGCCTTCACGCAGACGCTCCCGTTCCAGCTGGCCTGCGCGTTCGTGCTGCTGGCCATTGGCTGGGCGCTGCACCGCTGGCGCCTGCGGCTGGTCGCGCGGCGCCTGCACCATGACGTCAAGGTGCGCATGCTCGAGCGCGAACGCATCGCCCGTACGCTGCACGACACGTTCCTGCAAAGCGTGCAGGCGCTGGTGCTGCGCATGCATGTCCTGATGGGCAAGCTGCCGGGTGAAGGCAGCTTGCGCGCCGATGTCGAGGATGTCCTGCTGCGGGCCGAAAACGTGATCGACGAAGGCCGCGAGCGGCTCACGCAACTGCGGCGGCCGGCGGTGCGCGACGGGATGCTGGCGCAGTCGCTGGCCGAGGCGGGCAAGCAGTTCGCGGCACCGGCCGGCGTGCGCTTTGTCGTGCGCAGCAGCGGCGCGCTGCCCGTGCTGGCGCCGGACGTCGAAGAAGAACTGTTTACCATTGGCCGCGAAGCCTTGTCCAATGCGTTTCGCCACGCCGGCGCGCGCCAGGTGGTGCTTGAACTCGCGTGCCAGGGCGGCAACCTGCGCCTGGCCGTGAGCGACGACGGGCAGGGGATCCCGCCCGACATCCTGGCCCGCGGCGCGCGCCAGGGGCACTGGGGCTTGCCGGGCATGCGCGAACGTGCGCGCCTGGCCGGTGGTGCGCTCACGATCACCAGCACGGCGCGCGGCACGACGGTGAGCGTCGATCTCCTCCTTCCCACCGTCGACGCGCCTGTCCAGCTGCCAGCTGGCTAAGCGGACGCCGCCATCAGCGCGAGCGCGCGCCACCACACCTGATCGCGCCCGGCCTGCTTGGCGCGATAGAGCTGGGCGTCGGCCGCTTCGAACAGCTCGAACGGTTGTTCGTTGCCGGCCGGGTCGAACGTGGCGCCGCCGATGCTGACAGTCAGCACCGGCGCAACGCTCGACGCTTCGTGCGGGATCGCCAGGCTGGCGATCGCCGCGCGCAGTCCTTCGGCGATGGCATGCGCGGCCTGGGCATCGGTCTCGGGCATCAGGAGCAGCAGCTCCTCGCCGCCATAGCGCGCCGCCAGGTCACCCGGCCGGTGCATGGCCGCGCCGGTGGTGCGCGCCACCGAGCGCAGCGCGCGGTCGCCCGCCGGGTGGCCGTAGCGGTCGTTGAATTGCTTGAAGGCGTCGATGTCGAGCATGGCGAGCGACAGCGGCCGCCCGCTCTGGCAGGCGCGCTGCCACTCCTGCTCATAGACTTCGTCGAAGCGGCGCCGGTTGGCCAGTTCGGTCAGGCCGTCGATATTCACCAGGCGCTCGAGCATCCGGCGCTGGCGCACGACCTGCAGATGCAGCGCCACGCGCGCCATCACGACCGTCTGGTTGAACGGCTTGACGATGTAGTCCGACGCGCCCATCTTGAGACCATTGGCTTCGTCTTCGGGCCGGTCCAGCCCCGAGATGAAGATGATGGCGATGTGCGCCGTCTGCGGATCGCCACGCAGCCGGCGCAGCACTTCGTAGCCGTCCATGTCCGGCATGATCACGTCGAGCAAAATCAGGTCGGGCAGATGGCGTCCGGCGCGTTCCAGGGTCTGTGCGCCGTTACGGGCCAGCACCACCGTATAGTCGGGCTTGAGCAGTTCGCCCAGCACTTCGCGGTTGATCGCGTCGTCGTCCGCGACCAGCACTTTCTGCTGCTGATCGATATTCATCGGCTCTCCTCCAGGCTCAGATCGAGTTGCGCGCCCAGGGCCGCCAGTGGCCCCAGTGCCGCAGCATATTCGATCTCGGCCACAGCGCGCCGCACGGCGCCCAGTGCCTGTTCGACAGGATCGGCGTGCGTCCCCGCACCCAGCAGCGACTCGAGCTGCGCCAGGGCGTCTTCGGCGCGCGCGTCGTCGGTGCGCAGGTAGCCGTCCAGGCGCGCGATCACCAGCGACAGTGCTTCCGGGTCGCCCGCTTGCGGCAATGCCAGCGCTGCCATCTGGGCCAGGCCGGACAGCACCGTGTCGGCTGCGTTTACGAGGGCCGGCACCTGGACGCCGACGCGGTCGAACTGGCCGGCGCGCAGGTCCTGCTCGAGGCGCGCGGCCGTGCTGCTGAGTTCAAACGCGCCCACATAGGCGGCGCTCGACTTCAGGTTGTGCGCCAGCGCCTGCAGGCGCGGATGGTCGCCAGCCTGCAGCGCTTCGCGCAGGATCCGCGGGGCGCTGGCGTATTCGCGGATGAAACTGCCAGCGCGCTTTTCCAGGCGGCTGCGCTGGCCATCGACGTTCTCCAGCGCCATGCGCCAGTCAATGCCCGGCACCGCCGGCAGCGGCCGGCCGGACACCTGCTGCATGGCGGACGAGACGGACCTGGCGGGCCGGATGGCCTGCGGCACCGGGCGGCCCTTCAGGCGCACCGGATCGATCCATTTGAGCAGCGTGCAAAACAGCAGGTCGGGGTCGATCGGCTTGACGACGTGGTCGTTCATGCCGGCCTGGCGGCTCTGGGCGCGGTCGCTGGCCAGCGCATGCGCCGTCATGGCCACGATCGGCAACCCGCGCAGACGTGGGTCGAGCCGGATCTCGCGCGTGGCCGCCAAGCCGTCCATCCCGGGCATCTGGATGTCCATCAGGATCAGGTCATAGTCGCCGGCCCGCGCCATGCGCACCGCGTCGACGCCATTGAACGCGACGTCGACCTGCATGCGCGCGGCGGCCATGAAGTCGAGGGCGACTTCGCGGTTGTTGTCGTTGTCCTCGGCCAGCAGGATGCGCGCGCCATCCAGGCGCGGCAGGTCAGCCAGCGCCGGCAGGTAATTGTCGACCGTTTCCGCCGCGCCCAGCTGCGGGTGCAGCACCTGCAACAGGCTATGGTACAGCAGCGCCGGGCCAACCGGCTTGTGCAGGAATGCATTGACCGGCAGGTCGCTCTGGCCTTGCTCCTGCATCACGGTCTCGCGCGTGCAGGCCGAAATCATCAGGATCGCCGGTGGTGGCGTCATGTCGCCCTGTTCGTGGGCATGCCGGTGAATCCGGTGGATGGTCTGGATGCCATCCAGGCCCGGCATCACGTAATCCATCAGCACGATCTGGTATGGCGCCCCGTCGCGCGCGGCCTGCGCCAGCAGTGTCAGGCATTCTTCGCCCGAGGCGGCCGTATCGGCGTGCACGCCCAGGCCGGCGAGCATTTCGGCCAGTGCGCCGCGCGCGGTGGCGCTGTCGTCGACGACCAGCGCGCGCACGTCCAGCAAGAGCGCCTTGCGCGCCGCACTGGCCGCAGCATGCCCTTCGGCGATCTCCAGCTGCACGGTAAAGGTAAAGCTGCTGCCGACGTGCGGCGTGCTGCGCGCCGCGATCTCGCCACCCATCAATTCAACGAGCTGGCGCGAGATCGACAGGCCCAGGCCCGTGCCGCCGTACATGCGCGTGGTCGAGCTGTCGGCCTGGCTGAACGAGACGAACAGGCGCGCCAGCTGCTCGGGTGTCATGCCGATGCCGGTGTCGCTGACGGTAAAGGCCAGCACGATCCTGCTGTCGTCGACCTGCTGCGCTTCGACGGCCACCACGATTTCACCGCGCTCGGTAAACTTGACGGCGTTGCCGGTCAGGTTGATCAGGATCTGGCCAAGGCGCAGCGGGTCGCCGATCAGGCGCTGCGGCACGCCGGGGCCGACCCGGAAGATCAGTTCGATGCCCTTGGCATCGGTCTTCACGCCGGTCAGGCTCGCCAGATGATCGAGCATCTCGTCGAGGTCGAACGGCACCGCTTCCACCTGCAGCTTGCCCGCTTCGATGCGGGAAAAGTCGAGGATGTCGTTGATGATCCCCATCAGGTGCTCGCTCGCGCCCAGGATCTTGCTCAGGTAATTGCGCAGCTGCGGCGCCGGCTCGCTCATCAGGGCCAGCCGGCTCATGCCGATGATGGCGTTCATCGGCGTGCGGATTTCATGGCTCATATTGGCCAGAAATTCCGACTTCATGCGCGTGCTGGCTTCGGCGCGCAGCATCGCCTGTTGCATCCCCTCGGTGCGCAGCGCCAGGATGCGCATGAACACCAGCATGTCGAACGTGCTGCCAAAGACCAGCGCGTGCATGGTCCAGAAGTTCGCCGGGAGCTTGCCGTTGATGAGCTGCGCCGTGACGAACGCGGCGGCGAATGCCACCGCCCAGCCGACCAGGAAGTAAATGCCGACGGCGTCGCCAGCGCGCGCGCGCCGGTAGGCGCCGGGCAGGCCGAGCAGCATGGGCATGATGCCCAGCGTGCCGACGATCAGGACCAGGAATTTGTGGTTGATAACGCCGGCGGCGAAGCCGATCGCGGTGACCAGGCACAGCGCGGCCAGCGTTTTCATCATGCGGCTGAAGATGCGGTCCTGGCCGGGGCGCGCGAGCGACTGCTCGACGAACAGGTAGGCGCCGCACGAGGCCATGATCGAGGCCAGGCCCGCGCCGTGTTCGAGCAGCCAGGCATTGCCCGGATACAGATACTGGCCGGCGATGCCGAACCAGGCGGCCGAATACAGCGTGACGCCGGTGGCCAGCAGCGCATATTTGCCGAACAGCGGTTCGCGCAGCGCATACCACTGGCCCAGCGCGTACAGGATCAGCGTCAGGCGCAGGCCCAGCAGGATGCCCTGCATCAGCTGCTCGCCCAGTTCGGCCGACAGGACGGCATCGGGCTGCCTGAAGCTGATCGGCAGGATCTTGGGGCCGACCGTTTTCACGCGCAGCAGCACGGTGTAGTCCGTGCCCGGCGTCAGGCGCAGCACCGCGCCGGGCACGCGGCCCTTGAGCGCATCCCCCGACTGCTGCTGCATGCGTCCGACGCCGGCGATCTTGCGCAAGCCTTCCGGAAAGCGCACCCAGACGTCGACCTCGTCGAGCAGCGCAAAATCGATCTGCATCACCCAGCCATTGGTGGCGTCGCGCGCCACTGCAACGGGGATCCGGACCCAGGTCGTCCCCGGCTGCATGCCCAGGCTGGCGTCGGCGGTTGCTGGCCGCACAAAGCGCGTCCCGGCAGCCAGTGCGGCGTGAGCGTCGAGTGCGTTGGCTGGATCGGCCAGGGTCGTCACGGCTGGCCAGGCATCGACGACGTCGGCGTCGCGTGTGAGCTGCAAGGTCTGGGCCACGGCTGGCGTCGCGGCCATCATGCCCAGGACCAGCAGCGCCACCAGGCAGGCAAAGGATGCCATCCGCGCGCACATGGCGCGACTCATCCAGCGCGTCATGCCGCACCTCTGGCTGCGACAGCAGGCATCAGCTGCCAGCGAAACAGCAGGCGGAACACGAACACGATGCTGCAGGCCACCAGCATCCAGGCGCGCAGCAGCAGCGCCAACAGCACGGCGCCGCCGGGAGCTGCAGCAAGACGGGGCAGGACAGTTGGCGTGAGCATCATCTTCGGATTCATCGGTGCGAGGCGCGAACTGTTTGGTCGAAATGACGTCAGCGCCCGTGTGTTGACGGGGATGTTGCGGTATTGACAGTTTAGCAGGTCATCCCTGCCAGCAACAGTATTGTGATTCTTCGATGTAACTTTTTGTTGATACCCGACTTGCTCCTATGACGCAGGCTACCGGGCCACATGGGCTGATCAGGCCTTGCAGCCCATCCGGCCAGCCGCGTGAGCAGCGTCGGCGCGCAGCGTTGGAGCGAGCAACTCGGGTGCCATGCGGTCCATCGGCGTTCCTAGTGGCGTAAGGAGGGCTGGCTCTGCGGATCAGAATCGCAGATCGAGGCGCACGTCGGCCGTGCGCGGCGCCGTCGGCGTGGTCATGCCGAAGCTGTCGATCAGCGATGGGCGCACCGAATTTTCCAGGTTGCGCACGCGTGCCAGCAGGCTCCAGGCGCCCCCGGCCGGGGCGTAGCGCAGCGAGGCGTCGGTGGTCGTGTGCGCCGGGATCCGGTATTCGAGCAGCTGGCTCGGGATCGTGATCACATAGTCGGCGCTGCGGCGCGAGAACACGCCTGCATGCAGCTGCCCGCCAAGCACGCCGAAGCGGTGCTCGTAGCCGAGCGTATAGACATGGCTCGGCGCGCGATCGAGCTTGCGCCCGGCCCACGACACGGTGGGGGTCGGGTTGTACGTCACGTAATGCGCGTCGAGTGCGGTCGCGGCGTAACTGAGGCGCCCGTTGCTGCCGACGCGGATGTCGCCGTCGAGTTCCAGGCCACGCGAGCGGGCAACGCCGGCATTGCCGGTCAGGATGCGCGGAGCGCCCGAGACGATGGCGGTGCCGCTCAGTTGCAGATTCGTGTAGTCGTACACGAAGGCGGCGGCGTTGACGGTGACGCGGCCGCCCCACAGGCGCGACTTGACGCCCGCTTCCCAGGCGCGCAGTTGTTCCGGCTGGTAGTACAGCGCGCTTTCCGAGACGGCCACGGCCGCCGGGCAGGCGATGCCCAGCGCGGTAGTGCCGGCGATGCAGCCATCGTTGAAGCCGCCCGCCTTGTAGCCAGTGGCCAGGCTGCCATACAGCAGCGTGGTGGGGAGCAGGTCGTAGTCAAGACCCAGGCGCCAGGTCGTGCGCGCGGTATTCAGTTCGGCCGCGTTGAGCAGGCGCCGGTCGGTGGCGGCGTTGAACAGGGGCCCTTGCCGGAAATCGGTGGAGCCGACGCGGTCCTTGTCGTCCTCGGTGCGGCGCGCGCCGGCGGTCAGGCGCAGGCCGTCGATCACGCGCCAGGTCAGCTGGCCGAACACGGCGCGACTGCGCGCTTCGGTCACGAGCGGAAACGCGTAGTACGGCGGCAGGCCGACCGCTTGCAGGCCCTGAAACGCATACGACGTGTCGGACGTTTCGCTGAAGTAGTAGAAGCCGCCCTGGGCGCTGAGCGGGCCGGCGCCATTGGTGGCCAGGCGCAGTTCGTGCGAATCCTGCTCGTTGTGGCTGTCGTAATTGTTGATTACGCCAAGGGCGAGTCGCGGGGCCACGCGGTAGTAGTAATTCTGGCGCAGTTCCTGGTCCAGCTTGCGCCGCGCGCCCAGGTAATACAGCGTGGCGGGCCCCAGATCCCAGCGCAGGTCGGCAGACCAGCCCTGTGCCACGCGGTCTTGCCAGCCCTGCACGGGCGTCATGTTTGGCGGGCGGAAGCTGTTGGTCAGGCGTTCGTCGGTCGTGCTGTCGCGGTACACGGGCGTGCCGCTGGCCACGCCGGTGTAAAAGTTCGTGTCCGGCACGAAGCGGTCGTTATTGCCTTTCGCTTGGCCATGATCGTAGCGCAGCACCAGCGTGGCGTCGCGGCCCAGTGCGAGCCTGGCGCTCAGGCGCGCGTCACGGTCGTCCTGGTCCATGCCGGGGCGCAGCAGAGTGCCCTGGCCGTTGTTCAGGTAGGGGTCATGCGTCAGCTTGCTCACGGCAGCGCGCAGCGCCAGCATGTCGTTTACCGGCACATTGATGACGGCGTCGATCTTGCGCCGGTCGTAGGTGCCCGCCTCGAACCCGATGGCGCCCTCGAAGCGGTCGGTCGGCAGGTTCGAAATCACGTTGACCAGGCCGGCGGTCGTGTTGCGGCCGTACAGCGTGCCCTGCGGGCCACGCAGTACTTCGACGCGGTCGATGTCCAGAAAGTTGCCGCTCTGGGCGGCAGGCCGTGCGATATACACGCCGTCGAGCATGAAGGCGGCCGACGGATCGCCCTTGTCGGTGGTGTCGCTGTTGCTGATGCCGCGGATCGTCAGACGCAGGCCCGAGAACGCCTGGTCGATATACACATTCGGCAGGCGCGGGCCGATGGTGCCGGGGCTGTCGGCGCCAAGATCGCGCAGCTGTTCGCCGGACAGGACACTGATCGCGAGCGGCGTACGCGACGCCAGCGATTCGGTGCGCTGCGCGGTGACGACGACTTCCGGCATGGCCAGGCCGCTGTCGTCTCCGCCGTGTTGGACAGGGACGGGTTGCGCCGTGGCGATACTGCAGACGATACTGGATACGGCCGCAGCCAGCAGCGTGTGCGCTGGGCGGACTGGTGTTGCTTTCATTGCGAAGACTCCCGGTGGGACAAAGCATGCCCGTCATGGGCAAGGCATGTCCGATGTTGTTCTTTGTGGCAAATTAAATTGCGCTGGGCAATTCCACGCCCGAGAGTCTAGCAGCACATCCCGAGGCGAAATAGTCCCGGGAAGTTAATTGAACAAAAATGACACCTGTACGCAACGGTCAGCGCGTTGACTGAATACTCTGTCAATGAAGCTTGGCACCAGGACTGATGATTTTGTCATTCCCAACGGCGCCGTGCAGTCTGACCGACCAGGCCACGCCGGCGATCAGCAGCGCGATTGCTGCCAGTTCGAGTGGCCGTGGCCCGGCGCCGCGATAGATGCAGCCGTACAGCAGCGCGAACAATGTTTCGAACAGGATCAGCTGGCCCGTCAGCGTAACGGGCACGCGGCGGCTCGTTACGTTCCAGAAATGGTTGCCAATGACCGACGCCCCCAACGCCAGCAGGGCGTTGCAGGCCCAGAACACGGCCCAGTCGCGCTCGCTCGCCACGGGTCCGCCGGCATCCCAGAACGCGAACGGCGCGAGCAGCAGGGACAGCACGCCGGTGGCCAAGCCATACAGCGCCGACCATTCGCCGCTGCCAAAGCGCGGATTGTTCTTCAGGTAGCGCGCATTGTCGAGCGCGTACCAGCTCCAGCACAGCAAGGCGCCGGTGGCGCACAGCACGCCGCCCGCGATGGCGATGCCGGAGGCATCGACCGGTGCATGCATGAAGGTGTCGATGTTGATGCAGGCGATGCCGGCCGCGACCAGCAGCAGCGGGGCCAGCATGCGCCGCAGCGGCACGGCGCCGTGGTCATGGCGACCGAGCAGCGTGACCACCAGCGGCACCATGCCGACGATCAGCGACGTGGGCCCGACCCCTGCATACTGCACGCCATACGCCAGCAGCACGTAATACACGAGGTTGCCGGCCAGCGCGTGGCGCGCGAGCGCGTACAGGTCGGCCCGGCACAGGCTGGCGAGGAGGTCGCGCAGGCGCGGGCCCAGGAGCACGAGGGCGATGGCGCCGTAGGCCAGATAGCGCCCGACGGTCAGTTGCAGCGGCGTGAACGCGGCCAGATAGGCCGGCGCGATGAACACGATGCCCCACATGGCGCCAGCCAGCAAGCCGCACAACACACCGATCCCCATGCCTGTTCCTTCCCGTCATCCCGTCAGCCGGGCATTCTAGCAGCGGCTCAGGCTACCAAAGCGAGAGTTGACGCGCACTCAATGGCGGCTCGCCACTGAGTGCCCCAAGTCCTACAGCAAACGGGCGCACACGCCTATGGCGGCGGCGTACGATCGGCATAAGATAGCTGCATCCATCACACATCAGGAGCACCGCATGCCAATCGATAACGACAACAAGGATCAGGACGTCAAGGGCCGTAATTGGGACCAGCTCACCACGGGCACGACAAGTGTGGCGACGATGGGCGCTGGTTCGACCGGCGACGTCGCCGGTAGCGGCAGCAAGCAGGCAGCGCCGGGAACGAATAGCGAAAGCGAGGACGAAACAGCTGGCGGCGGATTGCAACAGCTCGGTCGCACCGATGATTTGCTGGCAGGCGGCTCGACCGAAGAGCAGGCCGATGAAGGTTTCCAAGGTAAGACCGACGAGAATGGCACGCAAGGCAGCCAGGTCGCCGCTGCCGGTAACAGCGACCGCGCTGGCAAAGGTGCGGACAACAAATAAGCAATGACCTACGGTGGGGCCGGCGAATCGCGTTGCAGCGTCCGCCCCCGCCCCGCGAGAGTTCCGTTAAGGCTCGCCGGACTGACAAGGATGGACTAAAATGAACCTGGTCACCTTGTCTGCCAGATAACGGTGTTCGGCCTAAGTCGAGAGCATACTATCAACGGTTGATGTCTTCGATCGGACCGGGTTCCGGTGCGCCCATGGGATTGGGTGCAAATACCCTGTTTGCATAGGGAAATTGAACAGCAGTTGTGTCAATTGACTGCTGTCCGCGGGCGAAAATCAGAGGCCCGTGGGAGTGTCACGCCCTTGACCCTGTTGCAATGACTGACATGGCAGATTGTCATCATTATTAGTGATAATGTGTCAGAATGTTGCAATGACTCAAGAGATATC
>Ga0308160_10001945_pt1 | contig 26761 bp, 44 predicted proteins | sample PhyFR1_FD_201036 | JGI IMG/M metagenome (GOLD analysis project Ga0308160, IMG submission 201036) | Phyllosphere microbial communities from UC Gill Tract Community Farm, Albany, California, United States - DLSLF.R1 | ecosystem: Host-associated > Plants > Phyllosphere > Unclassified | place: USA... | reverse complement strand
TATTCATTAGCTCCCCCCTCTGAATGAGCGGATAGACGGACCAAGAGCTGCTTTCTCCCTCGCTAAGAAATCTGCCATTGGATCGTCTGACATTGTTGCTATGGTCGGTGTGGTTGTCAAGTATAGTTAGGTAGATTGAGTATACGAGTATGGTATACAATGATAGTAGTGACGTGGGGGAGGGGGAAGGGGTATCGGAGTTATATCGGGATTATCGACGCGTGGCAGAGTTAAAGGTGGAGGTTGTCCACCCTTGTCTCTTTCTCTTCCTTGTTGATGGTATATGGTATATCTAATAGTGAGAGGATGATAGATCCTAGAACTATGCCCCCAGTGACTGGAGCGACGGGGTACCCACATAAATGGGCGAATATATTAACTGCGCCACTTAGTGAAGGTGCTGGTGAGTTCCTAATGAGGTTGAGCTGAGGGGTAGTATCGACATATCTAGAAGCTTTGAATCCATGTATCAATGATAACTTCGTTCCTTCCCCGTATGTCCCCCTATGTCCATGTGAGGGAGCTAATGAAAGTATGATAATACAATCATTACTCTACTTTACAATTCACCCACCGGAGATCTCACCACTCACCCCAACACCTCTATCGATACTGTACAAGATCGCCTCTCTCCATTCGATCTCGTCGTTGATGGCGTACAATATGATCCCGGTATATCCAAGGGAGAAGCTCGATATTCCGTATTGGATCAATTACGAGGTAAATGGTGATATCGAAAGGAATATAAAGAAGAGAATGAGGGGATGTGAGAGGGAAGGGATATGGGATTTACTCTGGGAACCTTCTCCCAGATCGAGAGATCGGGAGGAAGGGAAAGGGAGGAAAGGGAGGAAGAGGGCCAGGATTGAGAGCGATGAAGACGAGAACGATGAAAAATGGATGGGTGTTATTGGAGTGGTTAGTCCATATTTGGGGAAAGGACCAGGAAGAAAGAGGTGGTGAGTTCTCCTTCCTCCTAGCCTCTCCTTCTTTCCGCTCCGCTCTATCCCCTTCTACCAGTTCTAGATCATCTATACCGAGTGAGACAGGATGATGGTCGTGGAGCTGGGCTAATGTCAGATTACTCTCCCGCTTTCCTAGCCCAACTCCCAAAATCAGGGGAAATGCAAATCGACAATCCAACTTCACCTCTCCAAGTCCTATATTCCGTACTCAACCCGAATGAGGATGATACAGACGAGGAACGCGGAGATAGGGAAACAGAAAGAGGGATAGGGAAAGAAGAACGACATAGGCGTGAACGGACGGCTGGTCGATTAATGGCTTTGGTGAGTACATACCCCCGCCCAAATCCTATATGGATCATAAAAGTAGAACTGACGATAGTTATTCAATACCGCCAACCCTCTCTTATCCACTCCAAAACCCCCATTCCACCCCTCCACCCTCCCACTCTCACTCCTTCCTTTATTCCGTCTACCCCCACCCAAACTCCAGAACCTCCTCAGAATCCTCTCCACCTCTACTAGGGGGAAATGTAATCTCACCCACTTCCTAGTCCATGGGATTGAGGATGCCGCAGGACTTAGATCGGGGAGGATAGGTAATAGGCCTTTGGACGATTTCGTATTTGATAACACATACTTCCCAAGACCTACTATTGGATATATGTTTGAATTACTCCTGCTCACCCCTCACGATCAAGGGAGTGACGACGAGGATGAGGAGAGAGGGGGGAAGATGGGGGTATTGAAGCTGGTATTGGTTGCTACCATGCTCCAGATTGCTGGGACTGATGATGGATGGGAAAAGGGCAGGAGCAAGAGTTGGAGGAAAGCTTTCAAGAGATGTACAGGTGGGAATCTGAGGGGGGTGATATTGACTTTACTTGAAAAGAGTCAAGCGTGAGGGCCGTATAAAAATTGCGTGATACAAGTAATTGTGGGGCAGTGTTGTAGGTATGATATATTTGTAATGACCAATGAACGATAGTTAATGAATCAAGTGATAGAAGCATGAGTGGAGTAATAGAAGCAGTAGAGTAACGCATGGGATCGCGATCCAGACTACAAGGGCCTGCCCTCGAGTGTACGATCACAAGACTAGATATAATGTTTTCATGAAGTAATCAGAATTAATCTACCCATCTCGTCTCGTCCCATCTAATCTGAAAATCACCGTCAACTAGCCCTTGACCGCTTTAATGAATCTCTCAACTTTACCCTGATCTTTCCATCCATCACTCCCCTCGACTCCAGAACTAACATCAACCCCAACAACTCCCCCAGCTTGTTCAATCGCCTGTTGGACGTTTCCATCATGTAACCCCCCAGCCAAAATCACCGGTAATCTCCCACCCCCATTTTCACCACGTTCAATAACCTCTTTAGCGTATTCCCAAGGGAATGACTTTCCTTCCCCTCCACCACCTGTTTGACCACCTGCTCCAGCTGCATCCAACAATATGTGCTGATTGAGACCAGGTCGAGTGATTTGTCCTCCGGTGATTGTACCGGATTGAGATACCGAGAAAGTTTTTATTACTGGAACTGGGATCCAGGTAGCGTATTCTTGAGGTTCTGTTCCGTGTAATTGAACTATGTCTAGTGGGATTGAATCGACTAAATCGAGGATATCAGATAATGGTTGATTCCTAAATACTCCAACAAGGAGAGGTTTTCGTTTCGATCCAAGTCGAGCGGCGTGGTGAGTGAACCAAGATGATTGATCCTTTGTTTTTGAGGAAGTAGATTGTCTCGTTTGTCGTGAAGAGTGAACGACACTTGCGATTTCCTGAGCGAGTTCTCTCGTTACTGACCTCTTTACCCCCGGTACGAGGACTATACCGACCATATCAGCCCCAGCGGTAATAGCCATCTTGGCATCTTCCACACTTCTAATCCCACAAATCTTGACTAAAGCCTTCCCCTCCTCTTTTTCTGTAGTAATAGGCGGTAATCCAACTAATGCCCTTAGGAATTCAGACGTATTTTCAGCCCTCATTAAACTCTCTCCTACTAATACCGCTTTAACCCCTTCTTTCACATATCCCTCTACATCCTCTGGTTTACTTATCCCACTCAAAGCGCATAGGATCACATCCCGTCCCTCTAGGGCAGCATTAACTCGGGAAGTGGTAGTCATGTCAACTTGGAAATCGTGTAGATTACGATTATTAACTCCAATAACCTTTGATCCTAGGTCGAGAGCGATATTCAATTCGGCGGGGTTGTTGACTTCGACAAGAGGTTCCATACCGATTGATACTGAGTATGTGTATAATTCTTTCAAAAGGGTAATATCGAGCATGGCGACGATAAGGAGGACAGTATCGGCACCGTATAATCTAGCTTCATCGATTTGGTAAGTCGAGACAATAAAGTCTTTTCGTAGAATTGCAGGTCGGTTAGGGATTGATGAAACAGCATTTCGAACAGCCAACATATCCACCAAACCACCTTTGAACCATTTAGGTTCAGTCAAGACCGAAATAACAGAAGCGCCAGCCATGGCATATTTGATACCCTGTTCAGGCGCGGACGCGAGAGGTGCAATATCGCCTTTGGATGGCGAAGCCCTCTTGATCTCGGCCATAATCGCTGTATGGGGTGTGGACTTGATTCGGTCGACGAATGAAATTAAAGGTGGACAAGTATGTAAGTCGATGGACTTTTGGATATTGGCAGGTGTGGTTGATGGGATCGTGGATGAGGCTTTAACGTCGGAGAGCCGTTGAGTGTGGATTCGATTCAGGATGGTTGGTAAGCCTGCGTTGGCGTTACTACCAGAGGCGGTGGGGGTAGTTGGTGCATTGGGCGAGGGACCGGTGGCGAGTCCGGAACCGGCGACGGCGGCGACGCCATTGACCAGTCCATCCGGTTTGGCATTATCGGTAGAATCGATATCCCCTTTCTCGACCACCTCAGGTCCATTTTCACTCCCCTCGTTCTGACCGCCAGTCGCTCCGTTCACTGGGACGCTCGCACTCGCACTCGCTTCGCTCGCGCTCGTGCTCGCGGCCGGAACCCCACACCAAGCATTCTCACCCCCCCAGCTCCCACCCTTCATTTTCAAGAAATTAGCAACCAACCCCTTCCCACCTTCACTCATACAACTCTCAGGATGATATTGAACAGCTTCAACACAAGCAGTTCGATGTCGAACAGCCATAATCACACCGGAATCAGCAGTCGTTGCTGATACTTGTAATTCTTTAGGTAGTGATAATAAATTGGCGGCTAGGGAATGGTAGCGGGTAGAAGAGAGGAGTGGGGGGAGAGCGTGGAATGATCCTATGGCATCGTGTTGGACTAGAGAGACTTTTCCATGTTTGATTTCTCCAGCGTAGGAGATCTGTCATCAGCTCAATCTTCATTATATATAGGAGCACTGAACCAGTGCACCTGTCGGTACACTTACCTCTCCACCGAGAACATCAACCAGACATTCTAGACCCATACAGACTCCCAAGATTGGAATCTTGCCTATTCCCCAGGTGATCACATCCCGACTAATTCCACTATCGGTACTAGGATGTCCAGGACCTGGGCTGATGACTACTCGATCAAGATCTCCATGATCGTACATCGCCTATCATCAGCTCTATCCTTCCTCAGTAGTCTAGCGAAGAAGATAGGAGGCGGCCTATCGGCCTGGGGGAGGAGGGAACGGCCTACGGCCTAAGAGAGCACGGACCTGGATCTCCTCAATAGTAATCTTATCATTCCTCTTTACCAATGGATTACCCCCCAACACAGCAATATCGGCATAAACATTCCAAGTGAATGAATCGTAGTTATCTATTATTAAAGTATACCCCATCTTGCCTGTATGACTATATGTATAGGATGAATAATAGAGAGAGGTTGAATGGAAATCTCGAGTCGTTGGCGGGAGTAATAGTATTTACAATTTGTAGGGAGAATCAACTGGCAATTAGATCACTGTACTATATGTATGTAGTGATATAGTACAAGAGGTATATAGGAGACAAGATGGAGAAGTTTTCAAAGTGGAGAGTGAGTCCTGTCAGCTCCAGACGTGAGGATTGAAAGCTGATGAACAGGACCCATCGACTGGTATCCAGGTATGTCCCCCTTACCGAAATTATCGATCCAAATTGACAAACTAGCCATTCCTCCCAATTGCCCAACCCCAGCTCGCACCAGCTATTAAGCTCCTCCTCTTTCCTCTGACCACTGCGTTCGGTCTACTTAAAGGTCTCCTACTGGTAGTAATCACACTCGTCCATGTCATATTGGTCGATGGGGCTTGCTTGATCTTTGTACGTCGTCCCTAGCCTGTCCTAAAATGACGAATATTGACTGATGCTAGATCCCTGTTCCGCCTTTATATCGATTGGTCTCAAAGGTTATTACTGCTTTGACTTGCAGGTTGGCCCTTGGGGTAATGGGATATTATTGGATAACCACCGAATTAGTATCAGGCAAGAAATCGTGTGTCCAATTCCCCTTTCATTCCAGTGAATCAAACTGATATGCAGGGCAAAGAACGTATCCCAAACCAACCGAAGTCCACGAGCAGGCGATCTGATAATCACAAATTACACATCTCAAATCGATATCCTCTACCTCGCATATCGCTACAACCCAACTTTCCTCCTGCCCACTTTCGCGCCTCTAGAACTCACCACTAGTCAAAGTCAAAGTACAGGAAGACACACCGGAACAGGCTCAGCAAATATCTCCACCTCACCCCCACAACCCACCTTCCTCGGATATACGCCGATCCCACTCCTCAATCTATTAGCTCGAACCGGGAGTCTACCGCCTACAGAGGAGGTATTAGCTGCTGGAAGTTATAAATCTCTAAAGAGTGCTAGGAGGGGTGAGAAGAGGGTTGTGATTTTACTTGCTGAGGGGACTACGTCAAATGGGAGGGCTGTATTGAAATTCCCCGAGGGGGTGCTTGAGGAAGGAGATATTGGGAGGGATGATGAGGGGATTGTATGGTTGAAATTCTTCCGGTATGTCCACGATATCTTTTTTCTCCCCTGTTCCTCCTGCTTTGTGGATACCTCTCGCAAAAGGCTCGAGATTCAACTGTATCATCTCCACGCCTTATTCATTTTAGACTCGCTCTCGATTTCCCAGATAGAGCTAACAAGCAGCCACGCACCCCCAACCCCCCTCTCAGGACCATCAACCTCCCCACTCCCCCTCACACCTCTATCAACATTCAACAACCTATCCCAACTCCCCCTCCCAAAATCCCTACATATTAGAACCCTCCACCCATCCCACTCACCTTCCTCCCCCTCCTTCTTACCTTCCGAGATATTAAGTAATACCCCCGGAGGGTTTGAGGGTGTGGGCAAAAATGGAGAAGGAGCTTGGAGAGAGGGTGTGGCTGTCACTTTAGCTGAATTGGGACGGGTGAGGCGGGTAAGGGGGATGGGGTGGGTTGAGAAGAGTGGGTTCTTGGGGTATTATTATAAGAGGGGGAGGAAATAGATTAGGTGGGTCATGTTTTTGCTCGGGAACGAGCGACTTTGGAGCTGACGTATAGATGCTAGTAGAATGCATACACGCCTATCAAGGGACTCGTCTCGATACCGGTACTAAGATTCTGGAATTAGTGAAATCAAGGAGTTCGGTGTATGTTCAGGTTATGGTACTTCCAAGTTTCCAGAAAGGTGTCACATAGGTTCTCGGTCTACTTACTTTCATGATTTAAAACAACATTCGGAGGTATCACTTCAAAAGCCAAAATACCACACAACGGACACGACTCAGACATCATCAATTACACTAAACACATACCCATATTACAATTCCACACTCCCATTACTAGTTCCGACCAGTCCCAAGGGTGATTATGGATCTATGAGAAGGGTCTTTCCGGGGTAGTGCTAACTCCAGATTTCACTGGAATAGTCATCTCACCTATTTATCAGCTGATGGAATCCAGAATTCTTCAGCTTACCTATTTTTAACCCCCTCCTGCACCCTATTTATCAGTTTTAAACTTCTCGCCTATCGAGCAAACTTACAATCACCAACCTGATGCCAAGTAAGCGTATAAGGTATCTCAACCTCCATTACCCCCATTTTCAAATCCAACATCGCTACTTTGGGATTCAAAGCTCGCATAGCCAGATGGAGTTGATCAATAGTGAAGTTCGGTGGGATAGGGCCAATATGAAAAGTGGTAGAAGGGATTTCTTGGAACCTAGGCGGAGGCCGATTATGAGGATACTGATGAGGGGATGGATCGGGACGAACGATAATGGCGTTCGAGTTTGATCCTCGATTCGGGGTGAGGTGGGGGGGAGGATCGTGCCGTACCCAATTGAGGTTGCGGTTGTTTCTCGGAGGTTCCGAGTGAACTTGAGTGGGAATAGGTCCTGGGGGAGCTTCTATCCTTACCCTGGACCTTTGTGGGGGAGGTTGGAAATTGGGCACGGGTCGATCAGAAATGGTGGGTAGAGAGTCGGCCAATGGGTACGTTGTCTAATATCAGCTCATCGTTAATCTTGGACTAGGGGGACATACGAAAAATGATCTAGCTCTTGGGTTTAAGCCATTTCCAGCTCTATCATTCCCTCCCCTATCATTTACGTATATGTCATGTCTATAATTACCGAACCTTTCGTGACCATTACCATTCCCAACAAACCCTCGCCCATACTTATCAATCATCGACCGATCAAATAATATCTCTTCAGACATCTTCCCAAATCGATAATGAGGTAGGTGGGGGTGATGGTGAAAATGAACGTGGTGACAAGTACAACCTTGACTCTGTTTATGAGTATGGAATGGGGAGGTAGGTGGTCGAAATTGCTTTTCACGATCAAGATCAGTATGAGGATGAGACATGAGAAAAGAAGTAGAGAAGGAAGAGAAGAGGATGGAGGATGAAGATGTGAGTGGCGTCAAGATGGGAAGGGTCCGTGCGTTGTATGGGGTGACGTGTATGATCCTCCGGCATGCAGTGGTGTCAAGCTCGCGAGTCCGAGTCACGTGAGCTCTGGTTTCCACCTTACGGGGGCAACGGCAGTGATGGTCCTGGTGAGAACGGAAAAAATCCTTCATCATCTCTAATTATACTCTATCCTATTTAATTTGTTTTCCGTCCTTGCCATTCAATTAATATGCCCTCCTTCCACTTTTAATGTCTTATTCAGACGTCTCATATCCCTTGTTAGCCAAGCCCATACCAGTGAGTTGAATGTGTTTCCTCAAACAACTCCTCACCCTCTCCTCATCGCCTTTTGGCGCAATTTTTCGAGCCGAGTGGAACCTCTCCAAAGTCTCTCTGAATTCATGTGGGTAATCTGTAATTACTCCGTCGACGCCTATGGCTAGGATGTATTCCAACATGTTTTTGCGACTGCTATTAGCTCACATCCTTACTTCTCTTATCTTGCGCTTCTGTCTTCTCTGACCTCGAGCTCAGGCTCATTGCTCTCTGATCAAGCTCACTCCCTCTCGAGCTCACTCGCTTCGCTCGTTCACTCGGTCGCTCATTGACTCACTTTGCAGTCCAAGGTTTAACCCCCATCCCCAACCCATGAGCAACATCAACCATAGTCTGATTAACGAAACCAATCCACCCCTCCTGGCTCGGATCCACAATTTCCACAGGGGTCTCACCAGAAGTCATCGTTGGGGAAATGTAATCTGCCCCAATTGAATGGGCGGCTCTGACTACCCTCTCTGCGATTGTTTCACCCTCGAAATCGTCGATATTCAAGCCGCCTAGCCAGTCGCCTGGGCCTGCGGGGGTTAGGGAGGAATTGAAGTAGACTAATGTCAGCATTGATTGGAATGGAGATGGGCATCACATTATGGGAACAGAGGATCTGCCAGAGCAGGATACGGGACGGGGAGAAGGTTGAAGAAGAGGAAGCGGTATTGAGAGGCATCTGGCCAAGAAGAGAAGGACTTACGGGTGGTAGAATCGCACAAAGCGGATGTCCTGAGTGTAGGGAAATCGGCTTTTGAGATGATGAGGGCCTCCCACTACTCATCAGCTATATTCCATTTACCTTGTACCCTCTGTCAGTATTTCCACTCCTACCGGAGGAAGGTAAACCCTACAGGCTGAAATACTAGAAGTGACAAGGACTCACATCAAAAGACTGATGAGTGATCCTCTCAACCACATCCGCCCCCCTACCCAAAAACACCTTCGCCATAGCAGACACAAATTCTGCCGCTGAACGAGTTTGGTTCCTCTCCACGGGGTTTACTTTTGATTCGATATTGAACAATACAGGGGCGTCCGTTGCGCACTCAACGAAATCGAATACTTCGTCTAGTGTTGAGAGCTTTGTTCCGGGTTGTACCTCTTCTCATCAGTTTTCTCTTCTACCTCCTCCTCTTTCATTTCGTCTCCACTGCTCCCCTTAGCCATTCGTGAGCTTCAGAGGGGGCTAGTCGTAGTATGAGAGGATATAAGACTGGCCTAACGGCCAGATGTTCAGACGTACCCGAAAATGGAAATCCATCAATCCTCAAACTCCCACAATCAAGCGTCTTGATCTGAGCAAGAGTTAGATTAGCAACATTCTTCCCCACGTATGGGTACATTCCATCATCCTCGACTACAGGTCCAGTATCTCTACACTTGGTAGCGTCGATTATTTCGTCGTGCCATACGATTACTGCTCCGTCTTTTGTGAGGCCGCAGTCGAATTCAAGGGATGTGACTCCGTCTTTTAGACCTATTGCGAATGCTGGGAGGGTACTGATTGTTAGCGATGGGTCTTGATTATATTCCCTCTTTCACCCCATTGACTTGAATATGGGTTCTTCGGGATGTGGGGAATTGGACGGTGAGGAGAGAAGGGGACTTACGATTCAACATACTCCCCACGACCACCTCGGTGTGCTTGTAAATCCCAGCTGCTGATCAGTTACCTTCGCAAAGATAGTTAGGTGGACTTACAGATCGTAATAAGATTTGATATCGTTGTTCCTCTCAACAACCTGAAGTGGGGCTGCGCTCACGCTCAGAGCGAGGACAGGGAGTAAGGCGCTCAACATCGCTCGACTGATTCTGGGATGTGGAGATGTAAGTGAATACTCCAACCATAGCGGCTATATGTACTTTGTAGAATGCCGTACATGTGGGTCAATGGGAACGTGCATGATTGTACCACAAGGAGCAACCTGAGTGATTATGACTAACGTTACTAGCCAGGTCCCGGGAAGTTAACTGAATAATGCCAAGACATTGGACATTGTATTAGGGATCTATTGAACGTGTGTCGTCAATGTCCGGATTTTACGGTTTCGGTAATTCAATTGGTAGGTTCAGCTGATGGAGGGGTTCAATGGTAGTCTCAAACGTGAAGGCTCCAGAATATGGTCTGATATCTGCAGCTCGCACTGGTGGACAGGACAAGGCCATTGCGCAGTTCCGTCCTTTGCCCGACGGTCATCGTGATAGATACATGTACTAATAAATAACAAATCAACCTCATCGGCATAACACGACACTTGAGGTGTGTTTAAGGGGACTGACCATCAGCCCAGCCTCCATCGGAAAGAGGACTCACCTCGATAGTAAGGTCCGAAGGCCCAGCAACACCCTCCATTACCGTCTCAGCCGACTCAGCGGCCTCCGCCGAATCTCCATGGGCAATACCAGATTGACCATCCTCTTTCGATCCCATAAATCCAGGATTGGAAGTAGCTTTAATCTATCATCAGCCCCACATCCTTGAGTTTAAGGATAAAGATAGACTCACAACTAAAGGAATCAAAGACCCAGTTTCAACAACCGCCGCACGATGTCCTACAGCCTTTAACAATCCGCCAATAATCCCTCCGTGGCCTGTTATACTTATATAAGTCCTTTTATCCGTCTCAAATAGGTGATTTAATAATTGACGAGCCCGAGCGGTGATTTGGGGGTGTTGTTCTTGGTGGTCTGGAGTCCAGAGTTCGTCTTTTTCCGTGAAGCCGGGGTCTAGGTGGTAATTTGCTATCTCATTAGCTCCTTTCGGCTTTTTGATGGCTCGTTCGATCCTGGCACGGATGGCTATGGAATGACTTACGATATTCCCTCTCCAGCAAGGAGCGAGTGGAACGTTTGTCGCATGTATGCAGACCTATCATCTCTCTCAGATTCTCTTTAATCTATCATCAGCCCAGCTTACGCGTCTTGACCAGAGCGATATGCATCAAATATCGAGCAATATGAAAGAGGTGAAGAAGAGACAAGGAACGTACAATCCGATCAACCTTCGGCAAGAGATCATTCCAAGTAATTTCAACCGTATCAATAGCTCTCCTCAATGGGCTCGTATAAAGTAGCTCGGGGAGGGGTATCCCATCTTTGATCTGGGCCTCCCAGGCGGATTTGGTATTGCGTATTTGGTCCTTACCCTTTTCCGTGAGGAGTGGATCCGGGCCCTGGAATTAGTATCTTTCTTGAACTTATTCCAAATACAAGGGGGGTGGAGGTCAAATCGAGATGGGAAGAAACAGCAAGAGAGAAGGTAGGTGGGCAAAGCAAGTGAAGAGGGAGGGAAAGGGAGCTCACCCAGACTAATTCCCCATCACCCTCTAGTAATGACCATTTCCGATTCCAAGCTCGAGTCCCATATTTCTCTTCAGCCTTAATATCAGCTTCTGTACCTCATGCACGTCAATGTGAAGAAAGAGAATAGGATTAGGGAAGAGGTGAATGAAAAAGAGGAGGGGGACATACGACATTATGTACACCTTGCCCATGTCTTGCTAACCAAATGACTTTGTACGTAGTCCCATCATCCGCTTCATCATTAAGTCGTTCAATGTGTCTACCATCAGCTCTCTTTCTTGTACACCTCTCCATGAAGTTTTAGACCATGGAAAGGAGGGAAGATAGACACACCTCTGGAACTTCCCCCATCTATCCCCTTCTTGATCTACTAACCCAAATGAATCCCCCAGCAAATCATATCCACCATCAACGAAATCCGGATCAGACTGCTTGAATATCCCTTGGACTACACTCAACCTCACTTTCGCATCATCCATTGTGTGGAGTGGTAGGTAGAAGTAACAAAATCCAATCGCTAATAATGGAATTAAGAATAGGAGGTTGGGTCGTTTTGCACTTCTTCTGAATTGCTGTGGGGGTGTGAGGAGGGGTGTGGTCGATGACCTTTCGTGTGTCTTCATGTATCCTTCGATTCCTTGATCAGGATAAGGGTGTTTGCTTGATACTAGCGTTTCTGGCGATCTCCTTGGTGAGTCATCAGACTATTGTAAAGTCAAGAAATCCGTCGCGTCTAAGGATAATTCAAGCATATCAAGTGGAGGTACTCTAATCTCAACAACGTGCTTCTATATACCTGACAAGGCCACAGGTCACAGGTAACGCCAGATATTCAGAGTACCAGATGTCATTACTACACAGCACTAGTCCCAATTCTGAATATATGGATAAAACAGGAATACGTATATTTGATCTTCACACCGTCGGCAGGACCTCTGCACTTCACCCACGCGCCTATCTACCCTCTAGCTCCCTCTCCAAAGCCGATCCGGGATGTTCCTCCGAATCTTTACCTGTATTCACATCATCCGAGAAAGCTGGACCGACACCTGCGCCAGGCTGGGTTACTGGTGGTACAGCCGAAGGGAGCTCGGGTCTGGGATCAGTTCAGATCCTGACAAACAAAGGAATTAGGGTATGAGAGAACGCGAAGAGGCACCCAGAAATTCGGACAAGGGATGAGAAGAGAGAGGGACAGGAGGGAAGCAGTAAGATATGGGACCTACCCGGAATGCTCGACCGGAGCAGCCTGCTGCCTGACCAATTGCCTAAACGACCTAACTTCCTCAATAATCAAATGCCTCATTCCATTTGTTGAATCTTCTTGTTCGAATCCGAAATCGAATGGGACTTCACATAATGGTTCATCTGCAGGTTCATGCCAGACCGACAGGCTGTTGTTAGCTTCAAGCCTCTGTCAGGATGCGGGTGTCGAGCAACACCGGTATGATGGAGGTGCAATGCCTTTCCAGTGGGAGAGGCGCCAATCAATGATGGTGGAACAGCGGAAGGAGGAAGATGGTTGGGAAGGAAAGGGAGGGGACGGTGAGACTTACTAAGGGTGCTCCAAAGATTCCTGACATCCAACTCTCTTTGAGGGATCAAACGAGAGTAATTTCGCCAACAAATCGAGAGCTAAAGGCGAAGCATTAGGATAAAGAGTCTTGAACTGAACTCGGGGTTTGATGGGGAGTGATCGAATGTACCTATCATCAGTTTCTCGCTCTTTCTCAAGTTTGGATGATATTGAGATAGCAGGAGGGTGGACTCACTCTTGAGCACGGGGAGATCCGACCCGCCTTAGAGTATCTTCTGTTGGTGTACCCAATAAATTTAAGATTCTGTTTAATTGATCTACGTAATCTTCTCCTTTGAAGATTGGTTTCCCGCCTAGTAGTTCTGCTAGGATACATCCTACAGACCACATGTCGACTGGTTGTTAGCCCTTTTTTCCACACAAAATTGGAGCTCACAGGGGGTAGAGCTGAATAGGGAGGTAGATGGAAAGAGACTCACTAGATTCGGTGTAGTTGGCAAAAGACAACATGATCTCAGGCGCTCTATACCACCTCGTAGCGACGTCTATCGATCAGCTATCCATCCACTACATGGAGATGGGACATACACTCAGTCATGAACCCAGCTTGACCCTGTTCAGTCTGAACCACACCAGGCTGGAACCCCCTCGCTAGACCAAAATCACAGATTTTCAATTCACAATCCGCATTAACGAGTAGATTTCCAGGTTTTAGATCTCGATGTAGGACTTTTGCAGAGTGGATGTACTGTTATTAGTCTTTCTTTAATGACTTGACCTTAACATGGAGGTACCTTAAGTCCACAGAGGGTTTGATAGATGAATGATTGAAAGTGTGCGTCTGATAAAGGTTGACCGGAACGGATCTGGTCATTAGCTGGGTTTTGTGGAGGAAGGAGTGACGGACAATAGCATGTAGATCCGCTTCCATTTGTTCTTCGTATAGGTATACTTCTGAGAACATTCCTGATCCTGGAGGATCAAATACGATATCCATGTCGTATAGACTTTCATCAGCTTGACTTTACCCACTTGAGCATACCATGTGATCTATCATCAGCAATCACTTTATCACGTCAAAGACAGAGACTCACATTCTTGTGCCCTCGGAAATGGTGCAATAATCTCAGCTCCCTCAAGCATCGCTTCGTCAAGATCTACCATCAGCAGGTTTACAGGACAAAGGACATGACCCACCTTCTTTGTAAAGACATTAGTGACCTTTTTCACAGCACAAGTCTCGCCAGTCTGGGTGTTGCGTGCTGCCGATACGCACCTGATATCAGTCCGACTCACGATCCATATACAGTGAAAGAGTATTTACCCGTAAGCACCCTGACCTAGTTCTTTGACAAATGCCCATGGTTGTTGGAGCACACTGGGAATTAGCTTCATACGTCATCAACTTGTGAGACTGACTAGACGTTGGTTGGGGTCTGGTATAGCTGTCTCGGTGTGTTGTCCATATCTGCTGTCACTCTTTGATCTATCTATGTTGACAGGACTATAATACTGATACCGTTGAAGGAGTATGAACAATGAATGCTATGCCTCGCCTATCCAAGTACTCTGGAGAAGCACAGCTTAAATTCAGGCACCGGGTTACCGGCGGACTCACAACGTGGTTTTAGCATGCGTCGCACGTGCGTTTACTTCCGCCCGCTCGCTTCACTGCTTACCCATTAATTCAAAATATATTCAACCGTCTATACCCAGTCCTGAGCCAGAGTACCAGAGCCAAGATGCCACCCAAGGCAACTACTACCAAGAGGCCAACTCCAGCTGGATCCAAACCTTCTGGACCAGCTACAAATGCTGGACGACCCGCTGGAACCACTGCTCGACCTCGACCTACGGCCGGACCGTCGAAACCGAGAATACCCCAGCGAGCTGGTGCCAGTGCGAGTGGAAGTGGAAGTCAGGCCAAACCTCAGGTAGATGTCAAGCCTACCGTGAATGTGGGAGAGGAGGAATGGGCTCGATTGATGAAAGAGACATATGGTGGGAAACAGAGTGCAGAGTGGTATGCGAAGGGAGCCAAATCTGTCGAGGTCAGTCCAACGGAGTCTGTGAAGACGTAAAGCTGATGAATAGGATAAATGGGAATTACTACCTGCTTTCCTTAAAGTCAAAGGTCTCGTCAAACAACATCTCGATTCATTCAATTTCTTTGTTGAAGAAGATATCAAGGCTATCCTAAAATCGAATCAGCTCATTCAATCCGATATCGCACCAAACCATTATATCAAATACAATGATATTCGAGTTTGCATGCCAGCTCGAAAAGAAGTCAATATCAGTTCATCTCGTCTCACACCGATGGAATGTAGATTAACGGATACGACTTATGCAGGAGAAATCAAGGTCGATATCGAATTTACGACTGAAGGTGGGAATCCTATCCGGAGGAAAGGTGTGGTGATTGGTAGAATGCCGATTATGTTACGGAGTAATCTATGTCATTTGATGGGAAGAGATGAAGGGGCTCTTGCAAAGATGGGAGAATGTCCACTAGATCCAGGAGGTTATTTCGTTGTCAAGGGGACGGAAAAGGTTATTCTGGTCCAGGAACAATTGAGCAAGAATCGTATCTTGGTCATGGCGGATCCAAAGAATGATACCGTTACCGCAGAGGTCACTTCGTGAGTCCATCAGTCTCACCGAAAACATCAATAAAGCTGATGTTAGTGCCACCCACGATCGAGTTGTCAAGACCTACGTTACAACCAAAGCAAAACGATTATACCTCCGACACAATTCCTTCAAAGAACTCATCCCTATCGCAATTGCATTCAAAGCAATGGGGATCACATCCGATAAAGAGATTCTACAGCTCATCTGTGGTCCAGACGAGAGGTACCAGGAAGCATTTGGTGTATCCCTTGAGGAGACCGCAAAGTGAGTCCCAATTGTTCTCCCAGTTATGCAAGAGCGGTGCTGACGACAGACTCCGAATTTTCACCCGAGCCCAAGCTCTCGACTGGATCGGAGCACGAGTCTCACCTGGTCAAATGCGAGAAGACGTCACTTCCGCGCATAAACCCTCTCCTGCCGAAATCGCTTCCCAAGCTCTTGCAGCGATGGTCATCTCGCACGTCAAAGTCCGGAATATGAATTTTAGGCCAAAGGGAATCTACCTAGCGACGATGGCTAGGAGGGTATTAATGGCGATGATTGATGAGAGTATGGTGGATGATCGTGATTACGTTGGTAACAAGCGTCTTGAACTGTATGTCAATCTTTAAATTGTTGATGGTGTGCTAATGGTAGTGCTGGACAGATGCTTGGTCTACTCTTCGAAGATGCTCTCAAGACGTTCAATGCGGATCTGAAGAGACGGATGGACAAGATTCTCGAAAAGAAATCCCGAGCAGGTCCATTCGAGGGATCATCCTTGTTTGTCGGATCATCCGGCGGTGATTCCAACATCACGACGGCATTCGTCCGATGTATCTCAACAGGAAACTGGTCGATCAAGCGATTCCACGTCGAAAGAGCTGGAGTCACGCACGTCCTGTCTCGACTATCGTTCATCGCCGCACTGGGTATGATGACTCGAATCACCTCTCAATTCGAAAAGACCCGTAAAGTATCCGGACCTCGAGCACTACAACCATCCCAATGGGGTATGTTGTGTCCTTCCGATACCCCCGAGGGAGAAGCTTGTGGTCTAGTCAAGAATTTGGCATTAATGACACATATCACCACCGAAGAGAATGACGAGCCATTAATCAAGATCGTCTACATGTTGGGTGTACAGGATATATCGCTAGTAACCGGTGCTGAACTCTATCGACCCGGAGTACACCTCGTTCAAGTTAATGGTATCCTCATTGGAGTGGTTTCAATGGCTCAGAAATTCGTACGGACATTCCGAAAATTAAGACGAGCGGGACGGATGCCAGCTTTCGTATCGATATTTATCAATCACCATCAAAAAGTCATTTATATCGCTTCGGACGGTGGACGTATTTGTCGACCTCTTATCATTGTCGAAAAGGGTCGATCGAGGGTTAGGACAGAACACATGCAGCTCCTTAAAGCTGGGAAAGTTACATTCGACCATTTCCTTCGATCCGGTCTTGTCGAGTACCTTGATGTCAATGAAGAAAACGATTCATTCATTAGTTGTTATGAACACGAGATTGAAGAGGGAACCACCCATCTCGAAATCGAACCATTCACCATCTTGGGTGCTGTAGCTGGTTTGATTCCTTATCCCCACCACAATCAATCGCCACGAAATACATATCAATGTGCAATGGGTAAACAAGCAATTGGAGCTATCGCATATAATCAATTGAATCGAATCGATACATTACTCTACCTAATGACATACCCTCAACAACCGATGGTCAAGACCAAAACAATCGAACTTGTAGGATACGATAAACTCCCAGCTGGCCAGAATGCCACAGTCGCAGTCATGTCGTTTTCAGGATACGATATTGAGGATGCTTTAATTGTCAATCGAGCTTCAGCAGATCGAGGATTTGGAAGATGTCATGTCCTCAAGAAACAAACAATTCCAATGCGTCATTTCAATAATGGTACAGAAGAACGTACTGCTTTCCCCGTAAATCCACCCCGACCAGAGATATACAGATGGGTAGATCAAGCAGACGGAACAGTAGGACCAGGATGTACAGTCTCGAAAGATGATGTCCTCATCCATCGAGAGACACCTCTCGACACCAGAAACCCAAATCATGCGGGGATATATAAACCAACGCCCATATCTCATAAATTACCAGAACCGACAAATATCGATAAAGTCATGGTCACCGAATCCGAGTCTGAGAGGATCATCAAGATCTTGACGAGGCAAACGAGACGACCGGAATTGGGTGATAAATTCAGTTCGAGACATGGACAGAAGGGTGTTTGTGGATTGATTGTACCTCAGGAGGATATGCCGTTTAACGATCAAGGGATCGTTCCGGATATTATCATGAACCCGCACGGTTTCCCTTCGAGAATGTGAGTAGGCAAGGCCGTTAGGCCGTCACCATCCCCCTGCCGATAGGCCATCACTATCTCAGGCCGACAGGCCATCAGGAGCGTGGGTACTCAATGAGAGGACACATAACGCGTGCTCCTTGTGGATTATCCCTGTCTATGATCCTGTCGGCCCATTCCTTCCCATGCTCCTGTCGGACCAGTCCTTCCCATGGTCCTATCGGACCAGGCGCCTACAGAGCTTGCGCTAACATCCAGGACGGTAGGTAAAATGATTGAACTCCTATCCGGTAAAGCAGGAGTAATTTCCGGTAAATTACAATACGGAACAGCATTCGGCGGATCAAAAGTCCACGACATGTCTCAGATATTAATCGAGAATGGATTCAGTTATGGTGGGAAAGATATGTTGACGAGTGGAATTACGGGTCAACCGCTGGAATGTTATGTTTACTTTGGACCTATTTATTATCAGAAATTGAAGGTGGGTCTTTTCTTTCTTTTTTCTCGCTTCTTCCCTCTTTCCCCTTTGTTCTTTACTTTCTTGCCTCTTCCCCTTTCTCCTGTTCTCGAGCTCGAGGGCACTTAGCTGTCTTTTCACGATCGACAGCTCCTTTACTTCCTTGGAGTTGGGCACATTCATATAATATTCCCTGTCGCCAGTCCCCGTGTGACCTTCCTTCATACGATGGCATCTTCGCTGATCACTCGTCTCGCTTCGCTCGACGATCGCTCGACGACACGACGAGCTAACAAACAGCACATGGTAATGGACAAAATGCACGCTCGACCCACTGGACCAAGGGCAAATTTAACTAGACAACCTACAGAGGGTAGATCGAAAGATGGTGGATTGAGATTGGGAGAGATGGAACGTGATTGGTGAGTTTCCATTCCATCCATTTTCATTCCACCAAGTTTCTGGGTCTATACCCACTTTCCTTCCATTCTACTTTTTCCTCTATCCTTCACAGCATCTTCGATTCACGTACCGCACTGTCTATATCATTCACCTCGGCTGCCGCCTCATTTGATACTTGCGCTAACCCCAGTTTAATCGGATACGGAGCAACCCAACTCCTCCTCGAACGACTCATGATCTCATCCGACGCATTCGAAACTCAAGTATGTGAAACATGCGGTATGTTGGGATACAATCAATGGTGTCCGAAATGCAAGAGTGGGAAAGGGATCGTTAAATTGACGATACCTTATGCTGCAAAATTGTTGATCCAGGAGGTTAGTTTCCCTCTTTTCCTCTTCCTCTGTCCCCCGTTCAATAAATGATCGATGGGAACGGAAGGATGGCGATGATGCTTTTGAACGATGGGCTGACGGACAGTTGATGGGAATGAATATCATGCCCAAGCTCTGTTTGGAGGATACGGTTTAAATCTGTTTGGACAGGCAGGGATGGAGAGGACGAGACGAGACGAGACGATATATGCTACGATTTCATCTATGTACAGTACATTATATGTATTCTCTGCACCTTCTTGCACCTTCCAGCTTCCTTCTAAGCTAAATGGCTTTTGGTGACCTATGCAGACTGTGTGGGTTTATAATTACCTAATTTAGAACTCGATCTCAAACGGATCAACAGAGTTGTCTCTACTACACGTCCACCTCCATTACACATATACTTCAACTTAAGCAGCGAGACAGCTCGAACATATCTCTAACATGCGAGCACATACATGACAACAAGCATGTCAGACTACCCAACCCACCACCTATTCCCCCACCTCGCAATGTCCCGCCCATTCACATTCAAGCGAAATCCAAACGACCCAAGACCGCAAGGAAGTAGATATCAATGGAGATGGAGATCATGGTTATACCAATCTACTTTTGGGTTCTTTATCCTTCTCATTGCTGTTTTATTAGCTGGGAGTGCATGGGCGTTATCTCAGCAGGCATTGAGGGGGGGACCTACTAGGTGGAATGTGTTTTTGATTATTGCTGCTTATGTTGCGCTGGTACGTTTGTTTCTTCTTATACTTTACGCTCTCATCTAAGATTTGGAGCTATGATAAGCTTCAAGATGAGAAGGTGCTAATGTATAGGCGATCATCTCTATAGCCCACATCATATCGAGGAGGATCAGTATAAAGAGGATCTTGAGGACGATGCCAAAACCATACGTCCCGACAAAACGGATCGATCTACCAAAGGTCCGTGGACCCTCTCTTGAGATCAGGCCAAATCTCAAGCAAGGTATACTAAAGAAGGAGAGCTGATAATAGGCCATAGCGGATCATATAATGGTCGAATACTCTCGAACCGCGGTGATAGCACATATCTCGCAAGCTACTAAAGGATGGCAAGAGGGATGGGGTAGGCCTGGTACGTTCTCTCCGCCTTCAGATCATGAGATCACAATATACAAGCAATGAGAATACTGATAACAGGGACCAAATGGGAGAATCAACATTTCAGAACATACATCTTATCAACCCTACCTAAAATCCGTACATCCCTTCAATTTCCACAATGATACTAGCTGATGAATAGAAAAAGTAATCCCAACCTCCAACAACCCATCACCTACCTCCCTTAAACCATTAATGGAATCAACGATGATACAAGGTGATCAGGGATTGGTATTGATGATGAGGTCTTATGAGCATATAATTGATGAAGCGAGGTATGGGCGTAGGGAACCGAATGAAGAAGATGCCGCTGCTGCTGAGAAATGTATCGAGGTCATGACGAGAGCGTAAGTTACCTTTTGATCTACGATTGCGACGAGTCGGGGACATGGGAATCAAGCTTGGGCGAGAGTGGAGGAGTTGAAGATGATCGAGAATGAGACTTGAGAGAGGATTAAAAAGGGGCCAGAGCTGATATCAGGATTGAACTCAAGAGACTTAGAGAGAAGGGTGGACCTGGTGCTGAGGCGCTTGAGTCCCCTTTTAGGGGTTGACAGGGTCGGAGCTGGTAAGAAAGACCCTCGGAGACACCACCGAAGGGAGTCAACTTTCGTTGTACAGTATCTTAAGCCAATCTTGTAGCTATGATCTTGTATCTTGTATCTTGTATCTTGTTTCATGTGAAAATGATGAAATCATGCAATTATGAGTATGAATACAACTACGTCAACGATATACAACTCCACAACTCCGAGTGCCCCTCCCCAACCCTACTCTGCAGCAGCTTTCTTCTTCTTGGGCTTTTTCGGTTTCTCCGGCGTGGGGTTCACACCAGCAGGCTCAATCTTGACCTTTCCATCCCCTCCGCCCGTCCCTGCACCTGCACCTGTACCAGCTGCAGCAACCTTTTTCTTCTTCGTCTTTTTAACCTCACCCCCAGCTTCATCATCAGCCGCTCTCTTCTTTTTCGTTTTCTTCTTTTCCGTTCCAGGTCCCTCTCCTGGATTGCCATTACCATTACCCATCCCACTACCATTACCATTACCCATAGCCATATTCATACCCTGATACCCCCCTTGAGCAGCAGCAACAGCAGCAGCAGCCATAGCAGCTTGACCCTCTGCTTTTTCTCTTGCTTTCTCACGTTCCAATTCTGCTGATCTCGCTTGAGCTTGTAAGACAGTCCATTTCGGTTGGAATGTCGTTAATTGTGATGAAGAGGGGTTTCCGGCACGGAGGAGACGTCGCATACGTTCGTAATCTGATGAAGAGGCGTTTTGGGTGGTTGTCGAGCGTGGTTGACCGTTTACGGATAGGTTTGGTGGTATTGGGGCGGTTAGGGCGAGTGCTAAGACGGCATTGCGGGTTGCTAGGATTGAGGTCCCTATGTAGAGGGGTGCGGATGTGCCGGACTGGGGGTAAGCGCTGCTTGTGATTTGTCGTCGATTACTCATTAAGGCTGCAGCGACTTATAGGAAGATGGAAAGGGGATGGATGAAGGGGAAGAGAGGACCAGTAGACGTACCAAGATCCTAGACTCAATGCCCAGCGACAAATGCTCATCCTCTGTCGACACTCCATTCCGATCCAACATCTGATCAATCGTCTGCGAAATAGCAAGCGGTGCCGGACGCATGACTACCCTAGTACGCGTTTCAGGATTCCGCCGCAGATCATGTATCTCGACTACGATACATCCATCCACAAATGATACAGGGGGCTGAATGTCGTATAGGAATGGCATCAACGCTGGAGGGATTGTCTGAGATCGAAGAGCCAGAAGGAACGGGCGCATCGGACCGTCATATGTGAATATCATTGCCTGATGTTAGCTTGTCCTTGATAAACAAAAGGAGTAGGGAGGGGACATACTGAATGTTCAAACTTCCAATTATTGCTGTGGAACTCTAGCGTCAAGCTAGCTTCCCATTTCCTCGATTTCTTAAGTACAGCTCTTGAGAATCGATGATGGTTATACCCCGACGCGCTCGCCATCGTGCTCGAGTGAGGATGGATGTATAGTAATAAAGTATAGACAGATGTATAACTAGACGGGATCAACAACCCACAATCAGAATCACTAACCGGATCATTCGCGTCATATCTCACTCTCTCTATCATACTTCATTCTGCAATGTCCAACTCTAACTTCTTAGATGTATGTCCCCTTTGTAGGATATAGGAAGAGAGCTGATGATGTAGAAAGCGATAGCTATCGTTCAGAAAGCTATTGATGAGGATGTCAAGCAGAATTATGCCGTAGGTGTGGTCTCTCTTTGTTGGGTGTCGCTGATTGGTGTAGGAGGCGTACAAGCAGTATCAGGATTCTCTGGACTACTTCATGATGGTAAACTATCTTTCTCCTTTTGTCTGGATGTATAGCTGATAGTTTCAGGCTATGAAATGTAGGTATAGCAACTTGAAGCCATCGATTCCCCCTACACCCCACCCTGTCCTAGATACCCTTCTCCAATCACGCCCATGTCCACCGCTAACGTCCAGACGAGAAGAATGACAAGCTCAAAGAACTCATCCGAAAGAAATTCACCGAATACCTAGACCGAGCCGAGAAGTTGAAAGAGCACATTGCCAAATCGGAAGAGAAACGCACAAGGTCGAAAGTAGGAGCAACTACAGGCGGAGCATCATCGGCAGGAGGACCAGACGTCAAGGGCAATGGAAATGGGGAAGAGGACGATCCGGAAATCAAGAAATTGAGATCAGGTCTACAAGGAGCTATCTTGTCGGAATCACCAAATGTAGCATGGGACGATGTTGCTGGTTTAGCTCAGGCCAAAGAGGCATTGAAGGAAGCTGTCATTCTACCTATCAAATTCCCTCAATTGTTTACTGGAAAGAGGACGCCTTGGAGGGGTATTTTGCTGTATGGACCTCCGGGGACGGGAAAGAGTTTCTTGGCAAAGGCTGTTGCAACAGAGGCAAAAAGTACTTTCTTTAGTGTGTCTAGTAGTGACTTGGTTTCGAAATGGATGGGAGAGTCGGAACGGTGAGTCGCGATGGGCCGGGGCCTTGGTCTTGGCCCTCAAACGAGCTGGATGGGGGAAGGAAGCTGATGATCAGATTGGTGAAGCAACTATTCCAAATGGCTCGAGAACAGAAACCAGCGATCATCTTTATCGATGAAATCGATTCATTAACAGGTACAAGAGGAGAAGGAGAATCGGAAGCTAGCAGGAGGATAAAGACAGAGTTCCTGGTTCAGGTATGCCCTCTTCACCACCGCCTCTACTATGCGACTACATCGTCACCTTCGATGTGTCTCCAGAGGAGCGGGGCTGACGACAGATTAACGGTGTTGGTAATGATGATACGGGAGTACTTGTTCTTGGAGCTACGAATATCCCATGGCAGTTGGATCCCGCTATCAAGCGACGGTAAGTCTACCTTCTATTCTCATACTTGGCACCATCCTCCCGATCCTACTGCCTTCGTCCCTTGATGATCTTTTGCTTTCGCGGCAAATACTTCCCATCTTCCTCCTCGAGACATGCCCAAACCTCCCAATCATTCCTCTCCTCCGTCCAAGACGCTGATATCTAGATTCGAGAAACGTATCTACATCCCTCTCCCTGACGTTCACGCCCGAAGACGGATGTTTGAGCTGAACGTCGGGACTACACCCCATGGACTTACGCCTCAGGATTTCCAACATCTTGCCGAACTTACAGACGGGTGAGCCCTTTTGTCATCTACCCTGGCATCAAGAGGGCGAGAAGCTAATGGCAGATACTCCGGAAGTGATATCGCCGTTATCGTCCGGGATGCACTCATGCAGCCCGTCCGAAAAGTACTCTCGGCCACTCATTTCAAAGAGGTCAGTTCCCTCCATCCTCTACTCCCACATCTCCAATTCGAAAGACTTCCAAAAACTGAACAAGCTGACCCTCAGACAACGGTAGAAACCCCCGAAGGTCCCAAAAACAAATTGACTCCCTGTTCACCCGGCGCACCCGGAGCAATCGAGAAAACATGGACCGATGTAAATTCTGAAGAACTCTTGGAACCTCTATTGAGCGTCAGGGATTTCGAAAAGAGTATTCAGATTAATAGACCTACTGTATCGTTGGCGGATATCCAGAAACATATCGAATTTACGAATGAGTCTGGGGGTGAGGGGGCTTGAGCGAGGATGGACGAGCGGGTGTTATTTGAGATGGTATCAGGGGAGGGCGAAGGTTGGCTTAGAGGCATGCTAAAGGGATGGAGAGGCAACACCGAGAAGATGATGAGGATGGCTCGATGGGGGTTGTTAAAGTTTCTATCTCTCGCATGAATGTTGTGCACAACGTATCCCATGTCTGACTGAGCTTGGTCGAATACTTCAAACATGATCAGAGGACTATGTTGATCGTCTGTTCGATAATACATGCGATCATGAATGATGAGACCTGTGCTCTAGGATACAATATGTGATGGCACTAACAAGATGGAAGATTGTCCCTGTCCTACTCCCCTGGACCTTTTCATTCGACACGTGCAATCCACCTACGGCGAGGCAGGACGGTACTTGGCCGACCAAGGGGGCTGTCCAGTATTCAATTTGGCGACCGGCCGCCATCGTCTATAGCAATCTTCAAGGTGTCTTCGCTCTGACAACATGTACGCTGCAGCCAAGCGTTCCATTACATGTTCGTCCCCTTGGAGACCCTGTTGATCAGTTTGATAATGACACAATAAAGAAGGAACTTACTTCGACGTACTCCTCAATATCCTGCGTTGGATATTTGTGCCGATGGAATGTGGCCAACCTTTTCTTGACCAGTTCACAAACCTCGTTCACCATCCTCAAAGTCTGAGGCGACCTATCCTCGTCACGCCTATATTTTAAACTACGGAATACTCTATCGAGTAACATCCCCGAATGCTCGAAACTGTGTTCACCATCTGCTATCTTGTTGAAAAGGATAGTCAACAAGCTTCTTGACATTTCGCCATTTGGTCTCAATACAAGCGGTTCGGGTTGTTCACCCGGTGGTCCGACCAGGGGTGTTAGGTCGTAGCCATCTTCGAGTTCCGGTTCAGGTGTACGTTCAAGAAGTGACATGAAGCGTTGTATCCTCTCTGGACATTCTGGATCTAAGAATTGGCGATGGTTCCATGTGATGGATGTATTCCGGCCCTCGATGAAACCGTATTCCACCATCAATTCCGCATCGGCGTGTTCCTCATCATAACAGCTAAACACCTGTTCTCCGCTCCTGATATTCCGTTGAACCCTCATATCGACCATATCCGCCATACCGTCCGCTTCCAGCTTGGCTAGGTATTCCGCCGATAATGATTCCAGTCGTTCGGGATTTGGCCCATCATGTTCACATTGAAGTAATGATCCGCATACTTCGCAGACGTTCGAATCGACAGATAGGGAGGTGTGAGGTGAAGAAGAAGAGTGGTTGAACATGTCGCAGAATGGGATCAAGCCTATGAGGTGGTATGTATCCAGTGCGAAGCCTCGGCTCGAGACCATCGAGTAGGCGTATAGGAAGGCCGGGAATGGGCTTTGGTCGGGGTGTTCGCTGGTGGGTGGTAGGTCAAGGTTGGAGTGGTATGCTCGTATCTCTTCCTATCATAAGTATCATCTCGAGCTGCACAAGCAAACGTACAAGGGATAACCCCTCTCCATCTTTCCTCTGCAATTGCTTCTCGGCCTCTGTACCCTCCAACCACTCGAGCGCTTTCCTCCCATCTACCCCTCCCACACTCTCCTCAGTCCATAGAGTAGGCAATAAGACAGTCTCCCGTGGAATCATCTGTAACCATCCATACCATTCCGATTCTTCCCCTAATCTAAGCTCGTGTAATAAACATGCAGTGAGGTGTAGGATGATATCGGCAGCTGTTTCTGGTTGATAGTCTCGTTGTAGAGAGGAGGTACGGGCTGACAAGATCGATCGACGGGGTATGGCACATACTGCCCATCAGCCTAAGTATCCTATGATGTCAAGATGAGGGGTGACGTACAGATCTCTCCACGAGCAATATCCTCACTGGCCCATACTCCCCATCCACTCCCATCGGTCGCTAAACTCGGTTGAATCCCCTCATGCCGCTTCGCTCCTCTTCTCCTTAGCCATGTATCCAGAACAGCAGGATCAGGCGGTGAATGAGAAGCTAATGGTGAATCAGATTTCATGACCAATGATGAAATTTAGGTTAGAGTTGATCGAGTTTCAGATCTTTTCACCACATTGCACTCTACATCATACCTCACGTTACAATGCATGCAAACAGCCCCAACCCATAGGATCCGTCACTACGATACAGAGGTATGCATCGGCGTTATCTCTACATTAATCGATATTACCGTTGCATTGACTTGTACTCAGACACGGGACGACGGGGAGGTCTATAAAGCCCTGAAGAACGATCCCGAAACACGTCAACCTCCGATAAC
>Ga0308160_10001940_pt1 | contig 26811 bp, 35 predicted proteins | sample PhyFR1_FD_201036 | JGI IMG/M metagenome (GOLD analysis project Ga0308160, IMG submission 201036) | Phyllosphere microbial communities from UC Gill Tract Community Farm, Albany, California, United States - DLSLF.R1 | ecosystem: Host-associated > Plants > Phyllosphere > Unclassified | place: USA... | reverse complement strand
CGACGGTGCCGAGCATAGCAGAGAGGGTGTTGATGAGATGGGCGGATTCTAATTCGAGCTTTGATTGTTTCGGGCAACGCGAGGGGAGCGGGGCCGGGGGGGACGGACACCTCGGCAACGCGCACGATTTCTCTCTCTCGGCATGGGGAAAAACGACCGAAGTCGATCATCTGATCAAACTTTGACCATCATCATCAACCACGACTCGCGACTGAGGATCCTTGGAAGACTTGGAGACGCGTCGGCATCGAAAGTGAGAAGACTCGGTGAAACATTCATGCCGGGATGAATCGCTTGGTACGACGACATTGTCTACATGGCCATATTCGAGTCTTTTCCGCAGTTGATGTTGCCAAGGAATCAAACAAGCAGTGAGTGGTTGATCGTGTGTTGATGCGTGGTGATTGATGATGATGATCAGCTGTTTTCCCTGCCGAACCTGTTGATTTCTCTGGGCGGTCGCGCGCGCTAACGTCAACACGAGGTCAACCGATTCGGGCATCGGCAGCGAAATCGCTTTTGCCTCGGTCGATCGTCGATGGGCGAGAGTTGCAACGAGTATATATAGAGTCATACACACCTCGACACAGTCATATGTTCAACCACCTCAGATCGACTAACCCTCTCGACCAGCAACAACCAAACAACTAACAACCACCTCTGTGCAAATACTTAACCATGCCCTCCAACACCACCACCACCTCCACCAACGCGGCTTACAACAACACCTTTGACGCCGTCACCGCAGACGATCCACCTCGTGCCGCTTCACCCGGAATCACCCTCGCCCAGAGTAACAATAACGGGTATCACGGAGACGTCAACGATCATCATCCCGTCAAGTCGAGTGGAATGGCTGCTCAGCCTCCTTTGATTGTGAGCAGTCGTGGTCGGTATCCTCACGCTCGAGTTGGTTCTTTGGCTAAACACCATGCTGTCGGCGTTTCCTTTTCTATCACAGACGGTACAGCCTTTGAGGCAAAACGAGTAAGTCCCACGTCCACAGTACCGCCCTGGACAACCTCTCATCGCCTGCCTTGCACTCTCCACAGAATGCAACCTTCGTACGCTCAAGACATGGGAACAGGCAAGGTCAACCACGGAGCGTACGAGACCTTTATCTCCGCATTGGGTGACTGTCTGGGAGTCTGTGGATCCATCCCTTGTTGTCCCGTCAGTCTTCATTCCGACCATTGTGATCTCGAGCCATTCCTTGGGCTCTAAGCTTACCTCGTCAACCCTCCCCTGCAGTTCCCCAACCCATTCCGTCGAGTCGAGCAGGGCTCAGTCGGCCTCGTCTCCCGATTCGGTCAATTCTCTCGATCCGTCGATCCAGGTCTACACTACGTCAATGTCGCCTCGGAGAGTTTGAGGACGGTGGATGTCAAGATTCAATTGAGTACGGTCCCGAAACAGGCAGTGATGACCAAGGATAACGGTGAGTTGTGGCGCAAGAGAGAGAGAGAGATGTTGGGGTTTTTCGAGGACTGACAAGCGTGTTCTCGATTCTTCCCATCTTGTCTGATTTTCAGTGTCGGGTGAGTCACATCGCGGAGCGTGGTCTATATTGAATGGTTTGACTGACATCCCGAACCCTTATCTCATCTCTCCCCAGTCGACATCGATTCCGTCATCTGTTGGCACGTCGTCTCCCCTTACCGAGCCGCATTCGGAATCGCCGACGTCAGGACCGCACTCGTCGAACGAGCTCGTAAGTCGGGGTCATTTCGCTGAGATCGCAGGGGACGTGGCTATGTTCGTGAACTAATCACATCGTCGTCCTTGCAGAAACCACCCTCAGGCAAGTGGTAGGAAGCAGATTGTTACAGACCATCATCACCGATCGAGAAGGTCTCGCAGCCGAGATTCAAGAGATTGTGAGTTTGACCATGGCTCGATTGGCAGGCGATCAAGCATTGCCGAATGAAACTGACAACTACCCCCCTCTGCACGCATCGACAGCTCGAAGCGACTGCCGAGAAGTGGGGAGTCAACATTGAATCCATCTTGCTCAAGGATATTACGTGAGTTGTCGGTCGGGGATTCGAATTTGACTTCACCCACCCAGATCTCGATCCTGATCAACCACCTCTACTCCCTTTAGATTCTCCGAGGAATTACAGAACTTGTTCTCCAGTGCTGTGAGTGTCGTCACCAAAGTTGTCATGCCTGCACAAATGCTCATCAGAAAGACCTTTGGCATACCCTTTACCCACAGGCCACGCAAAAACGTATTGGAGAATCCAAGGTCATCGCCGCTAGAGCCGAGGTGGACGCTGCCAAGTTGATGCGACAGGCTGCCGATGTGAGCAGACGCTCTTGTCACCGAGTTCTGTGACCTATCGCTAACAACTTCCTTTCTGCGATCTTTTGTAGATCCTGGCCAGTCCCGCTGCCATGCAGATTCGTCAATTGGACGCTTTGCAGAACATGGCCAAGACGTCCGGGTCCAAGGTCGTCTTTGGTGAGTTTCTTTCTGGATCACGCCATGTCTCAATTTCCGTTCGCTAAGCCGTCGATCGTCCCTTCTCAATAGTCCCAATGAACCTGAACAGTATGGGAGGCGCCAGTATGGCAGGAACTTCAAGTACAACCCGGGAACAGATCCAGGCGTCCGTCACTCCACCCCAGCAGTTCCCGGACGACATGAACGTCACGGGACACAATGATCAGATGGGCATGGATATGCAGGCATTTGGAAATGAAGCGAGAAATGCGACCATGATCACGCACATGGCCAACATCTAAGGCGAAAGCAAAGTAATGCGGAAATTCGGCGGCCGTTAGGCCTGGCAGACATATAATCGATGATGGTCGAATCTAACGGTATTCATAATAATCTCCTTAATGTTGTATCTCTTCGAAGGGCTCCGAGAGAACGTCGCTTTGAACCTTGTAACATAATGTGTGGCTCTGACCGTATTGATCCATTTGAAACGAATCCAGAGTGACCCTTTGATCAACTTTTGTTACGCGTTGGACGAACGTCTTTCGACTCGCTGGACCTGCGGCCGGCTAGCGCCGTTTACGCGAGCATATCCGTGACTTGTCCGTCGGTCACGTCAAACGAGATTTGAACTTGGATGTATAGGATTACAACACTACCATTCATGGTGATCAGACAACGCCGTCATTGGGCAGTAATTGTATACACAAGCATAGCTCCCTGATCAAGGGAAACGTCCCACGTACCAGGCAAACGTCTGCAAACCCGCATGTCCCCCATCGTTCGGCGCGACGACGATGGATTCCGTTCGAGTCACCGGAAAAAGGTTATAGCCATACAACGGGTCCTTGAGGAACAAGATCAGGACACACCTTGGAATCGTCCGGATATCAAAACCAAGGACCCTCTCGATCGACCCAACTCTTCCGCTTCTTATCCAGACGACTCGGATCCCGACATATTCTTACCCACGTCAACCGCGAGACTCGATGGGTCGAGCTCTTTCGAAAGGGAACGCGAACACCTCTCGTCGACTGCAGCTCGGAAAGTCGGGACTCGATATAGCGTCGGTAGTAACGCTACCTATCCTCCCGTCTCATCAGATTCTCTGGTGGACGTTCTGGCCGACCTGACACACACAATACCACAATCTCGAACGCACGTGGTCAAATCGGCTGTCTCGCTGTTGATTCAGTCTACCCCGTCTCTGATCGTCTCCTTGATCGGATTGATCTTTACCGGCCAATTGTTGGACCATCTGGCCGTTTGGAACGTCTTTCTCAAATGTGACGAGCTGTTTATCGCAGTCCCGGCGCTCCAGAACCTCAAGGGGAACCTCGAGATGTGTCTGGGTGCGAAGTTAGGAACGGCAGTGAGTTGATACGAGAATGAGAAGGTACCGGTCGCAGTAGATCGCTAATGCATACGAAACTTGCCACCGTAGACCAATGAAGGCCGTCTTGACACTCCGCGCCGACGAAAATTGATCATCACCAACTCCCTCTTCTTCCTTCAATACCAAGCCTTGGCCATCTCTGCGCTCGCCGGTGCCATGTCCTGGCTGTTAGGCTACGCGATGAAGCATCGAGTAGGCACACCCGACGCCATTCCAGGTCACGAGGGCGTTGTCGAGGGGTACACGAAGCCAGGAGCGAAACAACTCATGTTGATCCTGAGCACGGGAATGTTGACGGCGAGCTTGAGCTCGGCTGTTCTCGGTAACTTTATCAGCTGGCTGGTGGTAGTCTGCAGGTGGTTTGGAGTGAATCCCGGTGAGGTTATGATTCCGTATCAGCTTTGAAGTGGTCGACTCTAACGTGTCTCGATGTGCGTCTCAGACAACATCGCTTCTCCTCTCGCCGCATGCCTTGGGGACTTTCTGACCCTATTCATCCTCGCCCTGATCGGTAGTGGTCTGGTACAAGGGCTCTCAGGTCCCCTTCCATTCATCGTTACCGTCCTCATGATGGCAGGCACCTTTGGAGTCCGCCTCTACGCCATACGTTACAAAGAGTCAACACGCAGCGTGGGAAAGAAGCATCATGATGACGAGGAAGATGAAGGAGCGTGGTGGCCACTGGTATGTCAGGTCTGCAGTACCGTTACTGCACTCGTTTCCTAATCGCCGTTCTTTGATTGATGACAGATCGCTGCCATGCTCATTTCTTGTGCGACAGGCGTCGTTCTGGAGAAGAGCGTATCCCGGTACGAAGGCTTTGCGTTGCTGGGAGTGACCATGACCGGTATTTGTGGAAGTCTAGGAGCCATTTAGTGAGCACACATTCGCCCGACCTACACTGTCAAAGTGACTCGATTGAGCTCCATTTTCTTATTTTCCCCAGCGCGTCCCGACTTTCGACGGATCTCCATGCGGATAGACACGCTCGCGCCCATCAAATTAACAGTCGGGAGTATCAAATCGAGACGGCGGGTAGGATGAGCAACTTAGCCTCTGGTCTGACCCTATTCATCGCCGCCTGGCCTGTACAAGCATTCTTTCTGATTTTTATCGCGGCGACCGGATGGACAGCTATTCCAGGCGGACTCCTCGTCTGGTTTATTGGTTCCTACGCCTTGACGGTAAGCATCGGCGGACGTTCTATAAAAGATCACCCGATTGATCGCTTCTCTCCTTAGGCCGGAATCTCTATCTCGGCTGCTCATGCCATAACCATCTTTTTTTGGAAGAAGGACCTCGATCCAGAGTGAGCATTGCATAATCATGCGGGATTTCGATCGATGTTCTGATGGTCTCTCTCTGCATCGTCTTGTGTAGCTCTTATACGCTACCTATTCACTCTGCCATCATCGATCTCCTGGGTCAATTGCTACTCGTGGCTGCTTACGAGATCGCAGCGGCGCTGGGGACCCAAGTCAAGTCGTGATATCTTCCTCCAATCGTTGTACCCCTAGCATCGTTTTTCTCGTCATCTCGGCTACATCGTCAGCGAGCCATCATCTGTTGTATCATGATCACAGAAGCAACCGAAGACCTGCATCCACGAATGAATCGCTCGAACATTACAAGAAGTTTGTACGCGTCATCAACTTGGCGGAATAGAAAAAGATGACAGGTTCACACAAAGTCGAATATGTGGTTATCGATGGGTTGTAATCGCCCTTCAAAGGTATATCTCAGCTGTGAAAGGGTAATATATCAGGTACCTAGTATGGACTAGAGATCTACATGTACACGTTCAGCAGCGATCCGAAGTAGGCAAATATATTGCTCTGTTTTGCGGGCGAGACTGTCCACCATGGTCGACCCACCACCCTTCGACTCAATCGCATCTGGATCACCGTTTCCAGGGCTGCCCGACTATGCACCGTCCTCTTTCAAACCTCAGATTCTTGTGCAACCCTTGGAGGACAGGATATCGTTCTTGGATGATCGACAAGTTAGCGGGGTTGTCTATGTCAAGGGAGTGGGACATGGGTGGCAGCTTGAGCGGGTGTGAGTTGCGGTGAAGCAAGAGCTTGTGCAGAACCGCCAAGCTAATTCATAACGCCTGATTGCAGCGAAATTCGACTACGCCTTTCAGACGAAATGACAGGAATCATCTCCCAAGACCTCTTCTGTTCCAGATGGTACCAGGTCATGACGATTGGCGGTAACCTGGCTACAGCAAGCTCGGCGGATGCCTCACGTCCCGCCTACATTGGGCAGCAAAGCGGCTCGACCCAAGCGAGAATCAGCGAAAAGCGCAGGGAAGCTGAAGGTGAAGAGGAGAATCATGGTGGTCTTCCTTTTTCGATCGACCTGGTAGATGATGAGCGGGGCAATGGTACCTTGCCGGGCTGTATACATCTCCTGCAAGCTGGCCTTGGACAAGTCGTATGGCGACTCGAAGTGCGAGCAGAGGGACGACAGACAGCTGCCTCCGGAGAAAGCTCCTTGACAGGAATCGAACACGTGGACAGTTTCGATGTTCACCTTACGCCATGTCACAGACCGGATGGACGCGCTTACCTGAGCGAGTCAGAGGCTGGTCCGAGCGGAACATTGAGCCAGGAAACAAGCTCTACCGTTATCGGTAATTTGCCCCATGTCGCAGCATCAGCGTGCCGAATGACTCTGAATATGACCGATGTAGTCAACACTGAATCGGTCGCCGTCGGCGTCGAGATCAGCTCAGATCCAAGAGGAATGTCCGAGCAGTCCATCAAATGGCTGAGAGGATTGAGAAGCGTGAGGATACAATGGTGGCGAAGGGTGAGAGTGCGCCCGGGCGAGGCACTAGAGGCTTCAGGATTGTCGCAACAAGTCGGCACCTTGGACAGCATCGACCACAGGGATTCTTTGACCTTGCTGCACAAATCAGGAAAGCTCTGTCGATACTCAAACAACGCTGAGCGACCCATACGACTTGTCTTTGAACTACCACCCTTACACAACGTCATCTCCAAGAATCACAATGCCTCGTCAATTGGGGGTGTAGGCTGCGGTGATATTAGCCAAAACACGCCTCTCCATTCGACGGAGTTCTTTGTTCGCGTGATCGTTGAAAGCCGCGGTGGAGGAACGTCCACTCCGTCTCAACAGGCTAGCAGCTCCAGCGCGACACCATCTACTTCTGCAACGCTATCAGAAGGCGACCCAGTAGTTTTAGAACATCTCATCAAGATATTACCTCCAACATGGGATCAAGTGATGCCATACATCGTCACCTCCGCTGATAGACATACAACGTCAGACAGCGCCGCCATCGCCCGCGCGATCGAGGACAATGGAGATCTCCAAGACTTTTCCGGGGACCCACATCAAGCCGACGCTCGACATCGTGCTTACAGATTGAAAGGTAGCGATATTGTCGGAGATACAGGAACCTTTAGACAAGAAACGTCAGGTGCTTCGGGAAGTGGACAGCCTCCGCCTGCATTCGAGGCTGCAGCCTCTGAGCGCTTGCCCTGGGGCACGGAAGAAACGGCAGTAGATCCTCCACCATTCGCAGAAATCGCTGGCCAATCCGATGAAGCGCTGCCTACATTCGACGAGAGCGAATTGAGCCGGCAAGCCCTGCCAGGGACCGCAGCAGGACGTCGCAACGCTGAACCTACAGCTGGATCCAGTGCATCTCGACCCAGTGTTCTGAACCCCCTTCAGAATCCTAGACCTGCAACCCGCAGCGGCGTGTTGGCAAATTGGAGAGAATATGATGGTTACGAGACGTTTTCGGCTCCTCCTCCAGCAGCCTCAGTCAGTATCGGACTGAGCGGATCCATGGATCCACCGTCGTCGTATGACGCCGATGCCGAAACCAGTCCTGGAGACACAACCTTGGGAGGTGTCAATCAAAGGGCCATGCTGCTGGAACAATTGGGATTAGGCGAGGGCACACGAGTGATCGATACGCATGAAGACATGCCTCCTGGTTTCGATGAACCGAGTTTACCTTCTTTACCCAACGCTGTCATGCCGCATCATCGTCGAGGCATCCTCCGACGTACAGCGTTGGACGAGGCAGGCGGTGAGACATCTCAACTCCCGCATCACAGCGAGTCTTCACCTCCGCCTGCTTTCAGTCCCGATGCGAACAGTCGAAGCGAACCCGTTGTCCAAGGAACGAGACGAGCGACCGAAGACAACGACCGAGCCGTGTTGCCTCCTCCAAGCTTTGATGCGAGTGAAGCCGCCGAAGCTAGAGGGATCGCTGCTACCGGACCCGAACCGGTCATGCTCACTGTAGAACGGGCGCCCATCTCTGAGCCACCACCAGATTTGGCATACCACACGTCTAATGGTATGGCTCCAGCTCCGCCGGTCTACACGATGGGTCATCAAGAGGCACCGCCGGGGTATAGCCGCGCCAGGTGATCGAGGGCAAAGACATTCGCTTGTACACCCATGGGCCAAAATCTTTTGACTTTACTGTATTCTATACGCTTTGGACACTCATATACCCAATCTGAACATTATCCGTCCGTCGGTTCAAATGACTCCACTCGTCTTGCCTTGTATATTCCCATCTCATCTTATCTAGACTCGTGATTTTGCCCATTTCAATCAAACACTTTAACTTTCTCGCGTCGACTTGAACTTTTTCTCACGCGTCGATTGATTTCGACTATCGTTCCAAAAGGCGAGACCAACGACTTTGAAGGGATGATGGATATGTGAATGTGGGTGGTATGGGAAATGTTGTCTAGCCGACTAGGTCGATAACCTTCTCTCTCTCTCGACACTGCATCGTTGCATTGGGCATCTCCCCCTCTCTCGAATCTCTCTCCTCTTCTAATTCCCCAATCTCATCGCTGTCTCGGCGAGCCGGAACGACATCTGTTCTCCGTCACATCTCTCGCGCTGAGAAGCTTTTTTGAACGTCGACTCGGAATCGTCATCACTCTATCACGCCAATCGTACGACCTTCCTTTCTCCTCAGTCATATATTCCCTCACCGGATCAACGACCAAGTCCGACCCATCGTTAGCTTCTCCTCTCTGGAACGATCATACCGAGACTTAGCCGGACCATCGAACTAGAATAGTATAAAATACAAGCGCCATCAAAAGACGAGTCTAGACGATTTTCACATCCTCTTGCTCTCGTCAGAGCAGATAGACGAGCAGGAAGCGGAGCAGTAACAAGGTTTCTTCCTAGTCCCTCGTTATCGAGGTTCGGCTCGATCCGCCTTGGCTATTTTCAGCAACACCTCGAAGAGCTGGTCATACGGAGAACCAACTCCTGACATCTCGGAGGCTAGTAGCAACTCGGTCACTGTGGAACTACTTTGAAAGAACCCTTCTCATAGCATTTAGGGCGATCGTGAGTATCGATTTCCCTGACGACCAACCGAGTCGGCTCAAGATCTACTGAACCATAGCTAGCACTTACCTTCGTGCCTTCTTCATTCCGGCAGATCCCATTGCCTGGCTCTCCAGCATCATCACCACCTTCCGTGATAATGGCGGCACCTGCCACCACATTCCAAGCGCTCTCTTATGCTGACAGAATTCGGCAAGCTCAGTTATCGAACCGAAACCCCTCCTCGAACATGCCATCCATCTCTACAACGCCGAAACAGACTAATGGAACCAGCAGAGACGAGAGCAGGGCGGATGCAAGCGACGAGATCGTGGCATGGCAAGAAGTAATTGGTCGAAGTAAAAAGGAGACCAAGATGGAATTATCCAGAGCTTCGGGTTCGAGCCAAAAGCCAACAGGGCATGGTGGCAAGCGAGAGGAGGCGTCGGAAAAGTCGAGGAATCAGTCGTCCAGTGGGAGCAGTTCAGACGCAAGAACAAATGACGACCGGATGGAAGGAAACAAGGGTGGTCGAGCGGCCACCGCGTGGGCTGGTCTGACTGGCGCAAAATCACCACCACCCTCATCATCCCGAGAAACGGCGAGAGCCCTGCCGGCTTCGAAGACGGTTGTCTCGGAGTCATTAACACCAGTAGACAACGCCAAATCTGCAGCACACACATCGATAATATCACCTGGAGAACCCACTGAATCGACGGAAATAATGAATGGGACCGGTGGCGCACCCCCAAGTCGACCTCCTCAAATTAACATCTGGCAAGCGAGAAAGGAAAAGATGACCATGGCACCGCCAACAAACGCCCAGGCTTCATCTTCGTCAAGTTCTAAATCGGTGTTCAGTGCAATGTCGTCGGGTCCTCTTGCCAGGCAGGCAGCTTCGAAGGGCAGCGTAAAGATGGAAGCTAGCAACCAGAATGGATCCTCCGACCCCAAACCTACATCCAGCAAGGCTTCGCCAAAGGCTTTTCAGAAACAGTCGACTGGTAAAGGGACGGCGGCGTTGCCCAATCTTGCGGATGACTCCGCTTGGCCAGATGTGGTATTGGCAGCGACGGTGACGAAAGCTGCGGTGGTGCCGGAGAAATCGAAAGTTGGCGTACGAGAAGATACAGAGGAACGACCGGGTGTTCCAGGTGTTCCGAGTAAGAGATTTGAAAGACGTACTTCGACGGAACGTCGCCATACTGATCGACCTCACGTTGTGCTTCTGCAGAGAAAATAAAATGGAAAGCCATTCCCGCAGCCGAGATGCAGGAAGCGTTGGATCGAATGCAGAAACAGAAAAAGGCGGATCAGGCAGCAGAAGCCAAGGGCAGAAAGGGGGCATCGAATGGTGCGAATGGCGGTCCGGGAGATATCGCGGGAAAGCAGGGTGCGCCTGGCAGTAGCTCTTCGCCGAAAAAGCCGGTGACGCAAGCAACATTAGCGAGCGGTACGGCAGGTGGCAAGAAGAATCGATCCGGGAGCGTGTCGAACACGCCCGAGACTGGCAAGAAGTCCAAGGCGTCTGTGAACAAGGGCGAACGATCACATCAGGATGGCGCCATCAACAAGCTCGTAGATCCCGTGCTGCGCAAAGTCGAGGAGGATGCTTTCGAAACGACGAGCGGTCCACGCAGCGAGGATGCGGCAGCAGGGCAGAAGAAACCGGTGACGGCGGTGAGCGCATCAACCTCAAATGGCGTGTCTACCTTGCCCGAAGGATCGACGATCAACTCTTCCAAACCGAGCAGTGCCGACCGAGGTCGATCACATCCCCTTAACCCGACATCGAGTAAAGCCGAAACGACGCCTGCCAATTCAGCACCTACGGCATCGCACTCTCAGAATTCTCAGACGAGCTATGCTCGTGGCGGTAGTAGCGGGACGCCCTCCACGCGAGGAAGTCGAGGAGGACGCGGAGCTCGCGGCGGTCGAGGTGGTGCAGCTGGTCAAACAGGTACCGGAAGGTCCCACTCTGAGCAAGGTTCGCCTATGACCTCGCCGCCAAACGGACGATCACCCAGTTTACCAGGTCATACTGCAACCCAATCGTATCCGAGACGATCAGGAGACCATCAAAAGATGCAATCATCGGCTTCCTTTGGCTTGCCATCGCCATATTATGGAGTCCCATATCATTATCCGGTCATGACGGGTGGTTTCGTGCCTCCCGCTGATGGCAATCTCGACGCTTACGGTCAGGCAGCTTATGCGGGCGGAGCGGCGCCTTTCCCTCGTCCTGTCACGCAGATTTCAGGTCTGGACAGCCTTCGGTCGTATATCCTGGGTCAGCTCGAATACTACTTTAGCATGCAGAATTTGGCCATGGACTTTTTCCTGCGACAACAGGTGGGTACTTTCTGCTTATAGTTGAGGATAGATACGAACGAATAGTTGATTTGTTTGCTCTTCTTTGCCTAGATGGACAATCAAGGTTGGGTAGATATCAACATGATCTCATCCTTTAACCGAATCAAATCGCTTGCCGCAGAAGTCGAGACGGTGAAGGAAGTGGCCAAATTGAGCACCATCCTGGAGGTCTGCGATGGGAACATTCGGTTGGCACACGATCAATGGCGACAGTGGGTTCTTCCCGATGCCCGACCATCGGACATTGCGGATGAGGGTACACCGGGTTCACCGTACGCGGGGGAAATGCCATTCGGAATGCCTGGACTCGACCTGACGTCACAAGCCAGAAACAAACTCGTCGGCGATATCCATCGGGACGTGATGAGAGTCAACCCGATGTCTGCGCCGCACCTTCAAGCTGCCGCAGGGTTGACCAAGTCTGTGCCGGGTGGATTAGAGGCCGAGAGTGCAGCCAGTCAGACGACGACGACGGATGAAGCCGCTCTGACCAAGACGAATACGCCGGCGACTTCGGTGTCCGACGAACAGGATCCCCATGACAAGCTCGAGATTATCCTATGAGGACAAGCGTGAGTAGTGATGATGAGCAAGCGAGTATGGTTGCACCAGACCTGTATTGACGATGCCCCTACTTGCACCTGTCAGGCAATGTCAATCCTACTCTTCCGACACCCGCCAGTCCTCGACACATACCTCGCTTCCCCCTACGCCACGGAATACGTCCCACCCTCGATCGTCGACCCTGGTCACTTTGGCGGCACGACCCGATCACGTTTACGCATCAGGGTCAATATCTTCTTGCGACTTTCGCCGCATTGCTTGTTTCCCCCCACCCTCACATCCTTCCGCCAACAATACGCTTCACTTCTGTGCGCCCACAATACGTCCTAGATGAATCCAGCGTGTCCGTGTCAACACACGCGCTGCGGAATATACACAACAACGGTCTCGCAGTCTTTTTCACTCATGTCAAGGGGGCGGTTTTGCACTAGACCCGGTGCCTACTTTATGCATTGTCTGTATTACGAGCCTCTCGATCCCATGGGAATGTATTGTAACTAATGATCAGAAGGATGATGTGTTTGGTGAGCTCGTGACGAGTCTGACTAGTTTTAACTTTTTTCGAGCCGGCGACTTGTTTTTTCCTCGTTGCGCAGCCACAAACATCAACAAATTCACATTTGATTACGCGAATTGCCGATGAGGAAGAAGTGTTGAACCAGTCAGACATCAGACAGTCGTCGTCGTCGTGTCTATAGCGTTGTATCGTTATCATCATCGTCAGACCATCATCACCACCTCCTGTTCGACGTCTGCTTCTGCTCTTTCCTCGACTGCAAAACTCAGACTCTAGTCAATACTTCAAGTGGTCTTCCACCGCCTTTCCTTCGTAAGCGTACTCCCGTAGAAACGATGCCCAGACGCGAATCACTGGATTCACAACGAGCTCAAGCGTCATCATTTACATACCGAAATCAACCTGTTGTACAAGAGCAGGGCGGAAGACAAGCCCAAGGCATCATGTCCTCGTTTAGTGATCGATTTGGCAGGTCCTCGGGCCACGATGCACAGCAACATTACCAGCAACAACAACGTCAAGACAATCCTTATGTCGACTCGTTGCCTCCACCCTCTCTCCCTTTTGTCAACTCGTCCAGCGGCAACTTTGGCCCTGCATCGAGGAGAGATTCCTCTCAATCCTTGGCCGGCTCTTTCACCTCCAAGGTATCTCGAGATTCCAAACCGTCGAACCGCAAATCAGGCGTCTTGTCTACGCATTATGTGCCGAGCAAGATGTCCAACTTGCATCAGCCCGGACAATACGCTCATCGACGACCGGCTAAACGTGGAGGTGGAATGAACGCTTGGGATGCAGACGGGCACGGTAGAATGGGTGGAGAAGATGAGGATGGTGATCAGGGAGGTCGAGCTACGGGTCCGGTCAAGGATAATACTGGCAAGCCGAAGAAATTGATCTGGAATCGGTTCAAATGGGTACTCTTTTGCGCCAATCTCCTCGTGAGTGGTGCATGGCTGCCAAACATTACCATGTCCTGATCTCTCTCTCTCCTATCAGTTCTTGGCTTATTCGATCGCCATCATGGTGGTCACGCTGCTGGTCTGGTTCGACATTTTCGAAAACTCGGACGTCCTCCGTGTGGGAAACAGGACTGAACTCATCAGTAAGTGTCCACACAAGACAAAAGATTATCCGAGCTCGGGACATGTCCATTGACGCCCTGCTCCATATCGTAACAGTCTCAACCTGCGCCGGTGCACTCTGCTTGTTGACGGCCATGATGGGATTCTCCGGAATCCTCTTGAACAACCGAGCTTTCTTGGGCTTCTACACCTTGTTCCTCTGGTTCTGTCTAGCGCTCATCGTGGCACCTGGATACATCACATACAAGAAGAAGACGTTCAACTTGGAAGGGAAAATCAACGCTCAATGGAGTCGGGATCTTGGTCTGGACGGTCGAGTGAGGATTCAGAATCAGGTATGGATGCAGCACTTGGCTTTACTAGAGGCGAGAATTCGACCCCGGCTGACGCACCCGTTGCTTTTGCACAGCTCCACTGCTGCGGTTATTACTCACCCTTCGTGGAAGCGGTCGCCTCGAATACTTGCTACCCTCGATCGATCCTACCTGGTTGCAAATCGCAATACCTGAAATTCGAACGAAGAGCGATGAAGGCATGGTACATTGCTGCCTTCAGTCTCGTCCCCGCTCAGATCGGAGTTATCATCACCGCGCTGTTGTGCTCGAACCACGTCACCTACCGACTGGGTAAAGGTATCATCCCCAAGCAGTACCGTCTCGATGAAGCGAGTACCGCTCAACTGCTCAACCAATACGCAGCGTGAGCTCATGGCCTGGCTTTTTGTTGAGCGACCATTTTGCTAATTGCATACCCCTTGTCATTGCCTTCCAGTGACATTGCCGCTCAGTACCCAACTTTGGCCCAGGAGGCGTTGCAACGTTCTAGCTCGAGTACCGCACTAAACGAAAAGTATGCGTTGGGCCAAGCGGGTCACGGTCAAAACAGGACCAGTCGCACAAGCTCTTTCAGCAGTCTTCGTTGATCCTTGTGAGACTGCACCTCGCTTGAACATTTGAGCTGATTCAAAGACTAGCTAGAACGTATAATCCCGATGTATCTATCGATTGACACCTGCTGTGACCTTGTTTGTCTATATACATGCAACGTAACCTAGCGCCGTGTCAGCGGGATACCCTTTTTGATGGTACTATCCCAATGAGACAGGATCATTTCTGCTGTTGCGCCACCTATATCGACACGAGGGTCAGCTTCTGAGCTTGACTATCGGAACTAAATCGTCCACAGATCACTCGACGCTCACCAGCAAGGCTAATAACTGTGTCATTGCCTGAGTCGTGTTCCCGTTCCCGCTCGGGTTGCTAGTGGCTGCTGGGAACTGGGGAAGGCTAGCTGGTGGTGGAGCTCCGAAATTACTGGCGATAGGTCTTGTTGGGCCAGGCGGTATTGGGTGGGGCAAATTATAAGGCGTTACGGCGGGAGTGGTAGCTGGTAGGAGGCCATGTGGTCCTTGAATATTGCTCATGGATTGCATGGTTGCGAGGATATTTGGCGGAAGACCTCTCGGGGCAGAGTTTATTACGGATGCGGGAGGGATGTTCTGTCTTGTAGCTGATGATGGTGAGGGAGCGAAACGTGGATCTCGGTTTATGGATTCTTGATTTTGTCCGCTCGAACGAGCGTTGAAGGCTCGATCGGGATGTGTACGATGCGTTATCGGCTGCGCATTCGCGCCTGCAAACGGTGGACCTCGCGCAGGTGGGTCATTCGGTGGCTTCCAGTTGTTACTTTGAGGTGTAGCTCGGGAGGAAGATCCGCCCGGCGAGGATATATTGCCCAGCGAAGCGAGCAGCTACCGAAGAGTGGATCAGAAAGAGACTTCGAGTAAGATGGAACGATAAACTCACATCCTGAATTTTCTTTGCGTCATGCAAGCGGTCCTGATCGAACGGAACTTCCTGGTCAATGATTGGCCTGAGCTTTCAGACCTGAGAACGACTCACAACACCGCCCTTTGCAGGCTGGTTGGGGGGCCCTGGACGATCATATGGGCCGGCTGTAGGCGCGAGTGACCATTGAGCTGACGTCTGTCTTAAAATGTGGAGGAAGCTGCACTCACGTCGATTGAGATTGGGGCTTTTTGGTACAGATGAATTGCTTGCACTAAAGCTCCTTGTATCGCGTTGCTGGCTGGCTCCAGGCGCCGGATCACTATATCGTTGTATCATGGGCAAAGTAAGAAAGGGTGCAGAACAGATCAGACTGATAGACGCATGGGCTGACCTGGATTTGGCATCGTCCGTCGCATCCCATTCGAAGTGCAGAGCCAAGCGGGAGTTATCAAATGGCTTGTCTTGCATTTTATCCCAAGCAGTGACTGCAGCCTGTAAATGTTCACGATGAGCAGGAACCTTGGTGCTTGATTCGCTCTTTGTGACCCACCCTGCTATCAAAGTATTCCAATAAAGCGGTACTTTGAAAGACAATAGCACGCGGTCATTAGCGGTTTGCTTCGGTCCTATCTGGTACAGTCTGATCGAACGACGCTCACCCTGCAATCAATCCAGGCCGAAGCTCCTTGATATCGCCAAATCCTGAAAACACCCGCCTGACCAAAACGGGGTTCGCCTCCAAGCCGTTCACCAAGCCTAATCTGAGGGTGCCCTGATTCTTTTCTCGATCGCAAATCCCTGAAACTTCATCGGCACGAGGCAAGCTGTAATGTACATCAATCTAGAGATTCTGGTCAGGCGTCAGTATTCGGTCTCGTGGCGGACCTGTTTGACATACCGGACGGTTCATTACCGAAGTGGAATGCATCGCTTCTTTGGCTCGCTCCGCGGCACGGGAATCGTACTGGAAGAAGCCAAATATGCATCAGCTGGGGGTTAAATGCACCACTACTCGAGAGGCTACGACATACGTAGGTCACGAACAGCATTCCGCGATTTGACACAAGATCGAAATTATGCTTGATATCACCAAAGGCTTCGAACGACCGCAATACTTCGGAGGAGTCGGCAGCATACTGGAATATATCTGACTGATTAGTGTCTAGACAGAGAAAGGGTTGCCGCAATCACGGCCACTCACGCTGACATTCCTCACGAAAAGCGTTCGACATGGTCGCTCTCTCTGTATCCGATCGCCGATCAATTTCTTATGTGTCAGAGGGTCACGCCTTTCAGTCCGTGCAGCATAAGGTATTCCCGAGTCCAAGGTATCTGACGCGATCGTTAACCGAAGCCGATAACAAAATCAGACGAGATCTTCCTTGATTGAATTCCAGCTCAAATGGTCATCGAACCCCGACGCTTCCGCTGGGCTCGTTGAGCGTTCATTTTTTTCTGAATCGGCTCAAAGTGCAATGCTCGACTTAACGCTGTGACGGGTTGGCTCAAAGTAATTGGATGCTCCCGTGCGCCGGTCGGCTCAACGAGTGAACTCATTTCTTTCGATCGTCAAAATTCCAGGGCTCGACCTCGGACGTCCTGGAATTCGCATCTTGCGATCCGTTTACATTGACGGGTTCGAAGGCCGCGGTAACCTGATTTGTCGCAGTCCCTCAAGCCGATAGCAGGTGCTCTTCTTCACTGCCAGGGGCGATACACGAGGGCATGATTCCCGAGCGGTCGGCGGATCCGACACGCAAGTCGGAAAGGTGAAAAACAATGACGAACAAAGCTTACTATTTGGCCCAATCTCGATATTGGAGTAACCAGATGCTCCCCCATAGCCTGGATCCCGGCCTTCACTTCGATCAGAAAACCTTGACGGATCGTCCTGCATTCTTTGACCTTCCGTAGAACCACCTCGATTACTAGAGAGCGCATTTCGCGGATTGGACGGACCACCTCGAGCTCCCCGGTAGCCACCTCGTCGAGGGGCAAACCGATCAGGGCCTGGGCCTGATATTGACGGTGGCACTGGCGGATTCACATCGGCCGGTCGGAGCAAGGGATAGGATGTGAGATTTGGCTGATAGGCATTTGCGGGAAAGTTCTGATTATAAGCCATCGCCTCCGTTTGTTAGGCTTCCAACCCGATCTGGCTCGCAGTGTCGCTCGTTCGCACGGGGGAGGAGAGTGGAAATGTTGTAGGCACGAGCTATGTATAAGATACGAACAGGTCTGAGCAAGCCTACAGGCTTACCGGGATTCGAAGTCAAACGCTATCCCATGCGGTTAATCACATGTGTTTGAATTGAGGACAGGCGAGGTTGACACCCAGATTGAAAGTGAATATTCGATTCAACCGATAATTTCTATGCTATTATATGCCCGCCATCCTGAAACATGGATCTACCCTATAATCATTGCAACTGAGAAGGCCAGTTCGTCCTCTTCCGCCTACTTCCATCTGCAGCAAACCGATGATTTTGTTCAAAGTCGATGCCATCGCCTTTTGATCGGCCAATCGGGACTATCCGAGAAAGGTCGAGATGGTTGACGCGAGCGTCGTGTGGGCAATCTCGCTTCGAAAAGACACAACTTACGAATCCACCAGAGAGGGTTATCGCCCATGACCCTTTTCCATTCGTCGTAGGCTCCCGGACCGATATACCATCGATTCCCTTCTGTCTTCAGATCTCCCCATTCTCGAGTCCAAGTCTTCATCGTCCGGCGTTTCTTGCCCCAAGCACACACGCCGAATTGCGAGGATAACATCGCTCGTTCCTTGTCCAATTGCGATCGAAGCGAGAACGACTCGATAGTGGTCATTCCGATGCTGATCAACTGAATGTGGGAAAGAAGCATAGAGGTGGTAAAGAACGTGAAGAAGCCGGAGCTGAGAGCATGACAAAAATTGGGTGTCAAATGAGATGCTGCATCCTGGCATGGTGTCCATCTCGAACTCACGTCGCAGCGATTCCGATCATTTGGCCATCGGACGACCCTCCCTGAGCTAGTTTACAAGCGAGTACCACGAGCACGTAGGTAGTGTAGATGCTCGACCATGTCAAGAAATTGATGAAGAACTGAAATCAAGGCGCAGGAGGCGATCAGGTTTAAAGGCATCAAGGCATCTTGAACACGTGCTCGCAGACCCTCTGTATATCTCACCTTGTGGTTTCGCCATCCTATACAGTTCACCCAAGGACAATCATGACTGTGATACGATCTCTGCTTCAGATGATGATGGAAGGCAGCGATCGGAACACTTTAGGACTCACTCCATCGCCAGAACACACTTTCCACAAATCCGACAATGATGACTTCGCCAAGGCTTGTAAATCCGACAGTATTGGCAGTAGGCTCGTTCGTACTGTGGCTGTGGGAACGGTCTCGGCGGAATTTCGCCATTTGCCTGGAATTGATCGTCGGCATGTGAATAGCCTGACCCAATCTGTACCCCGTTCGCATTCCGTGAGGTAGAGGCCAATGGAATCCCACTTTCTCTCGATTCCACCTGATGCACATCGTCCCTAGCGTCGAAGGGGTTCGAACTGCTTCGAGCTATATCACTGCCATAGCCAGAATTCCTTTGCTTCCATGCATTGGCATATTCGACAGAAGCGCTGCTGGGGATTGCATTCTCCTGTGCTACTTCGGCTGAAAGACGAGCTCCCTCGGCAACGCCGTTTTCATCGCGTAGAAATCCAGGCAAGGGAACTTCTGCTGGCCAAAGGTTTCTTCCGGCGTCTAGAGGACCTGGTGCCAGTCCATGTCCATCGTGATCCCCTGCGGGTGAGCCGGCGACAAGTTGACCTCCATGGTCGACAATATGACCAGGTGGAGGTGCCTCTGGGACTAGCTGGTGCACACAAGACGGACGCAGGTTGAGTATACGGTGAGGACGAACGACTATCATCGACTTGACATACTTCCGGAGCGATTCCAGGGGAAGTGGCGATAGCCTGTTTGTTTGGGAAGTACTTTCGTAAATATCAGTGATTCCTGGAGGATGATGCACCCGAGTTACCTTGATATAAGTCCACATGAACATGCAGAACAAGATGGTCTCTCCCACAAGCAGTCCGGCTAGGCAGAGCAGGAGGATTGTCCGGGTGATCAGTTCGAGGCAACGCAACGAGCCCCTGGGACACTTCAGAGGCTTCCTACTCACCTCCTTCACCTACGGAACCTCGAGCGTCACTCCGCCGCTGCAACATTGGTACGCATAGTCTTCCGATCACGACGTAGTAAGAATAGATCATGATGGCGAATACGAAACTGAACAGGAGCAAGAGCGGGAACCGCATGGGAGATTCTCTCGACGTCAACTGTAGCTCTAACGAGGTGAAATTGTGATCTCTCGCCATCCCCACCGACAAACATCCACTCACATCCTCCATGACCATCTATAAGCCCACGACGCTGGAACCCCCTTGTCTCGCTCTCGACTGTCGATCACCTTGGTGATCCCGAGGAGTTTCCGTCTAGCTCGACTTGGTTGATTCGACATGGGTCGTCAGAAAGATTGCCTAATTTTGTTAGGGCGTCCATACAGTGCGGGTGGACACGTTAAACATGATCGTGAGAGTACGATGGATATATAGGTAGGTAGCATGGTTGATCAATCCTGAATAGGCTGTGTCGGCATCGAGACGATCGACTGATGACGAAACCACGCGCATGGAATACGTGAAATCACGTGACTCTCATCCAGTGATGCCGTAAGTCTGCCGATGACCGTGGCCGTGTTTGCTTCCGATCGATCGAAGGTGCCGGGTGCCGATGCCGCGTCCGCGTACGTGAGAATGAGATGTTAACGTTTGGCACTGAGCAACTACTCAGATACTACTACTAGCTACTACTACTCGATCAAAGGAGACCACTCGTTCTCGGATAGTCTCACCCCGCAGCCAATAAAAGAGACTGACCCCGACACTCGCCTTGTTCACTCTCTCTTCCTACACCCGCCCTTTGTCACCATCAAACCACGCTCATCCTCGACCCTCTTATCGTCATGTCCAACCCACCTGCCAAACAAAAGGCTCTTTTCGAGTCCCTCACGGAATACGGTGAATCGGCGCTCGACAACGGCTGGCTTCCTGATGCCGTTCTCAGACCTGTGATCAGAAAGCTCAATCGAGTCAGGCTCAATGAGATTGACAAGGGTGAGCGACAAGACGGAACAGTATGTAAACGCGCGGGAGAAACACGTCAGCTAAATCGTCGACACTCTTCCTCCTCGTCTAGGCACTGGAGCTGCCAACCACTCTGCCAAGATGGACTTTATCGCCAAACTCTCCGAACCCAATCGACCTCTGGCTGAACATCAAGCCAAAGCCAACGAGCAGCACTACGAGGTCCCGACGTCGTTTCTCCAGCTCTGCCTCGGACCTCGAATGAAGTATTCGTCATGCTACTACCCCTCTCTCGAAGACCCTTCTCGACAGGGAGGATCCCAAGAGATCAAATACGCCAAAGAGAGCCTGGCCGAGGCCGAGGAGATTATGCTCAAGAGCTATTGCGACAAGGCTGGGCTCGGTGAACAAGGTCCCGGTCAAGGTAAAGGTCTGAGCATTCTCGATCTCGGTTGTGGATGGGGGAGCTTGGGTCTCTATCTCGCCGAAAAGTATCCCGAGGCTAGCATCAAGATGTTGAGCAACTCCCGAACGCAAAAGATTCACATCGACGAGACGTGTCAGAGGAAAGGGTTTGGCAATGTCGAGGTGTGTAAGGTGGACATACCGAGGGTGATCATGAGGGCGATCCTAAACGTCCTATTCTCGACTTTCAGGTCATCACAGGAGATTTCACGCAGTTCGACTTTGAGCAAAAGGAGCAGTGAGTAGTCGACTTTTGTCTCGACCCTACTATCACCACCCACGCCTCACCCAAATTATCGACATCCTTCCTTTCTCCGCAGATTCACTCACGTCCTCTCGATCGAAATGTTCGAGCACATGAAGGGATACCCGCACCTCTTTGCTAAAGTGGCTACCTGGTTGAAGCCAAAGGGCAAGGTCTTCATCCACGTCTTTGTCCACAAGGACACCCCGTACGAGTTTGAAGACGACGATGGCTGGATGAGCAAGCACTTTTTCAGCGGAGGTACCATGCCCTCCGTGAGTAGGCGCCGCTGGGTACACTCAGAAGTTCCTGTTTGGCTGACTCCGTTGACATCAAATTGGGACTTTCAGCTGGACCTCTTTACATACTTCCAGAAGGACCTTGTCTTGCAAAAGTCTTGGTTCATTCCCGGCACTCACTACGCCCAGACCCTCGAATCATGGCTCCGGTTGCAAGACTCGAACAAGACCGAAGGCATGAAGCTGTTGGAGGAGGATGCCGAGAGTAAAGGATTCGGACGAGATGAGGGACGCAAGAGTTTCTACCGGTGAGCCGCCGAGATCGGCTTCTCTGCCTGGCAGCGTGCAATGGAATCGAATGACTGAACTTTGAGTCACGCCTGATCGTGCACTTCCACAGATTCCGTGTCTTTTTTTTGGCATGCGCCGAATTCTTCGCTACCGATCGAGGTGAAACTTGGGGCTTGGGACATTACCTGTGAGTCGAGTAGCCTCTTCCTCATCGACTAGGACACGGCTGACTCTTTCTTGTAACAATCCCCTAGATTTGAGAAACGATAGATGAGAAGTGCTCTTCGTGGTCGAGAAGCAGATGGCCGGCGACGAGCAGAACGATGCGAAGGAGGTGACTGCCGTTTCCCGTTGCACTGCATGTAGAAGGTTCCTGTTTTTAGTCGTGGTATATATGAGGATAGACTAGAGGGCTAGAGAACTAGAGACAGGTCTGTCAGGCATACGAATCCATACAGTTTCATTCCATGTTATAGCATCAAACACGGCTTAACAAGACGTCAGACCGCACAAAGTAAACATGACGAACCACCACAATTCTTGGGCTGTGCGAGAGCCATTCACAAACGTCATCTCAATAGTCATTCCCATTACATTCTCTTCGATCAATGATCTTATGTCCCCCCAATCGATCAAACGTCATCCAACCAGTGGTTCTTAATTTACCCATCGACGGTATCCCTGCAAGCTCGGACATTTGACCTTGGCTCTCGACCTGATTTTCGCAAGGCGAGATATCAGGCTCATTCCCGCGGTCGATGGCAGGTCTGCAGCTTTTGGGCAAGAGCGTCGCAGCCGACGCAGTCACTACCGAACAATTAGCCTCGGGAGAAGCTCTCGGTGTAGGATCCGGAATTAGTACTCGGACTAGACAGGAAAATGATTCGGATGTTCCGGTATGTTCTGCCTTCCTGTGGGCTTTTCTGAGATCTTCGAGCGAATCTCATTTGAGGCGGGATGGACTCCATAGACTCTACATGAGCTAGCACAACTAGGAAACATCGCTGGTTTCGAACGTCTCGCCAACGACACCGCTGCTCGCGATGAGACCCTCAACGTCAACGAGCGAGATCAAGGCGACGTCACGGCGTTGCACTGGGCGGCCATCAATGCCCATGTAGGAGCTTGCGAGTGAGCATACACGAGGCTCGCTTCGCATGATCAGCGTATCTGATTTGTGTGCCTTAGATGGTTGATAGACCATGGAGCGGAGATTGATGTCCAGGGCGGAGAATTGCGAGCCACCCCGCTGCAATGGGCGGCACGGTGAGTGGTCAAGCCTTTGCCGGTCTTGCTTTTGCTCGGTCCCGCCAGCTGACTTTCACAAACATACAGGAATGGACACCTATACGTCATGCAGCTACTTCTATCTCGATCAGCCGATCCTGACATTCAGGATGCTCAAGGCTTCAACACCTTGCACCTCGTCACCCACTCCTCCGCCGTTATGCCGCTGTTGTATCTCTTGCGACAGCCTATAGCGGTAGATGCTAAGGATACTGATGGTCACACGGCGCTGATGTGGGCAGCTTGGCAAGGTCAGCACTGTTCCTGAGGCACTGGCCTACCACGGTGCTGAAAATGCAATCTCTCCAGGTGATGCTCTCTCGATCGATCTCCTCTTAAGACACGGCGCATCCGTCCAGGCAAGAGATGCAGCACAGTTGACACCGTTACATTGGGCGGCCGTGAAGGGCTCACGTCCATGTATAAGCCGGCTGATAGATGCAGGCGCAGAACTGGATGTCAAGGAGGAGAATGGCAAGACTCCGGCAGAAATGGCCAAAGAATTGAAAGCCGAAGAGCCATGGAAATCGGCTTTGCTGGACGCAGGATTGACGGAAACCGGTCAGAAGAACACTCGATCATTATCCAAGGTTTGTTTCTGGATGTTGTCTCGCAATATACTCAGCCAAGCTTATATACGCAGGGTGTTCGCTCCTGCAGGAGAGCGAAACCATATTGGTCTGGACACTGCCGACTGTCTTCTTTGGTTTCTCCTTTTTTGCTCTTGCATCTCTGCCCGTCTACAGCGGTATCCCACTCGCTCTGGGAATGTTATTCCTGCAACATCACGTATGTCGATCGTGGGTTTTGGCTGCATTCACGCATCCTCACGTTACTGGAACATCTAGGTCATAACCAAGTCTCTACTCGGGACAAGAGGATTCGGCGACGTTGTGACGAAATCACCATACTTTGCGGCTATCATTGCCAGTAGTATGATCTATGTAGGAGGCTCATGGGCCATATTACTGCTAAAAGGTACGTGTCGAGGCGAGCTTGTAAGATTGTCTTTCCAAATAATTGAACATCTGATCGGTTGCCTGGTGTAGGTACCCCGGGGCATTTGACCCTGAATCTAGTTTTCATCCTCAGCCTGTCGACGTGTGCCTACAATTTCGTTAAAGCAGTCAAGATGGACCCAGGCTGGACTCGATCGGACCTGAACGAGGAACAATTGACAGAAGTGCGTCACATCGCGATAGTCTCGATTGCACCTCGCTGAGGCTGATATGGGGTCTGCTCCTCGCTTCTAGCTCGTAGAGCAACTGACAGTAGATGGTTTACTCAACGGCACACATTTCTGCATCGTTTGTATGGTGAGAAAATCGTCCCTCCTACTATTCGAGTGACCTTTGCTCATCGTTCAAACCAGGCAAGAAAACCTTTGCGAGCAAAACATTGCCGGCTGTGCAACCGATGCACGGGGAGATTTGACCAGTACGTGTACAATACATTCGGTCAATCTCACTTGCGCTAAACCTTTGACCACATTTCCCAGTCACTGTCCTTGGATATGGAATTGCGTTGGTTACAATAATCACCCCAACTTTCTACTTTTCGTCGCCACCTTGGTAATTGGTATTGTTTCGTTTGTCGTTCTAGCTGTCCTGTGTAAGGTCTCAAATAATGTGCAATTCAAGAGGTCAAGCTGATATCTTTAGGTATTCCTCAGATTACAGGCAGAACAGTCCAACCTATCCCACGCAGCCATCGCCATACATCACATTTTGCCAGACCCTCCCTTCGATCTGTGGTGCTTACACGCACGCACCCTTCTTGTTCGGAGTTGCTAGTTGGGCAACTCTCCAGCTTACCTGGACGATCATCCTACTATTGAGCCAGGTTTGGCAAGTGACGCGTCAGATGACCACGCTGGAAGTCAGCAACCTGGGCCGTTATGGTTTCATGGGAGGAAGGGGCGGAACAAGCTTACGCGAGCAAGGTGGGGCCATGGCGAACCACATGCAGACGTCTCACGTAGGTGAACAAATATCGAGTTCGGCCACGGTGGAGGCTCTAGGTGCAGGTGCTGGACAGAGCGGTGCGGAGGAGGACGGATTGGCCGTATCAAATCCCGATCATGGTTTGACGAACAGTACGGTCATAGACCCTCCATCCGGTAGGGCTCATCCGGCGCACCAACATTCACATGGTATCGTCGGTATGGTGTGTGGAGGTCTACGTCGACTGTGCGCCAATGGACCTCTCTTGCAACTGCTTGGCCTCGATCGTTTCACGAAGGGTGCCGCAGGCAGAGGTATGAAACTCGCTCAGGTACAAGGTGGCAATCCGTTTGACATGGGCGCAATCGCTGTGAGTGTCGAATACACCCTTCAGGCGACCGACCGTCAGGCTGATATCGCTTTCTCCACAGAACTGTGCGGATTTCTGGACGCGAGGTCAGACCCTGGGGGTGGAGTACCGAGCGCTTTACGCGATTCCGACTGAGGGTAAGTTTGAAAGTATAACATGTTGCCCGCTCGGCTTAATCTGAACAGGGCTTTTTTTTCACGCCACAGGTTTCACTCGTCCCAACACGTCTTCCTCGTATGCATACTTGCGTTCGCTGACGCGGCCGAGTGGTCGCAGCAATGCGCACTACCGTCTCGCCGGGGACCACGAGCCAGACAACGATGTGGTGTGATTGGTTGCAGAGGGCGAGAACGTGTCCTGTACCGAGTGAAAGATCAGGCGACGAGCAACTTGTGCATGGCGACAAGTAAAGTGCGTTGTTGGTTCTACTGGGCCCAGAAAAGCAGGCCTGGCGAAGCCTCCCGGTGGAGGCGTGTTACGCGGAACGTGCACACCGACGACTTTGCGCAGTGGATCCGCAATGATCATGAAGCAGATCACAATATATATAGATTGCGTACATCTACAGTTCATGTACCATTGGTCTCACTCCAGAAAGAATAGTACACCGATAGGACACTCGGTCACGTCGAGGTAGTGCACGAAAGCCATAATCATCCAGCCTGAACCGAGGATGTGATTGAGACGCACGGCATCATTCTATTCACACGTCGCTAGAGTATGGATATCGACTGATGAGCTCGATCGCTCGATGTGCGCCTAGACGTCTTCCGCGAGTCGATCAAGGTAGGACTGTGTTACGCATCAAGCTGCCTGTGAGCGCTGCAGGCCGTTGTGACTAGCAAGTCACTATTGTGTTCTAACAGATGAAATCAGATGAATACATTCACTCGCTGTTACTAGCAAATCATTAGAGAAGAACAGGTGTCAACATATGGAGGATTTTTGAGAGAAGAATAAAGTAGATCTGAGGTGGCAAGTGAGCACTACTGGAGAGAGAGACACGCGCGTACGCGTAAGACGAGTCACGTGACGCCACACAGGCATCGCGCATATGTTCGACCGCGCGATAGACCTATCTTCGAACCTCGAAATCGTCAAAAATGAGGTGTTTGCCATGATGATTGATGGTTCAGCAGTCGAATGAGGCAAAAAGGAAAGCCCACACTGGGGGTCGAACCCAGGACCTGCCGATGACCTGATTAAGAGTCGGCTGCTCTACCAACGGAGCTCTGCGGGCTATTATCGCTTGGATGACCAAGAGTTTTTGAAAAAAAGTATCTTACAAAAACATCCAACCAGATGCAATTCCCCTCT
>Ga0308160_10001939_pt1 | contig 26814 bp, 16 predicted proteins | sample PhyFR1_FD_201036 | JGI IMG/M metagenome (GOLD analysis project Ga0308160, IMG submission 201036) | Phyllosphere microbial communities from UC Gill Tract Community Farm, Albany, California, United States - DLSLF.R1 | ecosystem: Host-associated > Plants > Phyllosphere > Unclassified | place: USA... | reverse complement strand
CACCTTTGTCGAATCGCTGGGCGGCCTTCCGGTAACGCCTGAGCTGGAGAAACTCAAAGGGGAAGGCTGGTGGTTCGAACAGCTGTACGCGACAGGGACACGCTCTGTCCGCGGGATCGAAGCGGTTATCGCGGGTTATCCGCCGACGCCAGCGCGTAGTGTCGTCAAGCTCTCGCTTGCACAGCAGAATTTCTATACCTTGGCGGCCGGTTTGGGCCAGCAGGGCTATCACACGGAGTTCGTCTATGGGGGCGAAGCGCATTTCGATAACATGCGCAGCTTTTTTACTGGCAACGGTTTCCAGCAAATCGTGGACTTGCGGCAGATGTCTCCCCGGTTTGTCGGGAGTTGGGGTGCTTCGGGCGAAGACCTGTTCGATAAATCGCTTGAGCGCCTCCAATCCCTGCATGCACAGAGCAAGCCCTTTTTCAGCCTGATTTTTACGTCATCCAACCACGAGCCCTTCGAGTTCCCAGACGAAAAAATCAAGCTGTATGAGAAGCCCAAGCAGACTGTCAACAACGCAGTGAAGTACGCCGATTTCGCACTCGGAAAGTTCATCATGGAAGCCAGGAAGCAGGAATATTGGAAAGATACGGTCTTTCTGATCGTGGCAGATCATGGCAACCGGGTCTATGGCAACGCGCTGGTACCGATCAAGAAATTCCATATTCCCGGACTGATTCTTGGTGCGCATATCAAGCCCAAGCGCATCGGGACGATCGCGAGCCAGGTCGATCTCGGTCCTACCTTGCGTTCACTACTCGGGGTCTCGAGCGAGCACTCGATGATCGGCCGGGATTTCGTCAAGGATGACAGCACGCCCGGACGTGCGCTCATCCAGTTCAACAACTACTTTGCATGGCTCGACGAGAATTCCGCCACCATCTTGCGCCCTGGCCAATCACCCCTGATGGGCCGGTACGACAGTAAAACAGGAGTGCTGGACGTGAGCGCCGACGCGCCGCCTCAAGCCGAAGTAGGCAGGGCGATGGCACATGTAATGCTGCCTTCATTGCTCTACCGCGAACAGCGCTACAGATTGGCGAAGTAATGCCGGCGTAACGTCAAAGCTACGCGCCTCGTAGGCGGACCAATTTACCAGGTGCACTCTTTCGCATACGACGGAGCAAAATAGCGTCCTAAGAGTTACTGGTTCAAAGAGCATTTAGCTCAGGTCATTGAAGCGATAAGCAGAGTGGGTACAGGTCCGCGAACAAGGCCGCCCGTCAACAGTGAGCACTAGAAAATCATCACACTCCGGGAAGACTTGTCAATAAATGGCGTGAAAGTCTGCATCTGGTGGAGAATTTGTGCCAAAGGTAATGAGATGACCGAATGGGATTTGCAGAGGTAGCAATATGCGATGTACTTGCCCGCTGCGCCGCTCAGCGCCCAACAATATTCATATCGTGCGCCGGACTTATGTTCAAAGTCATCTCTCATCTGCTCGAGTTCTTCGGATATAGCCCATAGCGACCATGATCCGAGATCGTTAGTGGCGTCCATTAGAGACAAGACGCAGGCGATTTGCCGTAACGGTACCAAGATCTCAAAGCCTATGCTGCCCCTAGGAGATCAAAATGGACCAGGAATTTTAGAAACAGAATGAAAACCAGTCGATACCGCCAAAGCGCCATCTTATTGCAGAAATGTATGGTTTTTTTTGCACCCATTTTATCACGACCATGGGCATTTTCAAAAAGCAACCCTGATCTGGTTTTTTCCTTGATCGCTGCCTCAGGCCTTGTAACGATTTACAACTGGCGCTTTTGGGACAGCTTAATAGACGTGATGCCTATAAGAACTGCGACGGATGCAGGTTTTGCTATGGCACTTATGATGCTGCTTATCTGGCTTCACTCAGCAGTTCTGCTTCTCATGCCCAGCCGTTCGATGATGCGATTCGCTGCCTGCGCATTGATTATTGCAGGGGCCTTATGCGCTTTTTTTGCGGACACTTATAAAATTCAGATAGATCGCGACATGATTCGCAATGTCGCTCAAACCGACCTCGCCGAAGCTCTCGGGTTGTTGAGCCTAAAGCTCATCATCTATTTTCTGCTTTTAGGCGTGGCACCGGTTTGGCTTCTGATACAAGTTCGACTGCCCGCCGTGTCAACAAAACGATTTCTCGCACAACGGGTTGCTGGAATATTCTTAGGTGCGATTATCGTGACGATTGGTATCATGCTGCACTCAGGGCAATTCGCCACCTTTATGCGAGCCCACAAGCCCCTTCGTTATCTAATCAATCCAGGCAATGCATTTCATGCCACATGGCGTTATTTGCATCATGAAACGAGATTATCGCCTAAGCCGTTTGTCGACGTTGATGGAATGGTAACTCGATCGACTAGTTCCGCTGACCAAAAACCGCTATTAATCGTACTGGTTGTCGGCGAAACTGCCCGGGCAGCCAACTTTCAGTTTTTAGGGCATTCAGATCCCACCACCCCTCTGCTCGGCAAACGTGAAAACCTGTACCAATTTAGCGAGGTAAGTAGTTGTGGTACATCTACTGCGATCTCTCTACCATGTATTTTCTCAGGGCTAGGCCGCAAAGAATTTGATATAACTTCGCCTACGGAGCGTTCCAATCTCCTTGACACTTTAAACAAAGCAGGTGTGTTTGTAGAATGGCGAGACAACAACACTGGATGTAAAGGAATTTGCGCAAGGGTTCCGACCTTACAATTCAAGCCTAATAGCGACTTATCCTTATGCAAGCAAGATTATTGCTACGACGAAATTCTATTGAGCGGGATTCGGGAATCCATATTGGCGACGAAAAAGGATCAGCTAAGGGTTCTGCATCAAATCGGCAGCCATGGACCGGCGTACTGGCGACGCTATCCGTCTCAATTCGAGCGGTTCAAACCAACCTGCCGTACCAATGACCTGGGAAAATGTTCGAAAGAGGAAATTCACAACACCTATGACAACACGATTTTCTATACGGACTATGTCTTAGACAAGACAATAAGCATGCTGGAAAGCCTATCTGGAAAATATGACACTGCGCTTCTCTATATATCTGATCATGGCGAGTCGCTTGGCGAGAACGGCTTATATCTTCATGGTGCCCCATATTCGTTTGCGCCAAAGGTTCAAAAGCACGTACCAATGATGCTATGGCTTTCGCAAGGTTTCCACCAACGATCTTCAATATCTTCTGCATGCATACGCAGCGCCCAAAACAGGCATCTAAGCCACGATAACATTTATCATACTATTCTTGGAATGATGCAGATTAGGAATCTGGTCTATTCACAAAGCCAAGATATACTACTTGATTGTCGCAAGTAGCTTCTAGCCTGACTTTTTGTAGGCACATGTCGATTCCGGCGGTTTACTCAACACACTCGGCAGCAGCCGACGGGGAATCTTTTGCGGAAAATAGCGACTAGATCTGCGACGCCATGCACTCGGCCGAAGAACGTACATAACAGTTCAGCAAGAACCGACCTGCTATGGCAGCGTTGGCGATCAGCGTCCCGAGCTATATCCGTTGTATCGCTAACGATTATGGATACGAGCAATTATTGACCCGGCTCATCGAACGGAACGGCGCCGCTGGCGACATTCCGTTCGTGATCTGCACTAGCGGGAGCAGCCCATCGATTGTACTTGCCGTGCGAGCGGCCCGAGCAAAAGCAATGAAGGTCATTGAATTGACTGGACGGCGCGGTCCGTAGCTCGATCGATCTGACCAACGTCAGCATTTGCACTAGCTTCTTACATATCACGCTCACGGGCATGTTTGTCGCATGCGGCTGCACAGGCTTCGCAGGCCGCTTTACATGCGGCGCAATGCGCATGCTTTTCAGCATGTGGTGCACACGCCGCTGCACATGCCCTGCAGATATGCGCACAGAGCGTACAGAAGTCACCGTGATGCTCCGAGCCGCGAGCCAGCGCATTCATGGTTGCACTGCAAATATCGGCGCAGTCGAGATTGATCAATGCACAATTGGCTTCGCCACCTTCGCGAATGTCAGCCGCAGCACACGCTTGGGCTGCATGGATCGCTTCTTCACATGCCTCGATACAAGCCTGCAGGTTGTTTTCGTGCGTTGTGGTAGTTTGCATATTGTCCTCCGTAGCGGGGTTAAAAAGAGAATTAGTCTTACGCGTCCCCATGGTAGACCAACACTTGATAATTACGCGCGGAATTGCAAATTGCCTCATCGCCTACGGCGATCAAAACAGTGTATTCGTTTCTAGCGGCTCAAGCTATCGTCGTTGGTTTGCCCTCAATGTGTTCACACAAGCCATAGGATGATGTTGTAACCTTCAACCGCTGCGAATGCTTGAGTTCCGCTTTTCAGGCACTAGAGCTGCAGCACTTGGCTGGAGCGGTCTGCCGCCTAAAGCCGGTCAGGGATCCGACTGGGTGCGAGCGTATATAGTAGGATGAAATCGACGTGGCAGCCGCACATCCTATGGATCAAGACTCGTAAAAATCCGGGGATGTGAAACTTGTTCGCCCAAGAGAAAGTACAACATGACCGCCGCTAGATAGAGAGCCGCGTAAACGGTATATACCTTTTGACGGGGTGCCTCATGCCGGTGGAGCAGGTAAAAGAATATCGATGCGGCGATGGCCGCCGGAACAAGAAAGATTGCCGCAACGCGATGATGCAGCCAGAAAATAGGTATGAATCCCCCGACCATCTCTGCGAGGAACGTTAAGAAATAGAATGTATACTGGCGAATCATCCGGCACACCAAAGATTAGTTCGCACAATTTTATCCCGAAACGACGGCAGCGCGTGCACTACGTCGGAGTTAACCGGTCACCGGGTCCACCTTCGCATGGGCAGAAGATGTTGCCGCTGAGCTCCTTGCACGGGTCGGTGTCGACTGGACGAACGGCTGACTGCACTTCATTGCCTAGCCAAGCATACGAACGCGTAACAATTGACAACTTCAAGGACGAGCCCGGACAAAACGAAGACTTCTGCATAACGCCACTACCAGCGCGAAGTCGCGGTGCCTAGTATCGGTGCAGTCCCGGGATGCGCTGACGAAACCGCCCTTCGTCCCCGCAGGTTAGTGGCCTAGTTTGATTCGGCAAGGACGTGCAAACCCTTTCCGATCATGTCGGCCCCCGCTCGACATCACCTGCATCTGTTTCGCCCCCGCTTTCGATATCGCCCCGGTTTGCCGACCGCTCGGAATCTTCGACGCTGTCGATCACGTGAGACGCATCGCTATCGACACGCTCGACATCGGCATTGACGTTCATTCCGCATGTCGTCTCGACGTCGGTTTCGCTCTCAGGACGCTTGGGATCGTCTGGAGACCGGGCGGGAACTTGCGCACGTTTTTTTGTTGCCATCAAAATTCTCCAAATGCGACTCGGGATGAAAGTACCCCTAGCGATTTACGCGATTTCGATTGGTTGCAAAGACTTTATAAGGTCGTCCATTGCCTTTATTTGCGAAAGAAATGCTTCGAGGACGTTGAGAGGCAAGGCGCTGGGCCCATCGCATTTTGCGGAATCCGGATCCGGGTGTGCCTCCAAGAAGATTCCACCCAGGCCCACGGCGACACCGGCACGCGCTAACTCCACGATTTGCCCGCGCCTTCCTCCAGAAGTCGCACTCATCGGGTCACGCTGCTGTAGTGCATGGGTTACGTCGAAAACAAGTGGTATGCCGGGACAAGCCTTCTTCATCACGCCGAAGCCCAGCATGTCGACGACGAGATTGTCGTATCCGAAGCAGGTGCCACGATCGCACAACATGACCTGATCGTTGCCAGCCTCTTCGAATTTTTCGACGATCAGGGACGTCTGCGCCGGACTGAGGAACTGAGGCTTCTTGATATTGATAACCCGCCCCGTTTTTGCCAGCGCAATGACCATGTCGGTCTGCCTGGCCAGGAATGCAGGCAACTGCAGCACATCGACGGTTTCGGCGACGACGGCGGCTTGCGCCGGTTCGTGAATATCGGTGAGGACGGGGACCCCAAAGGTCGTTTTGACTTTCTCCAACATTCGCATGCCGGACTCGAGTCCAGGGCCGCGAAACGAATGTATCGACGATCGGTTCGCTTTGTCGAAGCTAGCCTTGAATACGTAGGGAATACCCAACTTGTCAGTCACCCGGACGAATTCTTCACAGGTACGGAGCGCTAATTCCAGTGATTCGAGTACATTAATTCCGCCAAACAGGACCAGCGGAGCGTCGTTTCCTATCTTCACACTCTCAGCAATTTTGATCATCGATATTTTTCCTTTGTGCGACAACACTTCGCAGATGCGCGGGCGTTTCAAACGAACTGCGCGGCCGGGTTATTGATTTTCTTGGCCGCAGCCTTACCTCATATCAGCATATCGATCATAAAGAGCAGGATGAAGCCGAGGAAGAACATCGCCGCCTGCCCGGGTGTTTCCTTGCCTTCGTGCGCTTCCACCAATAACTCCTCAGTTACCAGATAAAGCAAGGCGGCCACGCCAAACGCCAGCAAGGCGTCGATGAACACTGGGGTCACGCTGTTGAGTATGACAGCGCCGGCGGCCGCCCCTGCCAGCACCCCGATACCGAGGATCCCGGCGGTAACGCCGATCCTTATCGATGTCTGTCCGGCAGTACGCAATGAAGTCGCGCAGGAGGCACCAAGAAAAAACGTTTCCAGCACCAGGCCGATCGTGAGCAGCAGGCCTTGCTTCTCACCTGCCGCGAACGAGAGCCCGATCAATGCGCCGTCGAGGACGACGTCGACGCCCAGCGCGGTGAGCAGCGCGCGCGGATTGCGGCCCTCCTCGGCGCCCCCGCCTCTCTCGCTCCACCATTTCAACCCCAGCATGAAGGCAACGCCGAGCGAGAACCCGATGAATGTGGGCCAAGGCATGCGCCGGTGCATCAGGTCCGGCAACAACTCGACAGCCAGGACGCTGAACACCGTACCCGCGGCAAAATGTTGAACCGCGCTGCGCAAGCCCGCGCTCGGTTGCTTGAGGAGTGCGAGCAGCGCGCCGGCCAGGGTGGCGGCGGCAGGAAGCGCCGCATAGAGCATCACTTTCGACAAGGTGGCTGTCACGACGATGCCTCCTTCGAGCCGATGTCACGACGATCCGACGATTGAGGAGGTTTCTCGTCCAGACCCGCCGCTACGGCTGTGTCGACGGATCGGCTCGCCACGTCCGGGTAGGCGAGCAGGCGCAAGGCATTGATCACCACCAGCACGGTAGAGCCTTCATGGAACAGGACCGCAGTCCCGATATTCAGGCCGAAGATGGTGGCCGGAATCAGAACGGCGACAACACCCAGGCTCACCCACAAGTTTTGCTTGATCACCCGCCTGGTGCGGCGCGACAGGCCGACCGCGAACGGAAGCTGGCTGAGATCGTCGCTCATCAAAGCCACGTCGGCGGCCTCAAGTGCGACGTCGGAGCCGGCCGCGCCCATCGCAATGCCAACGGTCGCGTTCGCCATCGCCGGCGCATCGTTAACGCCGTCGCCGACCATGGCGACCTTGCCATGGCGTTCGCGCAAAGCTTTGATTGTTTCGACTTTCTGTTCCGGCATCAAGTCGCCTCTGGCCTCGGTCAGGCCCACGGTGCGCGCGACGGCATCGGCCACCTGCTGGTTGTCACCCGAGATCATCACCAGGCGTTCGATGCCAAGCTCCCGCAACTGCGCCATCACGCCAGGCGCCGCCGCACGCGGCGTGTCCATGACGCCGATAACACCCAGGAAGCGTGAGCCCTTCCTGACGATCATCGTGGTGCGGCCGGACTGGACCAGCTTCTCGTTGGCAGCAGCTAATTCCGGTGGCAGTCGCATGCCGTCCAGCTCACTGAACAGTACGGGCTTGGCAATGTAGACAGTCTCGCCATCGACCGATGCCTGAACACCGCGGCCGGTGAGCCCACGCACATCGTCGGCACGGACGGCAGGAATGCCTGATTTAAGCCGGTCACGCCCGCCTTTGACGAGCGCCGACGCCAGCGGGTGGTCGCTGTGCGACTCGACCGCCACGACCACGGCCAGCAATTCGTCCTCGTTCGCGCCGCTCGCCGGGATAACATCCGTCAGCTTGGGCCGCCCTTCGGTCAAGGTTCCGGTCTTGTCGAAGGCAATCGAATTGAGGCTGCCGAGGTTTTCCAGCGGGCCGCCTCCTTTTACCAGCACGCCGCTGCGCCCAGCCCGTGCCACGCCCGACAGCACGGCACTCGGCACCGAGATCGCCAGTGCGCATGGGCTCGCGGCCACGAGCACGGCCATCGCGCGGTAGAAACTGGCCGAGAACGGTTCGTCGATCACCAGGAAGGCGAGCATCAGCAACGCCACGAGCGCAAGGATGACCGGGACGAATACCCGTTCGAACTTGTCGGTGAACTGCTGGGTGGGCGAACGCTGCGCCTCGGCTTCCGCCACCATCTGCACGACGCGGGCCATGGTCGACTGCGAAGCAAGGCGTGCCACCATCACCTCCATCGCGCCGGCGCCGTTGATGGTACCGGCAAATACGCGGTTGGTCGCGTCGACCCGGTCGAACCCAGCGATCGCGCCCGCCCCATCCTGGACAGGCGACTTGTCGACCGGGATGCTCTCGCCAGTTACCGGGGCCTGGTTGACGCTGGATGTGCCTTTGACGACCACGCCGTCGGCGGGCAAGCGTTCATTCGGCTTGACCAGCACGATGTCGCCTGGCGCGAGGGAAGCTACGGGAACCTCTTCCAGCGCTTCGCCGCGCTTGCGCACTGCCGTTTCTGGAGCCAGCTTGGCCAACGCTTCGATTGCTTGCCGGGCGCGCCCCATTGCAAAATGTTCCAGCGAGTGGCCGAGGCTGAAGAGGAACAGCAATAACCCACCTTCCGCCCAGTTTCCCAATGCGGCCGCGCCGGCGGCTGCAACCAGCATCAGCGTATCGATTTCGAAGCGACGAGCGAGCAGGTTCTCGAACGCTTCCTTGACGGTGAAATAGCCTCCGAAGAAATAGGCGCCAACATACAAAGCCAGAGGCAGCCAGTCCGGGCCGGCATTGGCGCGATCGAACAGCCAGCCGGCCAGTACGCAGGCGCCGGCGATGAGGGCAAAAATGAGTTCGGTATGTTCGCCGAATACTCCGCCATGCGAATGCGTGTGTCCCGCATGACCGCCCTTGTCGTCGTGCGCATGCTTGTGCCCCGAATGATCACCCTTTTGCTCATGCGCGTGGTCGTGACCGGCGTGACCGGCGTGGTCGTGATTGTGCTCTCGGCCGCCTATATGTTCCACCCCGCTTTTGTATCCGCGGCCGTGATCGTGATCGTGATCCGTTGCCGCGCCCGCGTCAGTCAACTCCGTACCAAGGGAGCTGACTAGTTCTTCCAGCCGTGTTCGCGCCACGGCGGCGCGCTCATATTCGACACGAATCCTGCCGGAGGCAGATACCTCGGCCTCCAGCACCCCTGGAATCCGACGCAAACGCTCGGAAAAGAGCCGTGCGCTGCGCGAGTGGAGCGGCGCGGGCGTGCAGCCGACGTAGTGGGCGAACTTTTCGCTCAGTTGCGCACCGACGGCACTGACTAGTTCACGCAGCCGCGACACCGTGATGACGGACGGGTCATAGTGCATGCACAGCAGGGGCGGCGATCCCTCTTGTGTCTTTATATGAACACGTTCCACTCCCGGGCGGCCTGTCAGCAGGCTGACGAGCCGCCCGATGCAAGGATCGCGCGCATCGTCTACTTCTGGCAGGATCAATGGCAATTCAAGCCGCACTCGTTCCGATTGTTCCATATAAGCTCTCGTTCCTGGGAAACCCTAGAATAATGTTGACACCGGATATCGTCCGTATGCCAACGCACCGAAGCGGAACCAAGTAGCGACAACCCAGCCGGCCGTTATGGCACGCGGGTGCCGATGCCGGGCCGACGAATCATCGATCCCGTCTTGACGATCCTCGCTCGATAGCTTGGCTGGAGCGTGGTCGCGGCCTATTGTCAGCACGAATCGAGAATCTTTTCCCGGCAGTTCGGACAGCACTCGCCGGAGACAGGCACACGCACAAAGTCGCCGCTTGAAGTAACGGCAAGCCCATCAGGTTCGGCCAGGAAGGCAACAGTGCATTCGCATGTTCGTCCTACGCCCATACTACGCTCTGGTTCGACAGTCTTCCTGTAACGGTAGCGATCCTGGCGCCCTTGGCGCGACGCAGCAGTACGCCGATATAGACTGGGTAGCCGGGAGTGCAGCTCGAGCAATGTGCGGATATCTGCCTCTGCACGAGCGCCGGACGCTGCGCTGATCGGGTGCAGGAGCTTCATATCAAGGTCATCCATATCCTGATCGAGCTGGTGGAGCGGGCGCTGCAACCATTGAATTATCTCCAGAAGGATGGGTCCTCAGGCTGAGTTGGTTCTATCCTTATATACCCTCTCTGAACGACACGTGTGACTCGCGGAACTGCTATCCTGTTCCCTGCGAAAGCGGCGGTGCAGCGTGCGCCTTATCCCTGGGGCTAACCCGCCACGCTGGCTGACCGGGGACTTTTGCTGAGGTATCCAGCAAAGCTTGAGCCATACGACTGCAGTGACTCGGCCGAGAACAAGTCACCATGACTACCGGGCAGAAAAACGCGCGTTTTTTGTGGCTGTTGGGCGTCGTGTCCATCTCTGTTCAGCTAACAACAGTTTCGAACGCGGCTGAACCGACCGGGTCACGCACGCCTCGCGCAACGATCGTGTCACTTGAGTTCGACGAGGCCAGTCACACGCTTTGGAAAGCGACGGCAACATCGCTTGCTCGCAGCCGGGACGAGGGGCGAACATGGATTCCGGTAGCATTGCCGGCCACCGCAAAAGGTGACATCGCTGCAGTGTCGATCTCCGCAGGTAGTGCCAAAATGATCTACGTCGCTGTTGCAGGCTCAGGCGTGTTGCGGAGCCAGGATGGTGGGCGAACCTGGGCGCCGCGTAACAAGGGCCTGCCTGCTGCTACCGTTGTCACACTTGACGCACATTCTGGTCTGGCGCGTACCATCTTTGCATACATTGCCGGCAAAGGTATTTTCCGCAGTCAAAATGCCGGCGCAAGCTGGCATCTCGTGGATCGCGGCCCCCGCGAAACGGTCGTACAACTCGTACATTCGAGCATGCCGAGTGGAATCGGAACCGGCTGGCTATTTGCCGCGACGCGTCAGGGTGTGCGTCGCACCATGGACTGTTTCTGCGGATGGCATAACGCAGGCCGGCTTGCGACCGATCTGCGCGTCGTGGCCACCGATGTGGACTGGCGGGAGCGCGTCTACGCCGCCGGGCGCGAAGGACTGTTTATCAGTCCTGACGGCGGCGATGACTGGATCCGGATGAGGTCGCCCGTAGCATTGATTACCGCGATGGTGAGCACGCCTTCCGGAAAGCTGTACGGGGCAATGAACGGCCACCTCATCCGCAGTACCGACCGAGGTGTAACCTGGGACTATATTGATGGGTGAGGAGCGCGTGTTGTTGCCCTCCCCATCGTTGTCATCCATATCGTTATCTCCTGGCCCAAAAAGCGAAGCAAAGGTCGACGCAATGGCCCCATGTAGCTCAGCCGGCTCGCAAGGTTCGCCTTTGGGAGCCGGCGCCTGCCTGACCTCTGGCCTGGCTGCGTGCTTCCCGTACTTTAAGCAGACGCAGCCCGTTGAAGACAACGAGCAAGCTTGCGCCCATGTCCGCAAACACGGCCATCCACAGGGTGGCCGAACCGGCGATCGCCAGGACCAGGAACACTGCCTTGATCGTAAGGGCTGCGACAATATTCTGCTTTAGGATGGCGGCGGCCTGCCTGCTCAGGCGGATGAACTGGGGAATCTTGCGCAGGTCGTCGTCCATCAGCGCGACGTCGGCCGTTTCGATGGCGGTGTCCGTGCCTGCGGCGCCCATTGCAAACCCGATATCGGCCTTCGCCAGTGCCGGCGCGTCGTTGATGCCGTCGCCAACCATGCCGACAGTGCCGAATCGCGCTACCTCGTCATTGATGGCAGCGAGCTTATCCTCGGGCAACATGTTCCCCCGGGCGTCGTCGATGCCGACCTGCCTTGCGATTGCCGCGGCCGTCACCGCATTGTCGCCGGTGAGCATGACCGTCCGGATTCCCAACTGATGAAGCTGGGCCAGCGCTTCGCGACTGGTTTCACGGATGGTATCGGCCACCCCGATCACCAGCAGTGGCGACGTTTCATCGCACAGGACAACCGCTGTCTTGCCTTCACCCTCCAGCTTCGACAGGACGCTTTCCGTCGCGGCGCTGCAGATGCCGAGCTCTTCGACCAGGCGGTGATTGCCAAGGTAGTACCACTTCCCGTCAATCCGCCCTTTTGTGCCTCGGCCGGTTAGCGCCTCGAACTCGGTCACGGAAGCCAGGGGGAGTCCCTGGCCGGAGTTTTTCCAGTGGCGGCTAACTGCGGTCGATACCGGATGGTCGGACCGGTCCGCGAGCGCGGCCGCAAGCTGCAGATGAGTCTGTGCATTGCCTTGCAGGGGTAACACGTCCGTCACCTCGGGTTTGCCCTGGGTGATCGTACCGGTCTTGTCGAGCGCGAGCGAGCGCAGTTTGCCGCCCTGCTCCAGGTAGACGCCGCCCTTGATAAGGATGCCGGCGCGTGCTGCGGCAGCCAGGCCGCTGACGACCGTGACCGGGGTCGAGATCACCAGGGCGCAAGGGCAGGCAATCACGAGCAGCACGAGTGCCTTGTAGATCCAGGGCATCCATTCGGCGCCCAGCACGAGCGGCGGCACGAGGGCAACTGCAAGCGCGATGGCGAATACGATAGGCGTGTAGATGCCGGAGAACCGGTCGACGAAACGCTGGGTCGGGGCGCGGCTGCCCTGCGCGTCCTCGACCGCACGGATGATGCGCGACAGGGTCGAGTTGCTGTGACCCGCGGTGACGCGGTATTCAAAAGAACCGGTTTCGTTGATCGTGCCGGCGAACACCTTGTCGCCGACCGTTTTTGGTACCGGCATGCTCTCGCCCGTGATCGGCGCTTGGTTGACGGACGACTGGCCCGAGGTGACCTCCCCGTCCAGGGCAATCCGCTCGCCAGGCGCGACCCTGGCCAACGCGCTGATCGCGACCGTGGTGGCATCCTGCTCGCCCCAGGTACCGTCGTCCAGGCGCACGTTGACCCGGTCGGGCGTCAATGCCATCAGGCCCTGGATGGCGTTTCTCGCACGGTCGAGTGAGCGTGCCTCGATCATTTCGGCAACCGCGAACAGCACCATCACCATTGCCGCTTCCGGCCACTGGCCGATCAGCACGGCACCCGTCACCGCGATCGACATCAGGGCATTGATGTTGAGATTGCGGTTCTTGAGCGCGATCCAGCCTTTCTTGTACACCCCCAGGCCCGTCGTCGCGATCGCGAGCAGCGACAGCAGGATGACTGGCCACCAGTTCTCATCGCCCGTCGTCCATGCGACGATTTCCGCACCGATCGCTGCGGCCAACCCAAGCCCGAGGATCGCATACTGTCGCTTTCGGGAGGCGGGCGCCGCCGCCTCGGCTCGTCCTTGTGCACCCCCAACGAGCACCGCCTGCATGCCGATGGACGTCAGCGCATCCTGGATCGCTGCGGCTGGCCCACTATGTCTAACGCTCAAACGGCGCTGGACGAGATTGAAGTCGAGCTGTTCAACCTGCGGCAGGCCGGACAGCTTGCTACGGATGAGCGCCTCCTCGGTCGGGCAGTCCATGTTCTCGATCCGGAAAACAGTACCGGCCGCTGTCCCGCTTTGGTCACCGGCTTGTTCCACCACCGGGTCCATGCCCACCGCACGTACTGCCGCAAGGATCGGCTGTGGATCACCGAGGCTGTGCTCCACCCGCAACCTGCGTTGGACGAGATTGAACTCCAGCCTTCCGACGCCTTCAATACGCCCAAGCGCTTGCCGCAGCAGCCCTTCTTCCGTCGGGCAGTCCATCTGATCGATGCGAATGAGCAGCGAACGATCCTGGGCTGAAGGCGAGGTACCCGTGGTCTCGATTGGCGCAGACTTAGCGCAGCATGACTTGGCCTGGCATTCCGACATGACGACTCCTTGAGAACTGTGTATAGTTTGCATTGAACACCCTGTAGCGGGTACGGGGTCAAGCACTAAACCAACATACCGGGATTTTTCTTGAAAATTGGAGAATTGGCAGAGCGCTCAGGCTGCCTGGTTGAAACCGTCCGCTACTATGAGCGGATTGGATTGCTTGCCCCGCCTGAGCGGTCCGCGAACAATTATCGGGCCTATAACGAGCTTCACGCCGAGCGCTTGCTATTCATCCGGCACTGCCGCGCCCTGGACATGACACTCGATGAGATCCGTATGCTGCTCGATTTTCGCGAGACCCCGGGACAAAACTGCGAGGGCGTCAACGCGCTCCTCGACAAACACATCGGGCACATCGTCGACCGTATAGCAAACCTGTCAGTATTGGAAGCGCAGCTCAGGGACCTCAGGAGCCGTTGCGTCGCCACCGACAGCACGGGACCATGCGAGATCCTGCATGCGCTTGGCACTTCTGACGCCTGCGACGAACCAGGACGGCGTGGCGCGATTGGCGAGTCCAATCTTTCCGCCCCAGCCAGCGAACAACAGGGATAATGCGCTTGACCTTCAAGTAGCTAGAAGGTGTTAAATGTCAGGCTCTCGTACATGAAGACAAGTGCCCTGATATGAAGTACTCCATTTGGCGTCGGCTGATCGCCCTCGTCGTGTTCTTTGGTTGCGTGATCGGCGCGACCCACGCAAATCCCACATCGCGAGAAGCAGAAGTCCGCCAGCTCTGGCAGTTGCTTGACTACGTTGCCGTAGACTACGCTGGCGCCGTCCAGAACGGCGCGATTGTCAGCGAACTGGAATATGGCGAGATGCGGGAGTTCTCGACGCGGGCGCAGAACCAGGTGCAGGCATTGCCTGCGCATCCCTTGCATGCAGAACTGGCAGCCGCCACCGCGGCGCTGAAGCAGGCGGTCGAGCGCAAGGAATCGCCGCAACAGGTTTCCCGGCTTGCGCGGGAGGCAAACCGTTTGCTGCTGCAGGCCTACCCCTTCCCTGTTGCGCCGCGCGCCATGCCCGATCTGGCCCGCGGTGCCGCGCTGTATCAGGCACAATGCGCTTCATGCCACGGCGCCACCGGCGCCGGCGATGGAACCCTTGCAGCCAAGCTCGAACCCAAACCGATCGCATTTACGGATGAGGAAAGAGCCCGTTCCCGCTCCCTCATGGCCCTGTACCAGGTCATCAGCCAGGGTGTCGAAGGCACCTCGATGCCGGCCTTTGCAAGCCTGTCCGAGCATGACCGCTGGTCTCTGGCGTTTCATGTCGGCACCTTGGCGTTCAAGGACACGGATATCGCAGCGGGAGAGTCCGCATTCGCACAGAACAAGGCCGCGTCCGCCACCATTTCCGACATGAACACGCTTGTGACGGCAACCGAAGAAGAACTGGCGAAGGCAAGCCCGCCGTCAACCGCGCGAGCGGTTCTGGCGTACGCACGCACCCATCCCGAGGCGGTACGGGCGCAGCAGGAACGCACGGGTATCGCCCTTGCGCGCAAGCTGCTGCAAGACAGCCTGAATGCCTTGAAGAACAACCAGCGGGCGAAGGCCACCGAGCTTGCTTTATCGGCCTACCTGGACGGCTTCGAGCCGCTCGAGGCGACGCTCGACGCGACCGACCGCCAGCTTCTGGTCGATGTGGAACGAACCATGCAGCTGTATCGAGGCGCGGTCGCACAAGGCAACGTATCGCGTGCGACCGAATACGCCCAGCAACTGGACGCGTATTTCGTACGTGTCGAGGACCTTACCAGCGCGAACAAGACCGACGCGACGACGGTGTTCGTGGGCGCGCTGACCATTCTCCTGCGCGAAGGCGTCGAAGCCTTGTTGATCGTGATCGCGATGGTCGCGTTCCTGCGCAAGGCGGAGCGTCCTCAGGCGCTGCGTTATGTGCATGCCGGCTGGGCCTCGGCGCTGGCCGCAGGCGCGTTGACATGGCTGGTCGCCACCTATGTGGTCGGTATCAGTGGCGCAAGCCGCGAAGTGACCGAAGGCCTGTCTTCGCTCTTTGCCGCGGCGGTATTGCTGTCGGTTGGGCTATGGATGCACCAGAAAGGCCAGGCCGGACAATGGCAGGCCTATCTCAAGCAGCATCTGACTGCGGCAATGGAAAAGCGCTCCGCTTGGGCCTTGTTTGCCCTGGCTTTCATCGCGGTGTACCGGGAAGTCTTTGAAACAGTCCTGTTCTACTCGGCGCTCGCGGCCGACGGCAACGGCCCGGCACTATTGGCAGGATTCGTTACAGGCCTGGTCCTGCTGTCGGTGATTGCTGTGATTTTCCTGCGTACCAGTGCACGCATGCCGATCGGTAAATTCTTCTCGTTCAGCTCCGTGCTGGTGGCTGTCCTGGCGGTTGTCCTGGTCGGAAAAGGAATCGCCGGGCTGCAAGAAGCCGGATGGCTGACGGCCACACCGGTCACGGGGCCGCGCATGCCTGTTCTCGGCCTCTACCCGACGATACAGACTTATGCAGCGCAGCTGGCCCTCCTTCTGGCGGCTGGCCTTGGCTTTGGGTTCAATCTGGTGAAGGCGCGCAAGTAGCAATCGCGCACACCGGCACCCGGCAGGAGAGCTGGCAGGTGCCGCAGGCTGTACCTCAATACGGTTTGTCGGGCGCCGAGGCCGGCGCGGGCGTACCAAAAAGCGAGTGCACAACGATGGTGGCGGCACCGAGCGTGATGCCGATATCGGCGATGTTAAACGCTGGCCAGTGATGCGGGCCGACATACACATCGATCCAGTCAACAACTCCCATGCGCGCGGTGCGATCGATTAAGTTTCCGACCGCACCGCCAAGTATCATCGCCAACCCGACTCTCTCTGTGCTAGTCGCATCCGGTTTCCTGATCATTTGAACGATCAGGATCGAGGCCAGTACTGCCACAGCGATGAAGAAATAGCGTTGCCACCCGCCAGCCGTGGCGAGCAGGCTAAACGCAGCGCCCTGGTTGATCACATGAACTATGTTCAATGACGGCAGCAGTTCGATCTGCCGGCCATACGGCAGGTGTTTCACGATCCCGGCCTTGGAGACCAGGTCAGCAGCGGCGATGAGCCCGGCAAGGAGCACGGCTGCGCGCGGTTGGAAAGGTCTATTCACCACTAACTCCTGCAAACTTCACGGGAACAGGTTGAGCGCACGTTTGGGCAAACGACCACAGCGTCGTATCGTTTTTCCATGTACGCCCATCCCCAAGGCGAGCTGATATGCTTAGGCTCCAGGGCACGTCAAATTCCTTCCGCCACAGCCTCGGGAGGCCGGGCGAAGCGCTGGTAAAGCGTCGGCAGCACGAACAGCGTCAGGATCGTGGCGGAGATCAGGCCTCCGATCACTACGGTGGCCAACGGCCGCTGCACCTCGGCGCCGGCGCCGGTTGCCAATGCCATCGGGACGAAGCCCAGCGACGCGACCAGTGCCGTCATCAAGACTGGGCGCAGGCGCCGGAGCGCACCTTCGCGCACCGCTTGCGCCCACGGAAGCTGTTTCGCCAGGTCGTCGATCGAACCCGCCATCACCAGTCCATTGAGGACGGCAACGCCCGACAGTGCGATGAACCCGACGGCTGCCGAAATCGAGAATGGCAGGCCACGCAGCCAGAGCGCGGCAATACCCCCGATCAGGGCGAGAGGCACGCCCGTGAACACGACCGCGGCGGCGCGCCAGGAACCGACGGCCGAGTACAGCAACAGGACGATGAGCGCGAAGCAGGCCGGTACCACGACCGCCAGGCGCATCCGCGCACGCTCGAGGTTTTCGAACTGCCCGCCCCAGGCGAGCCATACGCCGGCGGGCACCCGTACGTCCGCATTGATACTGGCCCGCGCCTCGCCGACCACGCCGGCGATGTCACGTCCGCGCACGTTGGCTTGAACGACCACGCGCCGCTTGCCGTTCTCGCGGCTGATCTGGTTCGGCCCCTTCGCCGTCTCCAGCATGGCCACCGATCCCAGTGGAACGAAGCTGCCGCCTGGCGTCAGCACAGGCAACAGGCGCAAGGCCTCGACATCGTTCCTGGTCTGCTCGCCGAGTTTCACCACCACGTCGAAACGCCTGTCCCCCTCGTAGATCGACCCGGCCTCACGTCCCGCAACCGCTGCCGCCAGGGTGTCGTGCACGTCCTGGGCGGTCAGCCCGACGCGGGCCATGGCATCGCGGTCCAGGCGGACATCGAGCAGCGGAAGGCCCTGCACCTGCTCCACGCGGACGTCTTCCGCGCCCTCGACCGCCCGCAGCTTGCTCGCGATCTGCTCGGCGGTCTGGATCATGGCGTCGAAATCGTCGCCATAGACTTTGATAGCGATGTCGCCCCGTACGCCTGCCAGCAGCTCGTTGAAGCGCATCTGGATTGGCTGGGTCAGCTCGTAGTTCTGGCCCGGGATGCCTGCGACCGCTTTCTCGATCTTCTCCACGAGCTCGGCCTTGCTCATCCCGGGTTCCGGCCATTCCGAACGGTCTTTAACGATAACAAAGGTGTCGGTGATATTCGGTGGCATCGGGTCGGAGGCCAGTTCAGCCGTACCCGTTCGGGAGAAGACCAGCTTTACCTCGGGCAGCTTCCCGACCGCGTTCTCGACGGCGAACTGCATAGTCTGGCTCTGGTCCAGCGACGTGCCCGGGATGCGGGCCACCTGCAGCAGAACGTCCTGCTCGTCGAGGGTCGGAAGAAATTCCTGGCCAAGCGTCGTGAACAGGCCGAGCGCGCCTGCGAAACCGGCAGCGGCCAGCACGCCGACCAGCTTGGGTTTGGCGAGCGCACGGTCCAGCCAGGGCGCGTAGGACGACGAGGCGGCCTTGACCAGCCTGTTTTCCTTTTCATCGACATGGCGCGAAAGCCACAGCGCGATCGCAGCCGGCACGAACGTGAGCGAGAGGATGAAAGCGAAGACCAGGGCCAGGATCACCGTGACCGCCATCGGTGCGAACATCCGCCCTTCCACTCCCTGGAACGTCAACAGGGGGACGTAGACGAGAATGATGATCGCCTGGCCATAGACGCTCGGCCGGATCATTTCGCGCGCGGCGGCGGCGACGGTATCGAGGCGCTCGGCCCTGGTAAGTATCCTGCCGGTAGCGTGCTGGCGTTCGGCGATGCGGCGCAGGGCGTTCTCCACGATGATCACGGCGCCATCGACAATCAGGCCGAAGTCCAGCGCACCCAAGCTCATCAGGTTTGCGGAGAGCCCCGCTTCGAGCATGCCGGCCGAGGTCAGGAGCATGGTGACCGGAATCACGGCTGCGGCGATCAGCGCCGCGCGCAGGTTTCCGAGAAGTGCAAACAGCACCGCGATGACCAGGAGCGCCCCTTCGGTGAGGTTGGTCGCCACGGTGCGGATCGTGGCATCGACCAGGCGGGTGCGGTCGAGGACAGGCCGGATCAGCAAGTCCGGCGGCAGGGAACGTGCGATTTCCTTCAGTCGAACGTCCACGGCGGCGGCAACGGTTCGGCTGTTCTCGCCAATGCGCATCACGGCCGTACCGACGACGACCTCCTGGCCGCCTTCGGACGCGGACCCGAAACGCACCTCTTGCCCCAGGCCGACCGTGGCGACGTGCGACACCAGCACTGGCGTCCCGTTGCGGGTAGTGATGACGGTTTTCGCCAATTCTTCGGTTGACGTGATGCGTGCGTCGGCCTTGACGGTAAGAGCCTCTCCGTTCTGGATGACGACGCCGGCGCCGGCACTCGTGTTGTTGCGCTCGAGTGCCTCGCCCAGCATCGTCAGGCTGATACCCAGCGCCGCGAGCCGTTGCGGATCCGGCGTGACCACATACTGCTTGACGTAACCCCCGATGACGTCGACGCCCGCCAGCCCTTCGGTATTCTTGAGCTGCGGTGCGACGATCCAGTCCTGCACCGTGCGCAGGTAGGTGGCCTTTTCGGCAGCGCTGCGCAGCACTTCCCCTTCCGGGGTGATGTAGCTGCCATCGGCCTGCAATCCGACCGCCGAACCCGCTTTCGGGGCCGGTTTGGACGCGTATTCCACCGTCCACATGTAGACGTCGCCAAGCCCGGTCGCGATCGGGCCCAGGCTGGCGGTCGCACCCGGGGGCAAGTTGCGCTCGACGGCGCGCAGGCGCTCCGCCATCTGCTGGCGCGCAAAATAGATATCCGTGCCATCCTTGAAGACCGTCGTTACCTGTGCAAATCCATGCCTGGTCAGCGAACGCGTGGATTCCAGCCCGGGTATGCCGGCGAACGCCGTTTCGATCGGATAGGTGACCTGCCGCTCGACGTCTGCCGGCGCGAGCGCCGGTGCGACGACATTGATCTGCACCTGCGTATTGGTAATGTCGGGTACGGCGTCGATCGGCAGGCGCGTCAGTGCGAATGCGCCGACGATCGATAGCAGGATGGTGGCAATGAGGACGTGCCACCGCCGCGCAACGGAAAAGTTGACGATGCGAGCAATCATGGTTGGGTATCCTTCAGGAGCCGTTGAACGAGGAAATCAGTCATCGTCCCCTGCCTCTCCCTTGACATGCTCTGCCTTCAACAGATAAGTATTGCTGACCGCAATCTGTTCGTCACCTTCCAGGCCGGACGCCACCTTGACGTAGCCGGCCGCGTTACCGCCGAGGACTACGTGCTTGATTGCGAACCCTTCTTTTTCCCGGACGAACACGCTCGGCTTGTCCTCGACGGTTTGCACGGCGGTCCTCGGAATCGCCAACTGGCCGCCGCCGGCACCACCCTCGAGTGCAATCGATGCCTTGACGGTTTCGCCGATGCGCCAGTTTCCCTGGCCATTCGACAGTCGTGCGATCGCGCGCACTTGGCGCGTTGCAGGATCGAGCACGCGCGATACGTGGGTAATGCGACCTGCGCCGGTGCGGCCATCGGTCGATACATCCACCGTGGTGCCCACGGTGACGCGGGCGGCATCGTTCGGCGACAACGAAAGCTCGACGGCAAGTTCGTTGAGGTCGGCCACTTCGAAAAGGTGCGCGTCCGGCGCCACGATGTCGCCCAAGGCGATTTGCCGTGCCGTGACATTGCCCTTGATCGGCGAGCGCAGCATCAGGCGATTGAGCTGCCCCCCACCTGTTCCTCCTGCGGCAGCGAGCTGCTGCTCGGCCAGGCGCAGACGGGTTCGCGCTTCCAGGGAAGCATTACGCGCGATCTCGAATTCCTGGCGTGAGGTGACTTTTTCGCCGTACAGGCGTTCTTCGCGGGCGAAGCTAGCCTGGGCCAGCTCGTGCTGGCGCCTGGCGATTTCGACATCGGCCCTGAGCTGGGCCACGTCCCGGCTCTCGATCACGGCGAGTACATCCCCGCGTGCGACCGGGTCGCCAAGGTTGCGTCGGATCTCGACTACCCGGCCGCCGACGGAACTGGAAACAACGGCCGCATGCCTGGGGTCGGCCGCGATCACTGCCGGAGCCTCGACCGCGCCGGCGAAGGACTGGCGAACCGGCATGACCTCGATTCCTGCAGCTTTGATTTGCTGGTCTGACAGCGTAACGAAGTCTTCCTTGGCCTCGGACTCGCCTTGCTTCTCGGCAGCTTCGCCTCGCTCCCCGGCCTCGGGTTCAGCTCGGCCTTTTTCTTCCTTCTCTTCCTTGCCGCCCTTGTCGCTCGACGCTTTCTCGCTTTGCTCTGCGGCTTCTTTGGAATTAGCTGGCTCTTGTTTGGGGGAACATGCGCCCAACAGGATCATCGCGGCGCACAGGCCGGATCGAAATACCGCTTGCATGGTCAATCCTTATAAATTGGAGAGTTGGAACCTTGTAGCCGGGCGAGACGTGCCCGGGCTGTGTGTAGTGCCGCGAGAGCGTCGACTGAGCTTTCGCGCGTTTCGGCCAATGAACGCTCGGCCTCGATCAATTCGAGCTGCGGGAATTTTCCCTCGGCATAGCCGATCCTTGCGATGCGCGCCGCTTCTTCTGCCGCGGCGAGCGCGGGGCCATTGGCGGCGCGTGCAGCTGCCAGTGCGTCGGCTACCTCGGCTTCCGCTTGCGCGGTGGATTGCTCGAGTTCCAGTGCGACGGCGCGGCGCGCGGCGGAAGCGCGGTCGTATTCCGCGCGGGAGCGTGCGATCGCGGCGGTGCCCGGATTGAATAATGGCAGCGGGACCGACAGCGCAAGAACAGCCGCCTTCTCGGACGATTCGCCATAGCGCCGCGTGCCGGCGGTGAGCGTCACATCGGGAATCCGGTCGCGCCTGGCCGCGTCGACGCGGGCGTTCGCAGCCGTGAGCTCGGCCTCGGCAGCGGCAAGCGCCAGGCTCGAGACTGCCGGCTGGCCAAGCACCGCTGCGTCGGTGCGTTCGAACCAGGTCGATGCAATCGCAACCGGCGTCGCGCTGCCTGTCAGTCGTGCAATCGTTGCGCTGGCAAGCCGGGTGGCGCGTAGTGCTTTGTCCAGCCGAACTTCTGCGTTAATGCGCAGCACATCGGCCCGCTGCTCTTCAATAGGCGACGCCTTGCCGACGCGTACCCGCTCGCGCGCAGCATGGTGGGCGCGTTCGGCCAGCGCATGGCTGGCTTTCGCGATCTCCACGTACCTCTCGCTGGCGGCAAGGGCAACGAAGGCTTCGGTAATCTGAAGGGTCAGGTCTGCTTGAGCGACCTGCGTGCCGATTCGTGCCGCGCTACGCTCGGCTTCTGCCACGCGCACCCTCGCGCCCCGCTTGCCGCCCAGCTCCAGGGGCATTGATAGCGAAAATGTCTTCTCGCCCGCGCCAAAACCGGCGTAGCGTCCCGAGCCCAGTACATTTCGGCCTCGACGGACAGGGTCGGATTCGGTCTGAGGGAGGACAGCCCTACATTGGCATCTGCCGCGCGCAATGCTGCATCGGCACCCTGCAATTGTGGCGCCTGGCTACGGGCCCTGGCGATGGCTTCAGCGAGTGTGAGCGCTGGACCTTCAGCCATGACAGGCCCTGAGGCAAATATGACCAGCAGTGCCGCAGTAACGGAACACTTCATCTTGGTGCGCATGATTGAATTGGCTTGACGGATTAATAAATGACCTTTATAAACCTTGAAGCCACTTTAAGGTCAAGCACATGTCACGCACTTTCACCATAGGTCAGCTTTCCGAGGCAGCACAGACCCCTGCCGCTACCATCCGCTATTACGAAAAAATCGGATTACTCGAGTCGCCCTCCCGCTCGGGCAGCAACTATCGGCTCTACGCAAGCGAAGATGTGGCCCGGCTGACGTTTGTTCGCCGGGCACGGGAGATCGGTTTCACGATCGATCAGGTACGAAGCCTGCTGGCCTTTTCCGACCAAGGGGATGGTGACTGCTGTGCGGTGACTGCGCTGACCGAGCGACATCTGGCAGAGGTTGAGGAAAAGATCAGGGACCTCAACCTGCTGAAGGAACATCTTTCTCGGCTGCTGGCTTCATGCCGGGGCGGGCGATTTGCCGATTGCCGGATCATTGACGCTCTGACGCCGCCACATGAGGTTTCGTAGATTACTCGGCTGAAGCAGCGGCGGTCCCCGGAGCGCGCTTGACGTTGAAGCTGCTTGAAGGTTTATCCTTCGTGAATCCAGCGACCAAAAGGCTTAGCGACATGACACAAGATCAAACCAACCCGACGACCCGCCTCGAAACCGAATTGTTTGTTTCCAAAATGGACTGTCCGTCGGAAGAAAATCTGATCCGGATGGCGTTGGGCAAGGTCGACGACATCGACAACATCAGTTTTGACCTGAATACCCGTACTGTCACCGTGGTGCACGAAGGCAAGGCAGATGAACTTGTCGAGGTGCTGCAACCCTTGCGCCTGGGTGTCGAGCTGCGCAGCTCGCGCCCTGTCGAGCGAAAGGCCCGCAGCCAACGTATGCTGAGTACGCTCGGGATCCCGAAGATGGACTGCCCGTCGGAAGAGAACATGATCCGCATGGCACTGGCGGACGTCGGTGGCATCCAATCCCTCAACTTTGATCTCTCGCAACGGCAGCTCCGTGTTGCGCATACGGGAGAGGTCGACCCCATCTTGGCCAAGCTGGGGCCGCTGAAGCTGGGCGCCCACCTGCTCGGCTCCCAAGCGGACTCATCTCAGGAAGATCTTGAGGCAGACAAGGCCGGGGATGCATCGGAAGCGAAGACGCTGCGACTGCTTCTTGCGATCAACGCGATCATGTTCGTCGTTGAGCTGGTGTGGGGATTGATTGCAGAATCGACCGGGCTGATAGCCGATTCCCTGGACATGTTTGCCGACGCTGCCGTGTACGGCCTGGCCCTGTATGCCGTCGGCCGGGCAGCATCACTGAAGACACGCGCGGCACACCTGGCCGGGTGGCTGCAGCTGGTCCTCGCCCTGGGTGCCTTGAGCGAGGTAGTACGCCGCGCCTTCTTTGGCAGTGAGCCGGAATCGGGACTGATGATGGGTGTGGGCGCCGTAGCACTGGTCGCGAACGTCGCTTGCCTGGTGCTGATCGCGAAGAAGCGTGATCGTGGTGCGCACATGAAGGCGAGCTACATCTTCTCTGCAAACGATGTCATTGCAAACATCGGGGTGATTGCCGCGGGAGCCCTCGTCACCTGGACCGGGTCTCCGTATCCAGACCTGATTGTCGGTACTGTCATCGGCGTGATCGTCTTAACGGGTGCCCGTCGGATTCTCAAGCTGAAATAGCAAATCCTCTGCCCGGTCGTGCCGGGTTCTGACACACCGGGTATCGGAATTCCTGACGGGACTCCTGGCGTCTTGATGGAAGAATGGGCCGACAGCTGGTCTCCAGACTAGTGGCAACCACGTAAGGCGCAGCTGATCAACAGCGCGTACTTTTCCGCCGGCGGCCAATGTTCGTCCGGCGTCCGCTCTATCGGCGATGTGAGGGCATCGACGAAGGAGCGGCTTGCCGCTGGTTAGCCGTGCACCTTCCTCCAGCGTTCACGGCCCGTCACGATCAGGCACTGGCTGGGCGGCTCCGGAAACGTAGCGTCGCCTTCAGCCATTCCCGGACATGGTAGGTCCTGGCTTCGAACGGCAGGTGGAACAGGTAGGCGCCGACGACGAGCCCGACATACAGGAGCAGATACACCAGCAAATGCAGCAGCTGGCTAGGATCGAGCTTGGCGTTGCCAAGGACGGGCGCCGCAAGGTGCAGGAACGCTGCCATCAGTGGAATGTGCAGGACATACAGCGTAAACGAGAACTCCGAAAAGAATCGTCCGATGCGGCTGACCCACTCGTTAGCTCGCGTACGTGCCCGCGTGAGCTGCATGCTCGACAGGAACAGCACGAAGACCAGGCTGAACAGCAGGTACTGGACAAAGCTGTCCACACTGATGTCGCTCTTCCCTTTCAGGCGGATAGCGGCAGCGGCGCCGAGGAGTCCAAGGAATAAGGCCCGGCGCAGGAACGGGCCGCATTCGATCCGCACGCGCGAGAATGCCGCACCCAGCAGCCAGATCGAGAAGTACAGCAGGATCGCGCTGTTCAGCAAATGCACGATAGCGGCGACCGCGACCAGGATCAGGAAGCGGTGCAATATGGACCGCGTACGGAACAACATCACCAGCAGCGGGAACAGCACGTAATACCAGGTCTCGTTCGACAGGCTCCACAACGGGAAGTTACCTCCGAACTCAGGCACCAGAATATTTTGCAGTCCAGCCAGGTTTCCGATCAACGCAGCGACAGAATACGCATCGTTGGGCGCGAACGACAGCTTTGATGGGTCGAGTGCGTTCGTGGCAAGGCCGAACAACAACATGACGCCAAAGGTCGGTATCAGCACGATCCATAACCGGGTCACCCGGTCTATTGCGTAATTCGAGATGGCGTTGTCGGTATCGAGGCGGTTGAGCAGGCTACCCCCGACCAGCCAGCCGCTGAGAACGAAGAACACGATCACCGCCAGATAAGCGAACCCGCTGGCGAAGGCAAGCGCCTGGAAGGCGAGCGAAGGGTCCTGGACGGTGCTGAAGCCGGGGTAGACCTGAGCGCGCAGGTGCGCGGCCGCGACCTGTAGCGCGGCAGCTCCCCGGAGAAGCGAGATGAGCATCGAATGCCACTGGTCTTCGGACAGGTTTGATCGTTGGAGCAAGGTGATCTTCGGCACGGATGGGCCTTTGGGAAAGGTCGCGGTTCATCGCATCCTAAATTACAGGGAAACTTACCTACCTGATAACGAACAAGCTCAGCGGATTGAGCTGTTCTGAAATCGGCGCCCACGATACTGCTGCGCAATGGCTGGCTTCTGCAGCATTGAGCTCAACGAGTTGGCTTCGACTAAGACATAAGGACTTTGGCCTCAGTTAGCTCAACCAAACGGCTTGGGGCTACCCCGAGTGCAGCTGCGAACCTAAAAATCATCCGAATGGTTGGCTGGTTCACACCTCGCTCAACCATGCTCACAAAAGAGCGATCAACTCCAGCTGCAAGGGCCAACTGTTCTTGCGTTAGGCCCGCTTCTGTACGAACTACTCGCAATACTTTTCCAAATGCTAGCCCAGGATCCAACAGAGATCTCCCAACAAAGGGAGAAAGCATGTCCTTCCGGCATCACTTAGTCTTCGGAGTATACTCAGAATTTGCAACTTGACTCATAAAAGTTTCACCTAAGAAATTTTTGCCTGTCCGAAAAATTACATCATCATGACCATCGCCCGATCGCTACTTCTTTGCTTTTTTACCAATGATGACTACATCAACGAATTATGCCTAGCTTACTGGTCTCTGAACGAGCACGGAAAATGGTGTTCTAGCTTTGCCCAGCTAACAATACAGACCCGAAAGAGCCGAGCAGCTCTGCATTCCCTCATAAAAGAAAACAGCTCTGCTTATATGCTTTATTTACGTTGCGAAGAATGCGCAA
>Ga0308160_10001938_pt1 | contig 26816 bp, 21 predicted proteins | sample PhyFR1_FD_201036 | JGI IMG/M metagenome (GOLD analysis project Ga0308160, IMG submission 201036) | Phyllosphere microbial communities from UC Gill Tract Community Farm, Albany, California, United States - DLSLF.R1 | ecosystem: Host-associated > Plants > Phyllosphere > Unclassified | place: USA... | reverse complement strand
ACCATTTGCGCTCATCCAGTCGCCGGGCTTGAATACATTGCCCGTCTTGAAGACATAGCGGGCCAGGTTTTGCAGCAGGGCGAATACCCATGTCGGCGCCGTCGTTTCGGCTTCCGTCGCCCACAGCCTGAAGGTCAGTTCGAACCCGTAGCCGCTCGTGTCCGGGTCGTCCGATTCTTTTTCATACAGTTCGGTACAGCCATACGTCACATAGTGCCAGTGCGGAACGGGGAGGGCACGACGGTAGACGCTGATGCCGTCCAGCGGATCCGGTCCGCCCAGGCGATAAGGTAAAAGGGTACCGACGTGGTGCGGCGCCTGCTCGCCGTATAAGCCGGCAAGGCTGGCGTCGATTGCATCCCAGCCATGCGCGACGTCCTCGTCGTCCGACATTGCTTCGTTGTTGTGATCGCTATTCAAATCTGCCTCGCGGTCGATGAGTGCTGCGGACTTCTCTATACGTTAAGGAAAGTTGAGTGACTTTGGCCGAAGCGTGTGCCGAAGCGAATAGTCGATCATGGCTCTACTCGGTAGCGCCTTCGCACCTCTGGCCTGCTTTATCCCATCTGCCGCCACGGTCCAGGCAACTGTCTATTCGCACTTCGCTCCGCAACCACAAGCCAAGGGCGACCAATAAGGCAAGCACAAACACCCCAAGCAGCAGTTTTATGATGTTCATTCGTATCGTCAGTAAACACCAGAAGCGAGTTAGATTGTTGGCTTAACCCGTTTAGTAGATCACAAAGGAAATTCTTTGAGCGGTGGCAAACGCATCTTCTTCCTGCGTTTGTTCAGGTTTTTACTGTCCTCGATGGGATAGATCTTGTTGCTTCCGTACTCGGATTCGGTACCGTATTTTTGCAGTTTCCCTTGCCTAACCAGGATCCTGTCGATCAACCATGCCAAGTGTTCGTTCGATATCTCGCCGCGTGAATTTGCAGCCTTTATCATCGGGAAATATTTCAGCTGATAGGGGAGAGGCGCGTGCTGAATAATCAAGAATGCCGAAAACGCCGCACGCTTACCGTCGAGTTTTTTTGGCCATCCACAGCTTTTAATCAGGCGATCAAGCTCGATTTGGTTTTTCTCGTCTGTTTCCGAAATTGACACTTCCAGCCTGTCTTTCTCAGCTTGATCGATACTGACTTTGGCATGTTCCTTTTCAAGGATGTCGATGTACTGGCCTCGCAACGCCTGATCGGTACTGTGCATGTGGGCATATTTTTTTGCCAGGCTCGCGTCATGACATTCGGTCGAACGCGCCGATATAGGCAAAAGCAAGCTCGACAGCACGATAAATACGATCGAGCGCAGGTACTTGATTTGCATGGTTTCCAGTTGGCGTGATGTGTTATCGGTACAAGGACTGCTGATGCTCTTCCTGCAAGTGTCAATCAGCTTAACATGCCGGATTCCCTCGAAATACACACATTTTCACTGTGGAATGAGGACTCCTTGGCGATAGGAAAAACTCCAAACAAGTGTAAGAGCACACTTGCCTGAAGAGCAAGTAAAGTTCGCGCCTCCTGCAAGAACCTTCTCGGCTAGCGAAGACTTTCCCACCTCAGCCAGCACACATTTACAAAAGATAAACCTTGCCAAAACCGGATGAGACTAGTACTGTATAAGCATACAGTATTTCCATGCGGAACATCGCATCCTAGCCCATGCATTGCTCAGACTCATCCTCTGTAGCGCCGGAATCCTTGCATCCGTCGCTCTGGCGCGCCTCGCAGTTGGCGCGCTCCAGCACGCGCTGCGTCGACACCGGCCATGCGGCGCTGTCGGCCCAGTTGCCCGGCGGCGGCTGGCCGACCGGCGCCCTGGTCGACTTGTTGCTGCAGCAGCCCGGCATCGGCGAACTGCGTTTGCTGCGTCCGGCCCTGGCCGAGGTCGCCAGGCGCCGTGTCGTGCTGCTGCAGCCGCCGCATCCGCCCCAGGCGCTGGCCATGGCCGCGCTCGGGGTGCCGCCCGCCGACCTGATCTGGCTGCGCGCCGGCCAGACGGCGGATGCGCTGTGGGCCGCCGAGCAGGTGCTGCGCAGCGGCAGTTGCGGGGCACTCCTTTTCTGGCAGAACCACATGCGCGCCGACAGCCTGCGCCGCCTGCACCTGGCGGCCCAGGCCGGCGAGACCCTGTTCTTCCTGATGCGTCCGCTGGCAGCGAGCCAGGATGCCTCGCCGGCGCCCTTGCGCCTGGCGCTGCGGCCGCAGGCCGGCGGCATCGAGATCGATTTCGTCAAACGCCGGGGACCGCAGCGCGATGCGTCGCTGTTCCTGCCCTTAACTTCCAACCTGCTGGGACGCCATGCGCCTGTGGATCGCACTGCACCTGCCCCGGTTGCCGCTCGAGGTGTTCGCGCCGAGCTGGTGCACTGACGCCGGCAGCGTCGTGCTCGAAGGCGAGCGCGTGCTGGTGGCCTCCGCCCAGGCGCGCGCGGCCGGCGTGCAAACCGGCATGCGCCGTGGCGGCGTGCTGATGCTGCTGCCGGATGCCCAGATCCACGAGCGCGACCCGGTGCGCGAAGCCCAGGCGCGCCAGGCGGTGGCGCTGGCGCTGCTGCAGTACACGCCGCAGGTGGCCGAGGCCGAAGAAGAGACCCTGCTGATGGACGTCGGCGCCAGCCTGCGCCTGTTCGGCGGCATCCATGCGCTGTGCGCGCGCGTGCGCGACAACGTGCGGGCGCTCGGCTTCACGGTGGCGCTGGCGTCGGCGCCCACCGCGCGCGGCGCCTGGCTGCTGGCGCGTGCCGGTGCCGGCCGCGCGCTGCGGATGGCATCGCTGGTGCGGCGCCTGGACCGCCTGGCGGTGCTGCTGACGCCGCCGGCGCGCGCCTATGCGGCCTGGTTCGACGGCATCGGCTGCACCACGCTGGGCGAATTGCGGCGCCTGCCGCGGCCCGGCCTGCAGCGCCGCTGCGGCGGCGCGCTGCTCGAGCTGGTCGATGCCGCCTATGGCCTGGCGCCCGAGCTGCACGAATGGATCGCGCCGCCCGAGACCTTCCATGCGCGCCTGGAACTGTTCGACCGCATCGACGACGCCGAACTGCTGCTGGCCGGCGCGCGCCGCCTGCTGCTGCAACTGGTTGGCTGGCTGTGCGCGCGCCAGCTGGCGGTGGAGCGCATCACGCTCAGCCTGGAGCACGAGCGGGGCAGGGTGGCGCGGCCGCCCACCTGTGTCGAGGTGGCGCTGGCGGAACCGGCCTGGCGCGACGAGCACCTGGTGCGCCTGCTGCGCGAGCGCCTGGCCAAGCTGGTGCTGGAGGCGCCGGTGATCGGCCTGGCGCTGGAAGCCCTGCAAGTGCAGCCAATGGCGCCGCCGAATGAATCGCTGTTCCCGGAACCGGGCGGCACCGAGGACGACCGCATGCGCATGCTGGAATTGCTGGCGGCGCGCCTGGGGGCGGATAACGTGCTGCAGCCTCTGGTAAAAGCCGATTACCGTCCCGAGCAGGCCAACGCCTGGGTGCCGGTGCAGCAAAAGGTGAGGGAAGCCGCGCGTGCGGCGCGCATGCCGCCCGACGTGATGGCGCTGCCGCGTCCGACCTGGCTGCTGGCCAAGCCGATCGCGCTGCTGATGCGCAACCACCGGCCCTTCTATGGCTCGCCGTTGCGCATGGCGTCCAATCCCGAGCGCATCGAGGCCGGCTGGTGGAACGGCCCGCAGACGCGCGATTACTTCATCGCCGAAGGGCAGGACCACACGCTGTACTGGGTGTACCGCGAGCGCATCGGCGCCGATGACGACGAGCCGCGCTGGTTCTTGCATGGCTTGTTTGGGTAGGATCGCTGGCCGGGCACGCCTGCCGTGCGCTTGCACGGATCGCCGCCGCGGTGCAGAGTAGCGTTTTTTCATGCACAGGAACCGGATGCCGACCATACGCATCGATTTTCAGGGCCCGCACGGCAAGCTGTCGGCCAAGCTCGACACGCCCGAAAACACACCCAACGGCGCGCCGCGCGCCTACGGCGTGTTTGCCCACTGCTTCACCTGCAGCAAGGACGTGCTGGCCGCTACCCGCGTCTCGCAGGGGCTGGCCGAACAGGGCGTGGCCATGCTGCGCTTCGACTTCGCCGGCCTGGGCAACAGCGCCGGGGATTTCGCCGACACCAATTTTTCGTCCAATGTCGACGACCTGGTTGCCGCCGCCGATTTCCTGCGTGCGGAATTCGCCGCGCCGCAACTGCTGGTCGGCCATAGCCTGGGAGGCACGGCGGTGCTGGCCGCGGCGCATCGGATTGCGGAATCAAAAGCCGTGGTGACGATCGCCTCGCCGAGCGAGCCGCGCTATGTGGTGAACAAATTGTTTGCCGAGCACCTCGACACCATCGCCCAGCTGGGCGAAGCGCGCGTGCGCCTGGCCGGACGCAATTTCAATATCCGCCAGCACTTCGTCGAGGATGCGGCCCAGCACGAGCTGCACGACAAGATCGCCACGCTCGGCCGCGCGCTGCTGGTGATGCACGCGCCCCAGGACGATACCGTCGACCAGGCCAACGCCGGCCGCATCTTCGAGCTGGCCCGGCACCCCAAGAGCTATGTGTCGCTGGATGGCATGGACCACCTGCTCACCGGCAGGGAAGACGCGGCCTATGTGGCGGCGCTGATTGCGGCCTGGAGCACGCGCTACCTGGGCGCCTGACACACCGTCTCAGGCTTGCGTCGGCGCCAGCCATTCCATCTTCTGCACCAGGATCTGCGGGTGGCTCGCCAGCGGCTCCCATTCGTCGATGAAGACGAAGCCCTGGTTCAGGTAGAAGCGGGCGGCGCGCGCGTTGTCCGGCGCGACGTCGAGCACGATGTGGCGATGTCCGAGCGTGACCGCGCGCGCCTTGACGGCATCGACCAGGCCCCGGGCCGCGCCCGATCCGCGCTGTGCGGCCGCCACCCACATGCCGATCAGGTTGTAATGACCATGCGCATCGACCACGCCGCCGATCATGCCCGTCGCTTCACGTTGCGCCGCGTCCGCGAAGGCCAGCCAGAATTCGGATTTCGGCTTGCCGCCGCGCGCCACGGCCGCGCGTTCGCGCCATTGCGCCTCGCCTTGCGCGGCCGCCGCCTGGTAGCTGACGCCGAAGGCGGTGGGCGCGTCGAGCAGGGCGGCGAGGCGGACGGCTTTCAGGGCCGCCCAGTCGTCTTCGGTGGTGGGGCGAATGATCATGGGCACATGCGCTAGGGATGGGAATCCATCCTCCCATAAACTTATTGCTGAGGCAACATATGCATGCCATGCGCATGGCAGGCGCCGTATGCGACAATCCCGCCTCAACCATCAGTCCTCACTGTATGCAGAATTTTGAACGGCGGCGCGACCGCTTCGCGTTTTTCAACCGCATGGCCAGCCCGGCGGTCAACCTGTGCTTTTCGATGGACTTGCCGGAGTTCCGGCCCTGGTGCAAGGAACAAGGCTTGCCGCCTTTCCACGTGCTGCTGTGCGCCGTGTTGCGCGCGGTATTGAAAGTGGAGAATTTCCGCTACCGCGTGTTGGAAGGCGAAGTGATCGAGATCGACCGCCTGCACCCCTCGTTCACGGTGGTCAACCAGCACCACGACCTGAATTTCGCCCAGTTCGACTGGTCCGACGACTTGCGCACCTTCGTGGCGCGCGGCCAGGCGGCGCGCGAGAAGGCGGGAAACATGACGGCCCTGAACCAGGAATATGCCGGCATGTCGCCGCGCGACGCCAAGGAACAGGTGTTCGTCACCTGCATGCCCTGGCTGGATTTCACCTCGATCCAGCATCCGATGGCCTCGCTGGCCACACCGGACATTCCCTCGCTGGCCTGGGGCAAGTTCCGCAGCACCGCGGAGGGTGGCCTGCAAGTGCCGTTCTCGGTGCAGGCCCACCACGGTTTCGTCGACGGCTACCACATCCACCAGTTGGCGCAGCAGATCGCCGGCGAGTTGAGCGACATGATGCGCTGATCCAGCAACGACTGATAAGCCCTTACTCCGGCGCAGCGTCCGGACGACGCATCTCGGTGACCGCAAAGCGGCCGCGGCCCTGGTGCTTGGCGATGTACAGCGCCTTGTCCGCTTCTTCGCTCAGTTGCGGAATGTCGACCGGCAGGCCGCCGGTGTAGGCGACGCCGATGCTGGTCGAGACCATCCGTTCGCCGCTCTCCAGCACGAAGGCGCGTTCGAAGGCTTTCAGGATCTTGGCCGCGACCAGGGCCGCTTCGTCGACCGACCTCAGGCGCTCGAGGATGACGGTGAATTCGTCGCCCGCCAGCCGGCAGACCGTATCCGTGACCCGCACCGCCGCCTTCACGCGCTGGGCGAATTCGTGGAGCACGGCGTCGCCGCCCGCATGGCCCAGGGTGTCGTTGACCTGCTTGAAATGGTCGACGTCGAGATACATCAGGGCAATCGCATAGCCGCCGCGCTGGGCACGCTGCACCGCTTCCGCCAGGCGCTCGTCGTAGCTGCGGCGGTTGGGCAGACCGGTGAGCGGGTCGATGCGGGCCAGCCTGCTCAGCATTTCCTCGTGCCGCTTCGCTTCCGAAATGTCCGAGCTCAGCATATACACGCCGAGGCAGACGCCATCCTGGATATCCGGCACGCCCACCACATCGACGATCCTGACGCCCTCCGGTCCCGCGAGCTCGCGCTGGAAGCGGACCGCTTCGCCGGCAAGGTTGCGGTGCAGGGAGTCCTTGCTTTCCCGATACGAGTCTTCGCCAATGAATTCCCGTACGGTCTTGCCGATGATGTTCGCTACCGGCACCCCGTACCATTTTTCATAGGTGCCATTCGCAAACTGGTAGCGTTCCGAAGCATCGATATAGGCGATCAACACGGGCAGGTTGTCCGTGATGGTGCGGAAGCGCCTTTCGCTCGCTTCCAGGCGGCGCTCCGATTCCTTGAGCGCGGTCACATCCTTCAGCGCAATGACGGCGCCGATATTCGTGCCATCGGCGGCGTGCAGCGCACGCCCGCTGGCCAGCAGATAGCGCGGCGCGGCATCCCTCGGCTTGACCACCATCTCGCTGTTTTCCAGCACCTCGCCCCTCAGGGCACGCAACAGGGGAGTCTGTTCGTTCTGCATCCAGGTCTTGCCGTCCGACTGGAACAGGGAATAGTGCCTGGCCCAGTCCTCCGAAGGGATGCCGACTGGCGGCAGCCCGTGGATGTCGCGCGCGGCGCGGTTGAACACACTGATCGCGCCATCGCGCGAACACACCACCACCCCGACGTTGATGGAATCGAGCACGACGTCCAGCAATTCGCGTTCGCGCGCGAGCTCGTCTTCGATCTGCTTCCTGACCGAGATATCCTGGATGAAGGTGCCGAAGAAATAGGTGCTGCCGGCATTGATCAGGCCGATCGTCATCTCCACCGGGAATTCGTCGCCATTGCGCCGCATGGCGAACAATTGCAGCCGCTTGCCGACCACGTCCGACCTGCCGGCCTGAGAAAATCGCCGCATGCCTTCTTCATGCGCCTGGCGGAAACGCGGCGGGACGATGGTATCCGCGACCGTGCGCCCAAGCGCCTCCTGGCGCGTCCAGCCGAAGATCTCTTCGGCGCGCGGGTTCCAGTCGGTAATCCGGCCTTGCGCATCGACGCCGACGAAGGCATCCAGCGCGCTATCGATGATCGCCTTGACCCGCTGCTCGCCCTTGCGGGTTTGCTCCACGGCGGCATGCAGTGCCGTGGTGCGTTCCAGCACGCGCGTCTCGAGGGTGGCGTTGAGTTCGCGCAAGCCATGCTCGTTCAAGCGCAGCTTGCCCAGCAGGGCATTCAGAGCGCTCTGCAGGATTTGCACTTCCATCAGGCGGCTGTGAATGGGTGGGATGTCGTGCGCATTGCCGGCTTGCAGTTCCTCGGCATGGCGGGTAATGGTTTGCAGCGGCCGGGTGATGTTGCGCGCCAGTGCCCAGACCAGCAACGACGCCAGCAGTGCGGCGCCGAAACCGGTCCACAGGATCTTTTTCTTGAGTGCCTCGATCGGGCGGAAAGCCTCGTCCAGCGGCTGGCGCACCAGCACCGTCCAGCCCAGGCCCGGATAGGAGCGATAGCCGGTGCTCTGGCTGTAGCCGACGAGATAGCGCTTGCCGTCCGGCCAGGTTTCGACTGTCGCGCCGTTCATGCCGCGCTGGGCGATCATCATGCTGTCCGGATGCAAGACCTTGTCGGTGTATTCCTTGGGCCCGAGCAGGACCACGCCGCCCTGGCTGAGGATGATGGTGTCGACCGCCTTGCGCTCAGCCAGCGGACGCAGCACCGAGCGCTCGACGTCGGCCGCCCATTGCCAGCTCAGGTGGGTACCCAGCACACCGACGATCGCACCATCCTTGCCGCGGTAGGGGAAGGCGATGTCGAAGAAACGCTTGGGTTCGCCACTCGGGTTCGGCAATAGCTTGGCGAGCAGGACGGCTTCGTGCACGTCGTGCAGGTATTTGTCCCGGTAGGCCGAGGCAAACCAGGGGCGTTTCGACACGTCCATGCCTTCCAGCAAGCCCTTGGTCGAGGTCTTGACCTTGCCGCTGTTATCCGTCAGGCCGATCCATGCGTAATAGGGGTGGGTTTCCTGCATGCTTTCCAGCACCGCGCGCTTGGCGGCGACCGGGACGTCCGGATCGGTGATCTCGTAACGCTCCGCCATCAGCTTGACTTCGCGGTAGCGTTCGTACATGCCGCGGTCGAGCTTGTCGGTGGTCTGGAAGGCGAGTTCCGCCAGGCTCTGGCCGATATCGCGCTCGACCTGTTTGGTCGTGGTGTGCCCGACCAGCTGCAGCGTGGCAAAGGTCAGCACCAGCATGATGAGCGCGACGGTTGCGGCCAGGGTAGGGGCCAGGGCGATGCGGTCGAAACGGAATCGTGGGTGCATGGATCTATGAGCAGTGCATGATATTGCAGCACGGCAGCATAGCATGTTCAGGTCTGGGCAAGATTTTTTGGCAGATGCACCTTCCTTAAAAATGTCATTACAAGATCAATCTGTTGCTTGTGGAAAACAATTAGCCCAGGCTGCCAAGTATTGCGAGCTTAACCGCAATCCTCATTTCAATGGACGAGGCCGAGAGGCCGAAAAGGCCGACGTCACCGAACACCTCGGCCGATGACCATACCCAGCACTGGTACCAGCTGTTCGGTGCTGCATTAAAGTAGACCTCGTTCGCAACCGTGCCATCCTCGCCCTCGGGTGCATTGCCGTGGCTCTCCAGCCAGCCCACGCCATCGCTCCAGGACGGCGTCTGGTCGGCGCGGCCGACCCAGTCGTTCTCGGCCACACCAAATACCCAGAGCCGGGTGCGCCCGGTGTTGTGGGCAACATAAAACCCCGCCTGGTCCCACCAGGCATCGAAATAGTCGATGAGGGCGGCGAAACGCTGGGCCTGATTGCCGGCGCCCGAGAAAAACCAGAAACCCACGCCCGCCGCCGAATTCTGCTGACCATTGCCGATCGACTGCTGGCGCATGTCGTAGCCTCCGGTGCGGCGATCGGCATGTTCGAATCCCGGGTTGCTGCCCGCCACCCAGTCGAAGTCGTAGGGCGGTACCGCAAACGTCAGCCCGGCCTGAGCGAAGGTCTGGACGTCCCACGCCAGGTCATTGCCCTGGTCGCGGATGCGCACGGTTTCCTTGATACGTCGCTCGGCCAGCGTGCGCTGCGCTTCCACGAGCTGCCTGAACTCGGCACCCTCCGTCTGGACGTGCGCAAGCGTCAGCTTGCGGGCCTGGTCCTGGAGACGGGCAAGCTCGACCTGCTGGCGATAGCGCTTTGCGCTGAACTCGGCATGGTGCGCGGACAGCAGGCGTTTTGCCAGGTCCAGGCTCTCGACCGGCGGCGCCATGCCCTCGGGATACATGCGGGGCGATGCGCTCCGATCGTCGTGTACGACATCGTTCATGGTGGCCTCCTTTGGGACGATTATGCGGTGCGGCCATGACGCCGCGTAGAGGGCAGCCAAAGGGGTAATGCGAACTTTATTCTGTCTGAAGCGTCGTGATCCACCCACGCCTCAGCAAGTCTGCTTAATCGCCGCCGCCGCCACAACCACCTCCGCAACTGCTGCCGCAACCACTGCCGGCATCGCCGCCACCGCTGTCGCAGGCGCTGTCACTACCGCTACAACTGCTGTCGCTTGCGCCATCGATGAAGGCCAGGCCGATGCCATCCATCGAGCCGGCGCCGTCGCTGTACGCGACACGCTGCCGGCCGAGACCAGCCACTGACAAAGCGTTCCTGTTCAACTCCGGATGCGGAAGTGCACGGCCCAGGCGCCGGCCGCGCGGGCCGAGCCGGGCATGGAGGATGTCGCCCCTGCGGTTCCAGTAACCATGCCCGTCCGGCATGCACAGGTGGGCATCCAGGCGGAACAGGGCCGGCAACTGCGCTGCATACAATGCAGAATTTTCGCGTCGGCAGCAGGCCACGAAGGTATTAAGCAGCGCCCCGTCGCCCAGTCCGGGACGCTCCACATGCGGTATCGCCGCACCGAAGTGCTCGATGCAGAAACGTTCCAGACCGTCGGGATCCCAGCGCAGCCAGGCATGCCAGACCGAGTCCGCTGCCTGCGACGGCAGGGCGCAGGGCAAGCGGCTACGGTGCACCACACTGAAGAACTGCATCAGGCCCTCGGCCGCGCGGACGAAAAAAAAGGCATCCGTGCGGATGCCTTCGAATTCCTGCCGTGCGCTATCCTGCCAGTACGCTTCCAGTCCGAGTGGCAGCGCCATAAGCTCTTTGCGGAACCAGGAATTCTGAATCTGCCGCACGGCGCGCCACTTGTCGAACCATTTCATGTTACCCCCTTTATCGCTGTTTTCGGCAGTTTAGCTTAGGGAGGTTTCATCGAAATTCGATGCGCTGGCGCATGCGGGCTACCCGATGGTGCCGCATGCGCCACACTGTGTTTATTTCATCGCAGAGTAAATCCCCTCCAGCCGGTCCTTGGTACCCGGGATGCGTTCCAGGCGCGGGTAGCGCAGGCCGCCGCGGTACTCCAGCGTCACCGTGCGCAGCACGCTGCCCTTTTTCACCAGCAGCTGGATCGGCTTGCCGTCCTTGGCTTCCTTGATCGCGGTCTTCAGCAGTTCCGGCTTGTAGACGCGGTTGTTGACGGCCACGATGCTGCTGTTGGCCGCAAGGCCGGCGCGGAAGGCGACGCCGTCCCAGACCAGGCCGCGGATGGTGCCGTCGGCGGCGACCGTCATGCCCAGCGAGTAGCTCAGGTCGGTGGACTTGTTGCGGTCGTCGGCGCCCTTGACCAGGTCGGTCGGGGTGTCGGTGTAGACCAGCTTCCAGCCGGCGCGCGCCAGGCCGTCGAGCGGGGCGCCGGGGCCGTGGCCATCGAGCTTGGCGCGCAGGAAGGACGCCCAGTCGTAGGGCTGGATCTTCTGCAGCGTCGCCACCACGTCCTCGAAGGTGTAGAAGGCGGGCAGGCGGCTGCCGTTGTTGATGCTGTAGAAGGCGTGCGCGAAATCGTTCAGCGAACGCTTGTCGCCGGACATTTCGCGGATGCGGGTGTCGACGTCGAGCCAGATCAGCTGGCCTTCCGAATAATAGTCTTCGCTGCGCTGCCAGTTGGCCCAGCCGAGCGGACGGCGTGCGTTCATGATCGGGTCGTTGACCGTGTCCTGCATCGCGCGCCAGCTGCGGCCGGCGACGCTGTCGTAGCGCGCCGCGGTGGCGGCCAGGGCATCGCGTGCGCCGGCGGCAGAGACCAGGCCGGAACGCGCGGCCAGCACATTGCCCCAGTACTGGGTCTGGCCTTCGTATACCCACAGCAGTTCGTTCTGCAGCGGGCTGTTGAAGTTGGGGACGTCCTGGCCGGCCGGACGGCGGAACTTGCCGTCCCACGAGTGGGTGTATTCGTGCGGCAGCAGGTCGCGTCCGGCTTCGCTCTTGGCCCAGTCGGTGAAGTAGCCCGGCTTGACGCCGTTCTCGCTCGACTGGTGGTGCTCGCGGCCGATGCCGCCGAATTCGTCCGACAGCGACAGCAGGAAATCGTAGTGCTCGTAGTGATACGAACCATACAGTTTATACGCTTGTTGCACCAGCTTGCGGTGAGCGGCGATCTGCTCCGGCTTGGCGTCCAGGCTTTCCGGCGTATCGGCAAACACGTTCAGGCGCACCGGCACCTTGGCGCCCGGATCGAGGTCGAACTGCTTGTAGTAGCGGCCGGCGAACAGCGGCGAATCGACCAGGGTCTCCAGATCGCTCGGCTTGAAGCGCACTTCGTCGCCCTGGCGTTCGGCGGTCTCCAGCGCGGTGGCGTACTGCCAGCCCGCCGGCAGCTTCAGGTTGGCCTGGACCGTCACGCCGCGCGCCACGTAGCCGGCCGGGTAGAGCGTGGTCGAGATCCATTGCACGCCGAGGATGTCGTCGGTCATGGTGTTGCGGCCCTGAGTGGCGTCCAGCGGCGACAGGTACTGGTACTCGGCTTCCAGCGTGGTCGCGCCTTCCGGCACGTTCACGTGGAAGGCGAACACCTGCACCGGATCGCGCGTCCATTCCACCGCCTTGCCGTTCGCCGTGAACTTGAGGCCGGCCAGCTGGGTGATGGGGCCGTTGGGGCCGTGGTTGGCCGGCAGCCACTGCGGATACAGCAGGGTCAGCGGGCCTGGCTTGACCGGAATCGCCATCCGCATGCGGAAGATCTGCTGCGACAAATTGGTCGCATCGACGTTCAGCACGATGGTGCCGGGGTAGGGCTGGTTGACGGGCGCCGGAATGGCGGGCACCTGGGTGGCCTGGGCCACCGGGAAGGCCAGCGCCAGGGCCAGTGCAAGGACGGATGCGGAACGTGAAAAGTGAGCGGTCATGTCAGCGAACGAAGGAGGGAAGGGACGACGAACTGGGACGACTAAAACGGGACAAACGAACGAGTGTAGCACGCATGACAATGCAAAATTCCCGGCGCATACGATGCAAATTTTATTCAATAAATTGCCTTTAAAACGATATTTCGTATGCCTTGAAAACGCTTGGGCGGGACATAGATTGGCTCCAACGGATGCTCACGATGAGGTCCGTCAACTTATCGCTTAACCTTACAAGGATATTGACACCATGCGTACTTTTGACCTGACTCCCCTGTACCGTTCCGCAATCGGCTTCGACCGTCTGGTGAACATGCTCGAGCAGCGCGCCGAGGCAGCGCCGAGCTACCCGCCGTACAACGTCGAACTGGTCAGCGAAGACAAATACCGTATCGTGATGGCGCTCGCCGGTTTCAGCCGCAACGAAATCGAGATCGTCTCCGAACGCGACACCCTGCACGTCACCGGCCGCAAGCAGAAAGACGAAGTCCAGCGCACCTTCCTGCACCGTGGCATCGCCTCGCGTGACTTCGAACAGCGCTTCCAGCTGGCCAACCACGTGAAGGTCGTCAGCGCCGCGTTCGACAACGGCATGCTGACCATCGAACTGGCCCGCGAAGTGCCGGAAGCCCTCAAGCCACGCAAGATCGCGATTGCCGATGCCCTCGGCAACACCGACAACGTGCAAGTGCTGGAGCAGCCGCAGCAGCAAGCCGCGTAATGAGCTAGGGTAGGGTGGGCACCCCGTGCCCACGTAAATGAAGAGGCGCTTCGGCGCCTCTTTGTACGTCTGTCGCTCGCATCGGCGTAGGGTGGGCTCCCCGAGCCCACGCGAACTTTCGCATGACGCCAGCTTCCGCGTGGGCACGGGGTGCCTATGCCGGCCGCGCCCACCCTACGTTTAAGCGCAGCGTAAGGTTTTGCAAGCTCAAGCTTAAGCATGTCCTAAGACTGCAAGCCCAATATACTCCCTACGAAAACAGCAGTCTTCGAAAACCACTTTTCCAGATCCAGGAGCACGTACATGCAAACCGAAGGTGCAGTTGCCATCACCGCAAAACGTCTCACGCTGGCGCTGTGCACGGCCGGCGTCATTGGCGGAGCGGTTGGCGCGATCGCAGTCAATCACAATAACGCAACTGCCGCCGCCGAAGCCGCCGCGACCGCCGCCGCGGCTGCAGCCATCCCCGCACCGGCCCCGGTCGCCGCGACCCCGGCGCCCATCGCCGGCAATGCGCCCGCCGCGGCCTTGCCCGACTTTACCAAGATCGTCTCGCACAACGGCCCGGCCGTCGTCAACATCCGCGTCGTCGGCAGCGCCAAGGCGCAGCAGCGCCAGGCGCCGCAGTTCGACGAGGACGATCCTTTCTTTGAATTTTTCCGACGCTTCCAGCCGCAACAGCCACGTGGTGGCAACGGCGGCGGTCGCGGGGAAGTCGTTTACGGCGCTGGATCGGGCTTCATCGTAAGCCCGGACGGCGTCATCCTTACCAACGCGCACGTGGTGCGCGATGCCGATGAAGTCACGGTCAAGCTGCAGGACCGCCGCGAATACCGCGCGAAAGTCCTGGGCTCGGATCCGAAGACCGACGTCGCAGTCCTGAAGATCGATGCCAGGAACCTGCCGGTGGTCCCGATGGGGAACACGCGCAACCTGCAGGTCGGCGAGTGGGTGCTGGCGATCGGTTCGCCCTACGGCCTGGAGTCGACCGTCACCGCCGGCGTGGTGAGCGCGAAAGGGCGCTCGCTGCCGAACGATTCGGTGCCCTTCATCCAGACCGACGTTGCGGTCAACCCTGGTAACTCGGGCGGCCCGCTGTTCAACACGCGCGGCGAGGTGGTCGGCATCAACTCGCAGATCTACAGCCAGACCGGCGGCTACCAGGGCCTGTCGTTCGCGATCCCGATCGACGTCGCGGTCCGCATCAAGGACCAGATCGTCGCCACCGGCAAGGTGCAGCACGCCAAGCTGGGCGTCGGGGTGTACGACGTCAACCAGGACTTCGCCGATTCGTTCAAGCTGGACACGCCGGACGGCGCGCTGGTCTCGAATGTCGAACGCGGCAGCGCCGCCGACAAGGCCGGCCTCAAGTCGGGTGACGTGATCCGCAAGATCAACGGCCAGCCGATCATTGCCGCCGGCGACCTGACGGCGGTGGTCTCGATCGCCAAGCCGGGCGAGAAAGTGGCGCTGGACGTCTGGCGCGACGGGAAGATCGTGCGCGTGGATGCGACCCTGGCCGGCGACAATGCCAAGGCCGATCCGTCGTCGCGCAACAACCTGGCCGGCGTCGACAACGGCGCCAAGCTGGGCCTGGCCCTGCGTCCGCTCGACCCGCTCGAGAAGCGCCAGTCCGGCATTCCGTCGGGCCTGGTGATCGAGGATGCGGGTGGCGCCGCCCAGATGGCCGGCGTGCAGCCGGGCGACGTGCTGCTGTCGGTGAACGGCAAGGCCGTGAATTCGGTGGCGCAGGTGCGCGACGTAGTGGGCAAGTCCAGCAAGTCGGTGGCCTTGCTGATCCAGCGCGGAGATGACAAAATCTTCATTCCAGTGCGGATCGGCTAAGCAAGTGTAAAGTCTTCCATCCGCATGGGTTACTGAGAATCGGGGGATTGGATGCGGCTGTTGCTGGTGGAAGACGATACGATGATCGGCGAAGTAGTGCTCGACCTGTTACGGGCCGAGCACTACGCCGTCGACTGGGTCAAGGACGGCGAAATGGCCGACACGGCCCTGCTGCAAAACCAGAACTACGACCTGGTCGTGCTCGACCTTGGCCTGCCGCGCAAGGACGGGCTGGAAGTGCTGCGCACCATGCGCGCACGCAAGGACCGCACTCCGGTGCTGGTCGCCACCGCGCGCGACGCGGTCGCCCAGCGTATCGCCGGGCTGGATGCCGGCGCCGACGACTACGTCCTCAAACCCTACGACCTCGACGAACTGCTGGCACGCATCCGTGCGCTGCTGCGGCGTGCCGCCGGGCGCGCCGAACCCATCTTCGAATACAAGAACATCGCCATCAATCCCGCCACCCGCGAAGTGATGGTCGACGGCGCCCCGGTCGTGCTGTCGGCGCGCGAATGGGCCGTGCTGGAAGCGCTGGTCGCGCGTCCAGGCGCGGTGCTGTCGCGCGCCCAGCTCGAGGAAAAGCTGTACAGCTGGCGCGATGAAGTCAGCAGCAATGCGGTCGAGGTGTATATCCACGGCTTGCGCAAGAAGCTCGGCAGCGACCTGATTCAGAACGTGCGCGGCGTCGGCTACATGGTTCCCAAGGTATGAGCGTGAAGGTAGAAGCGTGAAGGTAAAGCGTGTACTGACCCATTCGCTGCGCGGGCGGTTGCTGTGGTACCTGCTGGCCGCGATCACCATCGCCGCCGTGGCCCAGGCCTCGATCGCCTACCGCACCGCGCTGCAGGATGCCGACCAGATCTTCGACTACCACATGCAGCAGATGGCGCTGTCGCTGCGCTCGCGCGTGCCGCTCACCAGCGCCGAGGCGGCCGACAACGTCGAGACGCCGCTCTCCGGCAGCGACGACATGGTGGTGCAGGTATGGTCGCCGGATGGCGTGCAGGTGTTCAAGAGCGCCTCGCACGCGCGCCTGCCGCAGCGCGCCGTGCTCGGCTTTTCCAACGTGCGCGCCAACGGCACCACCTACCGCATCTTCTCGATCCAGACCGATAACCAGACCGTGCAGGTGGCCCAGGACCTGGCCGTGCGCCGCAGCATGGCCAGCAACCTGGCCTTCCGCACGCTGGGGCCGATCGCGGTGATGATGCCGATCCTGATGGTGGTGGTGTGGTGGGTGGTCAGCGGTTCGCTCGACCCGGTGTCCAGGGTGCGGCGCCAGGTGGCCTCGCGCCAGGCCGACGATCTGTCGCCGGTGTCGGAAAGCGGCTTGCCGGACGAAGTGCGGCCGCTGGTGCAGGAATTGAATTTGCTGTTCGGCCGCGTGCGCACCGCCTTCGACGCCCAGCAGAACTTTGTCGCCGACGCCGCCCACGAATTGCGCACGCCGCTGGCCGCGCTCAAGCTGCAGACCCAGAGCCTGGAGCGCGCCGACAGTCCGGAAGCGCGCCAGGTGGCGGTCGGGCGCCTCAGTGCGGGTATCGAGCGCGCTACCCGCCTGGTCGAGCAGCTGCTGGTGCTGGCCCGCCAGGAAGCCAACGCCGCGCCGCGCCAGGCGGTCGACATGGCCGGCATTGCCAGGCGCGCAGTGGCCGACCTGGTCGGCGTGGCGCAAGCGCGCGACATCGACCTCGGCCTGCAGCGCGCCGACGCCGCCGAAGTCCAGGGCCAGGCGGATGCGCTGACGATCCTGCTGCGCAACCTGGTCGACAATGCGATCAAGTACACCCCGAGCGGCGGCACCGTCGACGTGTCGGTGCTGATGGAGGGCCGTGCGGTGACGGTGCTGGTGGAAGACAGCGGCCCCGGTATCCCGGCGGAAGAGCGCGAGCGCGTGTTCGACCGCTTCTATCGCGTGCCCGGCAGCGATGCCGCCGGCAGCGGACTGGGACTGGCCATCATCAAGTCGATCGCCGAGCGGCATGGGGCGAAGCTGACGCTGGGTGAGTCGGCGCGCCTTGGCGGGCTGGAAGCTAAGGTCACGTTCCCGGTCTGAGGTAACGCACCCTTCATCTCATATAAACGGATCGTGGCGCCATTCCCATCGATGATCCGGCTTATCCGGTAAGCCCGCGCCAGCTCCCCCATCACCAGTCCGCCCGGATCATACAAATCCGCGCGCCGCTCGATCAGCCACACGCGCCGGCGCCCCGCCACCAGCGCGCGCACCCGCGCCACGTCTTCGAGCGCGATGTTCGGCGCCCCCGAATTGCCGGTATAGCGCCGCGCCAGGCCAAGCGCCGGAAAAGGCCCGGGCAGATAGATCACCGGCGCCGTCCCCTTCATATAATAGGCAAGCGGCATCTGCACCTCGTTCGGAAACGCCAAAATCAAGTCGCCCGGCCGCGTTTCGGGCGTCAGTTGCGCCAGCATGGTACGCCAGTCCTCGGTGCGCAGCCGGTAGAAGCCGAGCACCGCATGCGCCGACAAGACCAGCATCACGGCCACCGCCGGCAAGCGCCAGCGCGCACGCAGGGCGGCCACGCCCAGCGCCAGCAGCACCATGCCCAGCGGCGCCAGCCAGGCGAACAGGCGCGACAGGAACACCGGCTTCACCAGGTAGCTGTAGGCGGCCAGTGCCAGCACCGGCAGCGCCAGCACGCACAGCACATGCCAGAAGTGCAGGCGCGAGCGGCGGCACAGGTAATACAAGCCGGCCAGCGCCAGCGCCGCCGCCGGGTAGTGCAGCGTCGGCCAGCCGCTGATCACGCTCCAGGCGGCGGTGACGTTGCGCGGCTTGAAGGTGATCCAGTAGGACAGCTTGTCCATCGCCACGCTCTGCAGGATCAGCATCGGGATGAAGGGCGACCACACCAGCAGCGCGCCGATGCCGGCCAGGCCCACCGCCAGCATCTGGCGCCGTCGCGGCCCACGTCCTTCCAGCAGCAGCGCCACCGTCATGCCGGTCCAGATGCCGAAGGCGGCGAACACGCCAGTGTTGTGCAGCCACAGCGTCAGGCCGGCGCAGCAGGCCAGGCCGGCCACGCTGATCCACAAGCGTAATGGCTTGCCCGGCTGCGTCACTTCCGTCAGCAGCACACAGGAACAGAACACCGCCAGCCAGCCCGTCAGGGTCTGGAGCGCATACGGCCTGGCCTGCTGGGCGAACAGGATGCTGTTGGCATTCAGCGCCAGGAACAGCCCCGCCAGCAGGGCGATGCGTTCGGCCGCGGCGCCCAGACGCGCCAGGCGGGCGCCGGCCGGGATCAGCACCACCGTCAGCACGCTCGCCAGCACGGACAGGCTGCGCAAGCCGGCCTCGCTCCTGCCCGCCAGGGCGCTCCAGGCCTTCAGCAGCGTGTAGTACAGGGGAGGGTGGGTTTCGTAGAGCGGCACACTGGTCCACAACTCGTGCAGCGGCAGGGCCGCAAACCAGGCGCTGTAGGTTTCGTCCAGCCACAGCGAACGGCTCGACAGAGTGGGCAGGCGCAGCAAGAGGGCGGCGATACCGAGCAGGCTTACCAGCAGCCAGAAGCGCGTGTGCACCAGCGCTGCCAGTCTGTCCTCCAATGTGCCGCGCGCCAGCGGGGCCACGCGCTTTAGCATGGCTGCCTGCTCATGGTGCACCCCGCGCTCGAAACGTCCAGGCCGCGTTCACCAAAAACGTCGCGCCCAGCAGCAGCGCCGTCACAACGACCTGGGCGACGCGATAATCAATGGTCAGGCTGGCCAGCAGCAGCGCCATCAGCACGCCATTCGCTGCGGCCGCCAGCGCCGCCGTGGCAAAGAAGCGCGCAGCGGTATCCCAGGCGATACGGCCACCGAAGGTGAAGCGCGCATTCAGCACGAAGTTGACGGCCGCGCCGACGACCGCCCCCAGCACCGAAGCCGGCACCGGCGCCAGCAACCCGAGCGCGACCAACGCGACCAGCACGGCGTAGTGGCAGGCGGTGCCAACTGCCCCGACCAGCGCATACGCGAGGAAACGCAGCCCGAAGCGCCGCCGCAGCTTGGCCTCAGCCATGCGGCGCCGTCCCTTCGTAACGCTGGCGCACCAGGTACACCGGCCGCCCCTTGGATTCCAGATAGATGCGCCCGATGTACTCTCCCAGCACGCCGATGCCGATCAGCTGGATGCCGCCCAGCAGGAGCACCGCCGTCGCCAGCGAGGCATAGCCGGGCACGTCGACGCCATACAGCACCGTGCGCACGACCAGGTAGACCGCACGCGTGAGGGCGAAGAAGGCGACCGACAGGCCGAGGTAAGTCCAGACGCGCAGCGGCAGCGTGCTGAAGCTGGTGATGCCTTCCAGCGCAAAATTCCACAGCTTCCAGCCGGAGAATTTGCTGTGGCCGGCGGCGCGCGCTTCACGCACGTAGTCGACCACGGCGGTGCGGTAGCCGACCCAGGCGAACAAGCCTTTCATGAAGCGGCAGGATTCGGGCAGGGATTTCAGTGCATCGCAGACGCTGCGCGTAAACAGGCGGAAGTCGCCGACGTTTTCCGGGATCGGCACGTCGGCCACATCGTTATGGATGCGGTAGAAGAAGAAGGCGGTCCATTTCTTCAGCAGCCCATCGGCGCCGCGGTCCGCGCGCCGGGCCAGCACCACGTCATAGCCGTCGCGCCATTTCTCGACCAGCTTGCCGATGACTTCGGGCGGGTCTTGCAGGTCGGCGTCGAAGGGCACGATCAGGTCGCCGCGCGCTTCGAAGATGGCGGCCGTGAGCGCCGCTTCCTTGCCGAAGTTGCGCGTCAGGTCGACCACGCGCACCCGCGTATCGGCCTGGCTGGCCGCCACCAGGAAGGGCAGGGTGCGGTCGCGGCTGCCGTCGTTGACGCACAGGATTTCAAAGCGGATGTTCGGGATGCGCTCCAGTTCGGGCACCACGCGGGTGAAGAACTGACCGATCACCTCTTCTTCATTATAGAAAGGCGCCACCAGGGACAGCAGCGGCCTGCCATCCGCTGCCGCTGTCTCTGCCGCCGCCTCTGCCGCGGCCGCAAACTTGTCCGCAACCAGTGTCTGTCTAGGTAGATCCATGCCGCACCGTCCGCAAAAAAGCCCCGTGAACTCAGCCCCGAAAGTTGGACATCAACTCGCGGCGCGCGGTTCACGGGGCTTTGTCCTGCTCTATTCAGAGCAGAGCGGAGCGGACCGTCAGCGGCTTAGAACTTGTGCGACAAGCGCGCGAAATAGGCCGCGCCGTTCAGGCCGAACTGCACGCTCTCGTAACGGAAACCATTGTCGGTCTCGTCCGGGTTTTGCGCGCTCGGGTGCACGTTGAAGATGTTGGTGCCGCCCACGGTCAGCTTGGTCTTGTCGGTGAACGACCAGGTGAAGGACAGGTCGGCCGAGGTCTTCGGTTCGTAGTACTGGTTCGGCACCGGCGAACCCGAGAAGGTGCCCAGGGTCTGCGGACCGTAATGCACGATGCGGAAGTCGGTCTCCAGGCGGCCCTGGATATAGTCGAAGTCCAGCGTGGCCTTGCGGCGCGGGCCGCCCTGTTCGATGAACAGGCGCTCGCGCTCGGACAGCAGCACGTCTTCGTAACCGGCCAGCGCGGCCGGCGCATGCACGTCCTTGACCTCGGTCTTGCTGAAGTTCATGGCCAGGAAGGTGGTCAGGCGGCCGGCGCCCAGCGGCGTGCGGTGCGAGGCGGTCAGGTCCAGGCCGCGCGTGCGGGTGTCGATCGAGTTGACGAAGAACTGGGCCTGGCCCACGCCCAGCGACTGCAGGGTTGCGCCCAGCGCCGGGTAGTTGTCGGCGTCGAAGCGGCCCGACAGCACGATGCGGCCATCGATGTCGATGTCGTACACGTCGGCGGTCACCGAGATCGATGGGGTCGGGGTCCAGGTCGCGCCCAGGGTGTAGCTCTTCGATTTTTCCTCGTGCAGTTTCGGGATGCCGGCCGCGTTGGCGACGGCGCCGCCGTTCGGCGCCAGCACCACGTCCATCGGCACGCCGCCGATGAAGTCGGTGAAGGTCGACGAGAAGTAGACCTGCTGCAGCGACGGCGCGCGGAAGCCGGTGCTGGCGGAAGCGCGCAGCAGCACCTCGGGCGTCGCCTTGAAGGAACCGGCCAGCTTGCCGGTGGTGGTCGAGCCGAAATCGGAATAGCGCTCGTGGCGCACGGCGGCCTGCAGCTTGGTGCGCGGCGTCAGGTCGGCTTCGAAGTCGAGGTAGGCAGCGGCGCTGTGGCGCTTGCGGTCGGCCGCATCGCCCGGCTGGAAGCCCGGGAAGCCCTGGCTGCCGGCATTGCCGCCGAAGCCGAGGCCATCGACGTCATTGTAGGAGCCTGGTTCGCCGGCGAAGATCTTGTAGTTCTCGGCGCGGTATTCGAAGCCGAAGGCCGCGTTCAAGCCACCCAGGATGTCACCGTAGTAGCGGCTGAAGTCGGCGTTGGTGGTCAGCTGGCGGAAGGAAAAGCCGCCGGCATTGAATTGCGAAGGGCTGACGCCGCGCCCGCCGTTCAGCAGGTCCTGGTTCGCGATCGACGCATTGAGCGTGTTCGCGATGGTGTAGCGCATGCGATTGTAGCCATAGGTCTGCGAAAAGTCGCTGGCCCATTCGCCCAGGCGCAGGCGGTAGCCGACGGTGGCATAGCGGTCGTCGACATCGCCGTTGATGAAGGGGACGAAGCCGTTCGGATACATGGCGGCCGAATTGCGCGACGGGATGTCATCCGAACCGATGCCGCCGCGGCCGAAGGCGGCCGAGGACGCGTCGCGGGTCTGGGCGCCGGCGGTGATGTAGAACTTGCCGGGACCGGCGGGGAACTCGCCATTGATATAAACGGTTTGGTTCTTGCTCTTGGTGTCGCCGATGATGCGCAGGCTGTCGGCATCCGCGCGGTTGGAGCGGCCGCGGTCGTAGTATTCGCCGGTGATGCCCAGCACGCCATCGCCCAGCGCGATGCCGCAATAGGCGGACGCCAGCCAGTTCTTGCCGTCGTGCTTGGAGTATTCGCCGAAGCCGGCCACCGATTCGCAGCCCAGGCTCTTCTTGAGTTCCACATTGATCACGCCGGCGATCGCATCCGAGCCGTATTGGGCAGCGGCGCCGTCGCGCAGCACCTGCACGTCCTTGATCGCCAGCAGCGGCAGGGCGTTCATGTCGGTGCCGGTATTGCCGCGGTTGCGTGCGCCGAACAAATTGACCAGCGCAGTGGTGTGGCGGCGCTTGCCGTTGACCAGCACCAGGGTCTGGTCCGAACCGAGGCCGCGCAGGGCGGCGGAATCGACCAGGTCGGCACCGTCGGCACCGGTCTGGCGCGTCGAGTTGAAGGAAGGCGAAATGTTGGCCAGCGACTGCGCCAGGTCGAACTGTCCGCCTTGCTCGGCGACCTTGGTCATCGGGATGTAGTCGACCGGGACCGGGGTGTCGGTGGACGAGGTGTTGCCGACGCGGCGCGAGCCGACGATGCTGACGCTTTGCATGCCGGTGTCGGCGGCCGGCGTGGTCTGGGCGAAGGCGGCCGGCGTGGCGGTCAGGGCCGCGCTGCCGGACAGGGCGAGCAAGACGGCGCGGCGGATCAGGGTGAGTTTCAAGGTGAGGCTCCCGGGGAAAAATACATCCTAATCAATTATCCCGGAAGCAACAAATAGCGCGTGGCGTATGTGCAACAGACTGGCTTGCATGCCTGGTCGGAAGCTCTGCCAAGGCCCTGGTGAAGATGGCGCTGAAGACGGCCGTGCAGGCGACGGCGAGTACAGTCCGGCCGGCTGTCGGCAACATGCCCGTCGCGCTGGCGGGTGAGGACCGGCACGCGCGTGATTGGTGGCCGGGATGGGCGGAACCCCGGTTGTGGCACGCCGGCGATGAGGGCGTGCCGCTTGTTTAATTCGACGGCTCAGGCCCCGGCCGCCATGGCCCGGCAAGCATCCGCACAGCGGCGGCAGGCTGCCGCACACTGCTGGCAGTGGTCCATCTGATGTTTTCCGCATTCGTCGCCGCATGCCTGGCAAATGTCGGCGCACTGGCGGCAGAGGGCAGCCGCGAATTCGCTGCCGCGCGCCATGAAGCCAGCGGCGAGGCGGCAAATCTGCGCACAGTCGATGTCGAGGGCGATACAGCGCGCCATCATCTTGACGTCCTCCTCGGCCAGGCAGGCGGTGCTGCAGTTGTCGCACGCGGCGGCGCAGGCATTACAGGCATCGATGCACTCCTGGAAGTCTTGGTAAGCCATAAATTTCTCCGAAACAAAAAATCGACAGCGGCATATGCCGCGGCGCAATTGCATGCGCCACGCACGACAAGCTTACTTTGCCCTGCGCAGCGGCCGCCACACGTTTCGGATCGTAATCAATCGGACGAGTACTTAGAACCTATCCCAGTAGGGAATGAGTCGTTGCTGACGCGCCTGAAAAGCGGGGGCGGCGTTGCTCGTCCTTGCATGGCTCGCCATGCGGCGTCCTCGCGCCTTGCCCGCGCTTGCCATGCATCGCCTACGCGCACGTCGCCATCAACTTCCTCCTCCCTACTGGGATAGGTTCTTAGTCCTGTTGCGACCGCGTCGCCAGCGCCACGATCGCCGCCCCCGCCGCAACCACCAGCGCATCCTCGATCAAACCACTGCGCGTCTGCCCGATCCGCGCCATCGCCTGCTTGCGCCCGGCCAGCGTCAGGTAAGCCAACGGCACTGCGGTTGCCACCGCCACCGCGGCGCCGGCCTGTTCGCGTCCGCGCGGCGCCAGCGCGGCACCGGCGATGCCGGCGCTCATCACGCGCGCCAGCAGGCCCAGGAAGACGGTGCGGTCGGGCGCCGTTTTCATCTTGTCGCCGAACAGCTCGCCGACGCCCATGGCGAGGGCGCCGTATTTGAAGACAGGGCGGTCCAGCAGGGCGAGTTCGCCCGGGGTGTCTCGGTCGACGACGCGGGCGGCGGCGATGGTGGCCATCGGCGTCATCGAGCGCGCACTGGCGACGGCGCCGATCAGGGCGGAGGAAAGCAGGGCAGGGATCTTCATCGTTTTCAATTCCTATGCAAGTAAAGGTTCAAACCGACTCTTCGTGGAACTCTTCTTCGGTCGCAAACAAATCCCAGCAGGCGATGAAGAGGGCGGCGATGACCGGGCCGATCACGAAGCCGGTCAGGCCGAACAGTTCCATGCCACCCAGGGTCGAAATCAGCACCACGTAATCGGGCATCTTGGTGTCCTTGCCGACCAGTACCGGGCGCAGGACGTTGTCGACCAGGCCGATCACCAGCACGCCGAAGGCGATCAGCGCCACGCCTTGCCAGATCGAGCCGGTCACCAGGAAATACACGGCCACCGGCGCCCACACGATGGCGGCGCCGACGGCGGGCAGCAGCGACAGGAAGGCCATCACCACGGCCCACAGCATCGGCGCCTGTACGCCCAGCGCCCAGAAGGCCAGGCCACCGAGCGCGCCCTGGGCAATGGCGACCAGCACATTGCCTTTGACGGTGGCGCGGATCACGGTGGTGAAATTGTTGAACAGGCGCTGCTTGAACTTGCGGCTCAGCGGCACCGCCTGGCGGATGCGCGCGGCCAGCGCTTTGCCGTCGCGCAGCAGGAAGAACAGCAGGTAGAGCATGACCGTCATGCCGACCAGGAAGTCGAAGGTGTTGCGGCCGATGTTGATGACCTGCTTGGCGGCAGTCTGGCTGATCTGCGAGGCGGCGGCCTGCAGCTTGGTCTGCAGCGTCGCCAGGCTGGTGATGTCGAAGCGTTCCAGCAGGCTGACCACCCATTGCGGCAGGGCGTTGATGATCTGGCGGAAGTACATGCCGAAATCGATGTGCCCGGTGCCGATCATGTTGTACACGCCGACCGCCTGCTTGGCCAGGGAAGCCGCGATCATGCCGACCGGGATGATCACCATTACCACGATCGACAGCAGCGTGATGAGGGCGGCCGTGGTCGGCTTGTGCTTGGTCTTGACCAGCAGCCAGCGGTACATCGGCTCGAACAGGATGGCCAGTACCAGGCCCCAGAACACGGCCCCGGCATACGGGAAGAGAATCCAGAAGAAGCCGATGGTGACCAGGCTCAACAGGAGCAGGAAAACTTTTTGTTGCAGAGTGAATTGATTCATAAAAGCAAATAGTGTGATTTTTGTAATTTCTTGTTTCCATGATAGAGCATAGCCAGCGCATGGGCATGTTCACGTTGACATCGGGAACACAAGTGCTATAGTTGCCGCCAACAATTTGGCAACGTTTCCAATCGCTTTTACGCGTGATCGAGCGGATGCCATTCATAAAAACGATCAGGAGACGAGATGCCGGTACCTACCGCAATCCGCCAGCGCGCCACCTTGGCGCTGCTGGTCACTTCGCTGTTTGCGCTGGCGCCGGGCGCCCACGCAGCTGCCCCAGCCACCACCGCCGTGCAAGCCTGGCTCACCACCGGCGACCAGGCCAAACTGCTGGCCCACGAAGCCGATGCGCAACTGGTGACGGCCAGCCCGGGCACGCCGGCCAAGGGCACGGCCCTGATCGACATCGATCCATCCACCCGCCACCAGCAGATCGCCGGCTTCGGCGCCGCCATCACCGATGCCTCGGCCTGGCTGATCCAGCAGCGCATGAACCCGGCGCAGCGCGGCGCCTTGATGCAGGAGTTGTTCGGCCGGGGCACGCCGAACGGTTTGGGCCTGTCCTTCACCCGTCTCACGATCGGCGCCTCGGACTTTTCGCGCAGCCACTACAGCTTCGACGACATGCCTGCAGGGCAGAGCGATCCGCAACTAAGCAACTTTTCGCTCAACCCACAGCGCGACACGGTACTGCCGACGGTGCAGGCAGCGCTCAAGATCAATCCGCAGCTGAAGGTGATGGCCTCGCCCTGGAGCGCGCCAGGCTGGATGAAGAGCAGCGACAGCCTGGTGCAGGGCACGCTCAAGCCCGAGGCCTTCGACGCCTTCGCGCGCTACCTGAACCGCTACGTCGATGCGATGAAGGCCGAGGGCGTGCCGATTTCCGCGCTGACGCTGCAGAACGAGCCGCACTTCGAGCCGCCGACCTATCCCGGCATGCGCGTGGAGCCGGCCAAGCGCACGGCCTTCATCGGGGGCCATCTCGGCCCGCTGCTGGCGCGCGCCAATCCCGGCACCGCCATCTTCGACTGGGACCACAACTGGGACGAACCGGATTCGCCGGCCATGGTGCTGGCCGATGCAAAGGCGGCCAAGTACGTGAGCGGCATCGCCTGGCATTGCTACGCCGGCGATGTCAAGGTGCAGGCGCGCCTGCATGCCTACCACCCGGACAAGGACACCTGGTTCACCGAGTGCTCGGGCGGGCGCTGGTCGCCGGACTGGGCCAGGAACCTGCAGTACTTCACCAAGACCCTGCTGATCGACACCACGCGCGGCTGGGCGCGCGGGGTGCTGTTCTGGAACCTGGCGCTGGACGAAAACGACGGCCCGCACCTGGGCGGCTGCGGCGATTGCCGCGGCGTCGTCACCATCGACTCGCGCACCGGCGCGGTGACCCGCAACGT
>Ga0308160_10001936_pt1 | contig 26828 bp, 26 predicted proteins | sample PhyFR1_FD_201036 | JGI IMG/M metagenome (GOLD analysis project Ga0308160, IMG submission 201036) | Phyllosphere microbial communities from UC Gill Tract Community Farm, Albany, California, United States - DLSLF.R1 | ecosystem: Host-associated > Plants > Phyllosphere > Unclassified | place: USA... | reverse complement strand
GGATCTGGAACGACCCGGACCGGTTCGTCGAGACGTACTGGTCGCGGTTCCCCGGCCGCTACTTCGCCGGCGACGGTGCGCGGCTCGACGGGCAGGGCGACATCTGGGTGCAGGGGCGTGTCGACGACGTCATGAACGTCTCCGGCCACCGCCTGTCGACGGCTGAGATCGAGTCCGCGCTGGTCGGCCACGAGGGCGTCGCCGAGGCGGCCGTGGTCGGGGCCGCCGACGAGACCACCGGGCAGGCCGTCGTTGCCTTCGTCATCCTGACGGCCGAGGCCGCCGCCGACGTCGACCGCGAGACCGCGTCCGCGGAACTCCGCAACTGGGTCGGTAAGCGGATCGGCGCGATCGCGAAGCCGCGCCAGGTCGTCATCGTGCCGGAGCTGCCGAAGACACGCTCCGGCAAGATCATGCGGCGCCTGCTCCGCGACGCGGCCGAGGGCCGCCGCATCGGCGACACGACGACGCTCGCCGACCCGACGATCATGGCGACCATCGCGGAACTCATGTAGTCCCGCCAGACAGAAGCAGGGCCTCCAGTCAGATCCAGACTGGAGGCCCTGCTCGCGTCCTGCATTCGGCTGACGGCCCGTCAGGCGGTGAGCTCCACCCGGGCGTCTGCTATCGCTGCATTCCAGGGGCGCAGAGAAGTGCAGCTCCTGTCGCTGCGATCGGTCGGTCGTCCGGAACGAGTCCGACCCGTGAGTCCAGGTTGAGTGACGCCATGAAAACGGAACCCTCTCGGCGTGCGTGGAGCTCGTCGACGACCCGTTCGAAGATGCCTTGGTACTGTGCCACTCCCCCTCCGAGCAGGATCGTCTCGTGATCAGCTATAAGTGCGAGGATCTGCACCGCCGTGGCAACACCGTCGACGAGACCGTCGAGGACCTCGATCGCGCGGACGTTTCCTGCAGCCTCTGCCGCGAGCAGCGACGGCAGGCTCGCGTTTGGGCCCCAATCCGGCCAGGCGGTCGCGAGGGCGCGGCCTGAAGCGAAGCTCTCGAGGCACCCACGCTGTCCGCAACCGCAGAGCGCACCGTCGGGTCGGACGACGATGTGTCCGATTTCCCCTGCGATGCCTCTGGCCCCTCGGTCGATCTCACCGTTCTTGACGAATCCGGCGGCGAGTCCTGTTCCGACGTTGAGGAAGGAGAGCGACGCTGTGCGGCTGGCGAGGAGGTGTGACGAACCGAGTGCGGCTGCGTTCACGTCGTTGTCGACCGTCACAGGCACGTGGAATCGTTCGCGAAGCAGCGCGCCGAGCGGGAGTGCAACGATGTCGAGGTTGACCGCGTTGAGGATCTGTCCCGAGGCGACGTCGACGGTGCCAGGAACACCGACCCCGATGGAGCCGACGTTCGAGTGCGAGCGTGGGAGGAGTCGTGTGACGGCGTCCAGTGCGGCGGACGTGCTCTCGACGACGCCGCGCTGTCCTTTCTCGGTGGGGACTCGCGCCTCAGCCAAAGAACGCCCCTCCGGGTCCAACGCGACTGCGTCGATCTTCGTTCCGCCGATGTCGAGACCGATCCGCATCTCATCTGTCGCTGACCGCACTGTTCCGCCTTTCGTGTGGCGCGCGAAGCGCGTCCTGATTTCGTGGTGTACGACGGCGGTGGCCAGGGGCACTGGTCAGGCTCGTGGCCGAGCTCCTGCCGTCGTCTGGAAGAACTCGTCCCCGAAGATCGCGGCGATGAGTTTCGGGTTCCCGGCGGTGACCCCGCCGTCGACCGGGAGCGTGACGCCGGTGATCCAGCCGGCCTCGTCGGAGGCCAGGAAAACGGTTGCGGCTGCGACGTCGTCGGCGGTGCCGACCCTCCCCATCGGGTACGTCTGTGCCACGCCGGCGAGCACGGACTCCTCGGCGATGACCCGTGCGTCCCAGCTGCGCGTGCGGATCGTGCCAGGAGCGACGACGTTGAACCGGATGCCGTGGTTGCCGTACCGGATGGCGAGGTTCTGTGTAAGGTTCGTCAATCCGGCCTTCGCTGCGCCGTAGACCTCGTTCCCGAAGCCAGCCAGACCATTGACGGATCCGATGCTCACGACGCTCGCTGCTCTGGACTTCAGGAGGAACGGCATCGCAGCTTGGATCGTGAGGAACGGACCCTTCAACGTCACCCCGAGGTCGTGGTCGAACTCGTCCTCGGTGATCTGCTCGAAATGCGTGTCGGTGGCTCGGGCGGGGCAGTTGATCAGTACGTCGATTCGGCCGTGGCGCCCGCCGTGGTTGGAGAACAGCCGTCCGACCGACGAGGCATCGGTAACGTCCAACCGCGCGGATTCAGCGTCACCTCCACGCAAGCGGATTTCCGCAGCGACTTCATCGGCGTAGTCCGCGGCGATGTCAGCGACGAGGACGTTCGCATGCTCGTCTCCGAGGCGGAGTGCGACCGCTCGTCCGATGCCGCGCCCGCCTCCGGTGACGACGGCGATCTTCCCGCCGAACCGTCGGCCTCGGACACCCTCGTCCGCTCCTGCCATCATTCCGCCTGCGCGGCCACGAGTTCGTCGAGTACCACGGACCTTCCGGTCCGGAGCGACTCCTCCATTGCGCAGATGGTCTTCGTCACGAGCAGACCGTGCTCCACGTCCGGACCTAGCGGTTCGCCGCTGATCAGGTTCGTCGCGAAGTCGAGGACCATCCACGCCGCGGGACCTGAGGGATTGTGCCCGACGCTGCTGCCGAGTGGCCATGTTGCACGCTGCTTGTCCGTGACCAGGGTGAGCCCTTGGTGACCGAGGTCTGCTGTGACGGAGCCCTTCGTACCGATCGAGGCGAACTGGAAGTCCACGATGCCGTCGCGCGCATCTGGGAGGACCCATGTTGAGCTCAAGCTCGCCGTAGTGCCGTCATCGAACGTGATGAGGGCATGGACGACGTCCCACGTGTCCACGCCCCGAGCCGTGAGGATCCCACGGGATCCGGCGGCGGTGACGCTGACCGGGACGCGGCCGCTGAGAGCGAGGATGAGGTCCAGCGAGTGCGGCATCAGGAACCAGGCCGGCGACGAAAGAGCCGCCCACGAAAGCATCTCGGTCGGCACAAAGTAGGAGTTGCTCAGTGTCGCACTGCTGGTCACGTGGTCGCCGAGGTCACCAGACTCGACGGCGTGCAGCGCGGCGACCACGTGCGGGTTCCAACGGTTCTCGAAGCCGACCAGGCACCGGCCGCCGCCCTCTCGCACTGCTGCCGCGATGGCCTCGGCATCTTCCAGCGTTGTCGCGAGGGGCTTCTCGATGAGCAGGTGGGTGCCCGTGAGGGCAACGTCGACAGCTACCTGTCGGTGTGCGAAGTCCGGTGTGGCGACGATCACCGCGTCCGGGCTGTACCGCTCGAGGAGATCGATGTGGGAGGCGACGACGTCGATGCCCGTCGCTTCCGTAGCAGCCGCTGCAACCCGTTGAGATGGCTCGGCGAACGCGACAACCCGGACGTCACTTCGAGTGGCGAGGGCGGCGGCGAAGAGTCGGCCGCGCAGTCCGGCGCCGACGATTCCGATGGTGAGCATGGCAAGTCCTTTACAGTGATTTGAGCGGGAGATGGCTGTTCGCGCGGCTCAGAAGAGCGTGAACCCGCCGTCGACGGTGACGATGGACCCGGTCATGAAGCTCGACGCGTCACTGGCGAGGAAGATCGCAACGGGGCCGAGTTCGTGCGGCTCACCCCAACGCTTCATCGCCGCCGGGTCGACACACCACTCCTTGTACTCAGGCTGATCCACCGGCGACATCTCGGTGAGGAAGTAGCCCGGCGCCATGGCGTTGACACGGATGCCGTGGGGAGCCCACTCGGCGGCAAGCCCCTTCGTCATCTGATGCACTGCTGCTTTCGATGTCAGGTAGGAGATCTGCCAGCGAGGCTGGTTCACGATCTCGGCGGACATCGAGCCGACGTTGACGATGGTTCCCCCGCCCCGCGCCGCCATCCGGCGGCCGACAGCTCGGCTGCAGAACCAGACGCCGTCGACGTTGGTGGCGAGGACTTCCCGCCACGCCTCGTCGCTGGTTTCGAACGCCGCCCCGCCGACGCCGATTCCGGCGTTGTTGAGGAGGATGTCGATCTCGCCGAACTCATCGGAGACCTCGGCAACGGCTCGTTCAACGTCGCTCACGTCGGAGACCTCGAGTTGCACGCCATACGCGCGGATGCCGAGGCTTTCGAGTTCGGCGGCCGCGGTGCGGGCGGACGCCCGTGTGCGCGCAGAAACGGCGACGGCGGCTCCTGCTTCACCGAGCGCTTGGGCCATGGCACGGCCGAGGCCTCGGCTGCCGCCGGTGACCAGGGCGGTCTTGCCCTGAAGAGTGAAGGAGTCGAGTGCGGTCATCGTGCGGTTCCTGTTCCTGTTCGTGCGTCGGTCGACGCGATGGTGTCGGGTGTGGAGTTCCAGCGCAGTGTCATGGTCAGCGCGAGCGGAGTTCCTGGTTCGACGATGGCGGCGCTGCCATCAGCGAGGGCGTTGACGCCCCCGCTGAGGGGCTCGATGCAGAAGCTGTTCGGCATCGTCTCGCAGACGATCCAGTGATCGTGATCGGACTCGATGGTGACGGTGAGACGTCCACCCCACCGGATGACGGGGCTGTGCGCAACGCCGCGGAAGGAGTCGTCCCATGGGCGTGGCCCGCCTCCGGGAATGCTGTCGACGGGGATGCCGTCGTCGTCGCAGATGAACCGTTCCTTCGGTTCGAACTCGAATACGGCACGTTCGCCGGTGATGAGCTGGTCGAGGAACCACGGGTGGAACCCGAGCGCCGCGGGCATCGGTCGGTCGTCGTTGAACACTTCGGCGGTGACCACGAGTGCTTCTTCGGTCAGGGAGAACCGCTGACGGACACCACCACCGAACGGCCATCGGTCATCGAAGGCGGTTTCGACTCCGCCGTCGATCGAATGCCAGCTGGTGTCGTAGACAAGGCCGTGCATGGCATTGTCCCCCACGTTCCGCGGGAGTTGATGGACGACGCTGTCGAAGATGAACTGTCCTCTTCGCGTTCGACCGATGAAGGGCGCCATCAGGAACGCGCCGTAGAAGAAACCCGCCGGCATACCTGGGTTCTGCGGACTCGATCCGAGGATCTCGATTCCGTCGATGCGCAGTGAGGTCAACCTGCCGCCGTCCTGCGGGTCGACTTCGAGGTCCGCGCGCGAGTTCGATGCGCGCAGCGTGCCGTCCGGCAGTTCGCGAAGAGCGGCCCCATGCTCCGTGCTCACTTGACTGCTCCCGCGGTGAGACCGCCGACGAGGTGCTTTTCGATGGACGCGAACAGGATGACCACCGGGACGATCGCGATCAGCGATGCAACGAAGAGGTACTGGTACTCGGTCTGCTGCAGCCCCACGAACTGCTGAATGCCGACCGGCAGCGTCTGGAGGCCTGCCGTCGGGTTGTTGAAGAGCGTCAGGGAGACAGGGAACTCGTTCCACACCTGGATGAAGGAGAAGATCAGCGCGGTGACGAGGCCGGGCTTGACCAGCGGCAATGCGATCCTCGTCATCGTGCGGAAGGGTCCGAGCCCGTCGAGCGTCGCAGCTTCCTCGATGTCCACGGGAACTGAGGCGAACTGGCCGTTGAGGATCCAGACGGAGAACGCGAGGTTGAAGGCCGTGTTCGTGATGATGATCGACCAGTACTGGTTCACGCCGTCCACCCAGACGAACTCCTGGTAGAGCCCCACGACGACGGCCACCGGCGCGATCACCTGGGTGACGAGAACGAGTCGCATGAAGGGGGCGCGGCCGGTGAACCGGAAGCGCGCCGTGTAGTACGCAGCAGGTACGGAGACGATGAGCACGAGTGCAGTGGACACGATCGCGATGACGAGACTGTTCACGATGAAGTGCGCGAGGTTGATCTTCGACCAGATGTCGACCCAGTTCGACCACACCCATGTCGACGGGAAGAACTGCGCGGGCGATGCGAACAGGTCGGCGTCGTTCTTGAACGACGAAACGAGCATGACCAGGTACGGCATGAGGAAGAACAGCCCGATGACGAATCCGATGAGTGGCATGGCGAAGGGGCGGAGCCTCTTCCAGGTCTTCACCAGGGCGGGGTTCGTGCGCCGACGCCGACGAGGTGCTCGGACTCCGCCGGAGCGCGCGAGGCGGTCACGGATCGGAGCCGTGAGGCGGTCGAGGAGCCCTGCAAGACGACCTCGAGCCGCGTTCTGGTCGATGGCCCGGAAGTACGCGGCGATCACAATGCAGAGGAAAACGATGTTGATCAGGGACAGCGCAGCGGCTTCGCCGGTGTCGAGCTGCTGGCGGAACGCGATCTTGTACGCCCAGGTGATCGTCGTGTCCGCAGTGTTGCCGCTGTTGCTACCCGTGATCACCCAGATGACCGGGAAGGAGTTGAAGACCGAGACGATCACGAGGATCGTCGCGACGACGAGTGACGGTCGGAGCAGCGGGAAAGTGACCCCCCAGTAGGTGCGGAGCGCACCCGCGCCGTCGATCTTCGCGGCCTCGTACACCTCCTCCGGGACGGTCTGGAGCCCGGCGAGGATCACGTAGGTCGTGAACGGGATGGTGACGATGATGCCGACGCAGATGACCGAGATGAAGGAGTACCGCGGGTCCTGGTACCAGTCGATCGGTTGGTCGGTGATGTGAAGGTTCATGAGGAGCGTGTTGAGCAACCCGTTGCTGCCCTGCAAGATGAACCGCCACACGGTGGAACTCATCACGAGCGCCGCGGCCCAGGGCACGATCAGCGACCATCGGACAAATCGTCTTCCGGCGAACTCCTTGTTGAGGAACTGCGCGAGTCCGAGAGCGATGGCAAGCGAGCCACCGACGACGGCGACGACCCAGATGATGGTGTTCGCGAACACCTGGCCGATGGCGGGCTCAGCGAAGAGAGTGCGGTAGTTCGCGAGGCCGGCAAAACCGTGGCTGACGCCGGCCGAATCGATCGATGTGAACGACGACCGAACCATGATCGCGACCGGGACCACGATCACGAGCGCGATCAGCAGGGCGGAGGGAGCGACCCAGGGGGTTGAACGGAACAGCTCGCGGATGCGGGTTGATCGCGCACGAGGACTCGAGTCCTCGTTGGTGACGGGGAGCGGCGCGAGCTCCACTGCGTTGGCCATGGTGGTCCTTCCCGGGAGGTGCGGGCGGATGAACCCATCCGCCCGCACTCCTGCTGGTGTCGGTTACTTGGAGCCGGCGTTGTTGATCGCGTCGAGCACGCTCGTCACGTCGGCGCCCGAGGCGACCCCGGTGCCGATCTGGTTCTGAAGCGCGCCCTGCACCGCCGGGTAGGCGGGGTCAGTGGACGGGTAGAACCGGGCCGAGGGCAGCAAGTCGATGAACGGTCCGAACGCTTCGTTGCTCTGGAGGGCGTCAGATGCGGACTTCGTAGTGGGCAGGAACCCCTGGCTGGTGAGGAACCGGGTGTAGTTGTCCTGCTGGTAGAAGAAGTTCAGGAACTTCGACACCGCTGTCGTGTTGCCCGCGTTCTTGAACGACATGAGGTAGTCCTGCACGCCGAGCGTCGTGGACTTCTGCGCCCCGTTCGTGGGAACCGCTGCCACACCGTAGTCGACCTTCGAGTCCCAGCCCTTGAATAGGTTGGGGGCGAAGCTCGCACCGAACATCATCCCGACCTTGCCGTCCGCGAACGGATGGAACACCCCATCGGTGCGGTTGACCTGTCCGGGGTTCGACTCGGTCACCTTGTAGACGTTCGCGAGGCAGTTCAGCACCTTGAGCGTCTTCACGTTCGCCGCACTGTTGACGGTGAACTTGCCGGCGCCGCTCTCCCAGCTTCCGCCGTTGCCCCACATCCACATGGACCATTCGGCCTGGGCTTCCTCGCTACCGAGCGGGAGCCCCCAACCGATGTAGCCGGCCTTCTTCAGCTTCTTGGCGTCCTGGACGAGCTCGAGCCAGGTCTTCGGCGGGCTGTCGATGCCCGCCTTCTTGAACGCATCCTTGTTGTAGAACAGCGCTCGGGTGGACGCGATGAACGGCAGACCGTACTGAGTGCCCTTGTAGACACTCGCGTCCTTGAAGGTGGGGATGAAGTCGTTCTGCACGTCCGAGGACACGAGGTCCTTCGCCGGCTGGAGGAGATCGTTCCCTGCCCATCCCGCGAACTTGTTCTCGTTGAGGATGTCGGGGTACTGCTTGGTCTGGATCATCGTGGCGACCTGCTGGTCGATGTTGTTCCAGTCGATGATGTTGACGTTGACCTTGTACCCGGGGTTCGCGGCCTCGAACTTCGTGGCGAGGTCATCCCAGTACGTCTTCGTCGACGACGTGTACGCGCCCCCGACGAAGGTGATCGTCTTCTTCTCCGTGTCCGCGACAGTGCGGACTGAGCCGCTCGACGTCGACGTCGCCGGTCGTGTCGCAGCCACGGTGGACGCCGCGGCGCCAGTGCGCGACGCACTCGCGGCTGCAGCCAGCGGCTGTGCTTTGGACAGCAGCGCGTTGCACGATGCTTCAGTCAACGCACTCGACGCCGACGATCCGCCGCTGCAGGCGACCAAGCCCAGCGACGCGGCCGCGGCCATTGCGAGCACGAGACCCGCTTTCGTTCTGACAGTGAACATGAGCTTCTCCTGATGAGGAAGTGATGCAGGTGCCGGTGAAGTGCGGCGGTGCCGCAATCGGCGGCGGGACTCTCGAGACAGCAGGTCGCGTCCGTTTACCGGTGCGAGTGACTCCGAGAGCGATGGTGTGAGTCGGATTCCGTTGGCGTCGTTGCATGGCTCCGAGGAGCCGGTGGAGATCTGAGTTCAAGTGTGTCGAGGATGTTCGACCACTTTCCTCACTAACTGCGTGGGTATGTACACCTTCCGGACTAACGCCTACGATGTCAAGGGCCCGAGCAGAAGTTTTCGGGCAAAGTGCGGACCGTAGGGATCCGCATGACGATGCGTCGCGACAGAGGGGTCAGTGCATGTCGGTGTCGAGCAAGACCACACGTTCGAAGGCGGAGGACGCTAGGTCAACCACCAGGGCCACGTACCGTGCTCCTGCCCGTGGTGGGTCGACACCGAGGTTGATCTCGCAGGCACGCACGGGTTCACTGAACCGCACGCGGCTTCTGCAGATCCTCTACGACGCGGGCCCGCTCTCCCGCGCCGACCTCGCGCGGGCTGCTGACGTCGCGAAGACCACAATCGGGTCGATCGTGCAACCGATGCTCGACGAGGGGTTGCTGGTAGAAGGCGACCCCGTCAAGAGCAGCGCTGCCGGCGGCAAGCCCGCACGACCGATCTGGTTCTCCCCGGCCGGACGGCCGATCGTGGCCGTCCATGCACTGCCTGGCACGATCAAGGCCGCGCTCGTGAGCCCGACCGGACAGCTGTTGAAGATCGCATCCCGGACGTACTCAGGAACCCGTTCATCGACCGCGACGATCCTTGACTGCGTTGCCGACTGTATTGAGAGCGTGCTCCCGACCGACGACGCACGGGTCCTGGGTATCGGCATCGCGGTGTCCGGGATCGTGGACACGGATCGGGGCCACATCGTGGCAGTCAACCTCGCGCCGCGCTTGTCCGGCCTCGACCTCGGTCCGTTGATCTCCGAGCGTCTTGCGTTGCCGGTCCACATCGATCACCACCCACGCGTGCAGACCCTCGGGGACCGCTGGTTCGGTGCTGGCCGGAGAGTGTCATCATTCGCTTCCGTGTACTGCGGGGAGGCGATCGGCGCAGGCTTCGTGATCGACGGCGAGGTGCACCGCGGGCCCGCTGGCGCAGGTGGTGAGGTCGGACACACCATCGTCGACCTCGACGGTGCAATCTGTCGCTGCGGTCGCCGTGGATGCTGGGAAACCGTTGCCGCTGATCGCTGGCTCTCTTCGCAGGCAGCCTCGCTTGGCCTGCCGCACCCGCGAACGATGACGGCCGGCCGTCTCCGCAACCTCGTGGAAGCGGATCAACCTCGCGCGGATCAACTCCTCGATCGGTACGCACGCAACGTAGCAGTCGGCCTCATCAACCTGCAGCAGACGCTTGCGCCCGGCCTGTTCATCCTCCACGGGGGGGTCGTGGAGGGCGGCGACGCACTCCGCGAGAAGATCGAGGGTCACTTGCTCAGCGGAGTGGCCCAGCAGCCGAGCGGCGATCCTAAGGTCCTGTTCGCCGAGGAACACGACGACATCACGATGCTCGGCGCGGCCGGTTTGGTCCTCTCGCAGTCACTCGAACTGCTCACCTGACAGAACTGGCGTGGCCAGACAGGACCGTGTCGCAGCGGAATCAGCTCGACGGCCTGACTGAGATCACCCACGTCGGCGACGGCACGGTGAACGTCGCCTGCTGCGTCAGCACTGCCTGGTCCGCATCGAGTCCGAACCGTACGACTCGGTCGGAGTCTCGGTCAGCGACGTAGAGAGCACGCTCGACGAGTGCGAGATTCAGCGGCCACACACCGCCGCTCGATGCCTCGTCGCTCCGCTCGAGTCCGTCGGCGCCCGTAACGAAGACAGCGACAGTGTCCGTGCCTCGGTTGGCGACCACGACGAGGCCCTCTGGAGTGATCGCGAGATCACTCGGGTAGCAGCGAGCGTGGCTCGTGACCGTGCTGCTCGGCATGACGTCGATCGAAGGTGAAGCGGAGAGCGGGCTCGAGATCACCGCAACGTCAGCAGCCAACTCGCCGACGCTGACGAGGCTGCCATCCGGAAGCTGCGCTGTGTGCCGCGGCCCGAAGCCCGCCGGCAGCGCGACTTCGTGGACAACGTCACCGTCATCGGTAACCCACCAGAGGCGGTCGGCTCCGAGATCGGTCACGACGAACTGCTGCCCCATCGGCAGCACATGATGCGGGTGGGAGGCTGTCTGACGGTCGCGGTCCGGACCGGAACCGTCGAACGCCACCACCGTCGATGCGAGGGGTTCGCCATTGCCTCCGAGCGCGTAAACGGTGATGCTCCCACTGGCGTAGTGCGCGACCACGACTGACGACGCTGTTGCCGCGACAGCGCATGCTTCTTCCCCGAAGAGGAGCGCCGTGGTCGCCAGCCGCTCTACGCTTTCGCCGCGGACACGCCAGGTGATGAGCTCGGTTTCTGTGAGCCCGTAGAGCACGGGCCGATTGGGGTGCTGGGCGAGCGCGACGAGGTTCGGCTCAGCGTCAACGAGCGTCGCGCCGCCACCCCGCGCCACGTGCAGGCCGCCAGCGACGACGTCGTTCGAAGCAACGAAAACAGTCATGATGCCTTCCTTCCTGTGCGGGAACGCGATCGGCGAATCCCGATCGTCGATCCCGGGAAAACGAACAGTATCGGTTGCCAGGGTGGACTTAGTCCACTAAGTGTCCTTACCCTCTCATCATCGACGCGGAACTCCAAACATCCCGCCGTCCCGGAGGAAGGACCGATATGCCCCACCTCGGTACGCAGCAACGAACGCCGCCGCCCACGAAAGAGTCACTCGTCCGCTCGTACGTGCTCTCTTTGCTCTCGGAGCCGCATGATGGATCGCTTCGCATGCCGTCCGAGCGAACGCTCGCAGCGCAGCTGCAAGTCAGTCGCCCGACCGCACGTGCAGCGCTCCAGGCGCTGACCACCGAAGGCCGCCTGGTCCTGACGCCGAGCCTCGGGTACTTCGCCGCAGGCGTCACCAAGTGAAGCTCGCAGCCAGTCAAGTCCGAACCGCCCTCGATCGATACATGCGGCAAATCGCCAAGCGGCGGTGAACGCGCATCGGCACGAGACGCGCTGGAGTAGTCGGTACGCACATTCAGGTTCGTACGCGACTGTTGCTCCGGTCGCGGCTCCGGATCAGGGACTCGCGCCTCACGTCCGGGCGGTCACCGGCAACCGTTCCCGCTCGGGCTCCCCCGACGTCCCATGGTGTCGTGGCTCGACAACACCTCGCCGTACAGGGAGGATTCCCTCGTGGTGTTGACTAGATAGGCAACCGCGTCACTCGTCAGAGGAAGCGACCATCTCCGCAGCCGCCCCAACGCGAAGCCCCGAGCACCCAGCAGCCTCGGCTGGGTTGACCCATCGGCGGCGCCCCTGCGGGCGCAGGGATCGCTTGTTTGCTCGGTCGATGGGGAGCGGCTGCCGGCTTGCGGTGGGCCGCACGCTTGGTGCTGATGGGCAGCGTCGAGGACTCGCAGTGCAAGGCTTCTTGCACCGAGGAACGACAGGCAGAATCGTCGCACAGATCCCCCAGTACAGAAGGATGAGTTCCGTATTCACGCGGCGCTGCGCCGCGAATCGGGCAGCACGCACTTGCTGCTTCAGTTCGGCAAGAGCAGCGGAATAACCGGATACTGCTGCCGACGAATCAGACAACACCGAACAGCCGATCGGAAGGAGAACGAACAAAGCGTTCTATGGGATTAGCTATGGCAGGGTGGAGATGATCCCCGAGGGAAAGGCGACCTCCCATGGCGCAGAAAGTCACCACGCACCTCGTCGACGACCTCACCGGCGACACCATCGAAGACGGCAAGGGCCGCGCCGTCACGTTCGGCTTCGACGGTGCGCACTACGAAATCGACCTCACCGACGACAACGCCGACGCTCTCCGCGAAGCGTTCTCCGACTACATCGCCGCCGCCCGCAAGGTCACCGGCCGCGCTGGCCGCACCACTGGCGGCAGCGCGCCGAAGCGTGGGAACTCGGAAGAGCTCGCGAAGATCCGCGAATGGGCGAACGCGAACGGCCACGAGGTCTCCTCCCGCGGTCGCATCAGCCAGGCCGTCCGCGACGCGTACGACGCCGCGCACTGACGCGATTCCCCCAACGAAAGCAGCAGGCCGCCCCAGAGGGGAGGCCTGCTGCTTTCACTGACGCCGATACGGCGCTCTTATGTCGGTTCGTGCCCATCCGGCGTGACGGGTAACCCGCGGTCTTCAACGCGCGTGTGCCACTCCCCAAAAAGATCGGCACGCGACCAACCGAACGCTCGCCCCAACGAGAACGGCCGCCCCCCCTTCTCGGGGCGGTCGGCCGTCTCCATCTGCGCCAGACGCACGACGTGCTTCGACGCAGTATTAATCGCGCCAACTCCACCTCGGCTCGATCTTTAGGCGACAGTCGGCAACCCTGCCGCAACGGCGGGACCGCGATCAGTTCGGCGGAGCAATATTATAACCGGGGAAATCCTGGAAGACCTTCTCCGCGCGAACATAGCCCATCAAACTCTGGGTTTCATGCGTAGCGGAGAGCATTCCAGAAAGACTAATGATGCCATAAAACTTGCCATTCGCACTCATCACAGGGCCACCCGAGTCGCCACCAGTAATGGGATTGAGAACATCTGACTTGGCCGCATCTGAAATACCGGTAGGAAACCACGATTCTGGAACTGGGGCGTACGCAAAACTGCAGTTCACGCCGGAGAATGAACCACTCGTGCAAAATGTTTCGTTGACACCAGGCGCACCCCATCCAGGCATAGGCACCGCTTCATCGTCACGGGTCCGAAGAGACGCGATGACCACCCTGCCATGCGCTTGCGGCTCCCACCGAAAACCGGATGTGCATAGGGGAACACCGAAACTACCGACATTACACCGGTTTGTGCGCACCGGGTCCGGGTCGATTTTAGCGAGCGCAATATCATCCGTCCCAGACCGACTGATTACTTGGCCGACAACCTTTCCATTCACAACCACTCCCTCACCATTCCTGCTAACACAATGGTTCGCAATGACTATATAACGAGTTGCGGCAGCCTTCGGAATAAGTCGCTGAGTAGGTGAGGTACTTTTAAGCACCACACCGACCGTACACTGCGCCCCAGATTGCATCCTAATCCTGGTGCCTGCAATAATTGGCGTTGCCTGCCGATTCGCCTCAGCGCTCGCCGGCCCAGCCTGTGATAGTCCCACCGCGGTTAGTCCCATAATCACGACCATTACCACTAGGAGCTTCTTCAAATACATCAAATACCCTCTTTCGCCGAGTGAACGACAAGCGCAAGTGCATAGCGCATACGTTGTCAATTTCAAAATTGAACAGGATGACGCTTTCGTCAATCCCTTTGTCGTCTTATTTTCAAACGTATGGACCACCCCTAGGCGCTCGTCCAGTAAAACTGGAAGATAACTCTTGTTCGTTATGAACAAGTCCACAGCGATGGCGCAATAACGCCATGGTTCAACTTTCTGTTTCGGGTGTTTTTGGTCGACGCTTTATCCGCTCCGCCTCGGGATTCCGCTCGTATCCAAGGAACGTAATCACGGCGAGTACACGCTCCCGAATCAATCGGGTCACGCTCTTCAGATTATTTAAGAAGCGCGATACTGGCTAAAGTGAGAAACCGGCCGTATTCGACACGTCGTCGATAGTTACGGCCCTATTCTTCGTCATGCGAGAAATTACTTTCATTCCTTCACGCACGGCACCCGTGCATATCTCGCCACCGCGTTCGACCGATGCATGCCTCCCAGATTGTCCACTGTCGGACAGATCGATCGAATTGAGGGAATCGAAAGTAAACAGATCTGAACCGTGCGACGCGAACTACCTGGCCTGGTTCACGGGCGCATTTCTTTTTTGTTCGTATAATGCGGAGAGATCGCGACCGCGCCTTCAGGTACGGCTTCGAGGAGAAGACCGTGCCGTGGGCGAAACCTCGAGTTCATCTTTATGCCCCAGTTCGATGGCGAAGTGTTCGAGCGCAGAACCCGGTCCGTCTAGACGATCGTATAGGTCACCTCGGGCTACAGCCAGTGCTGGGGGCTGAGAGTGTGCGAGTCCGATTCACGAGAGTTGCGCAGACCAATGGCGCACCATCTCTGGAGCTAGACGATCGTCTAGTTCCGAGGATGGGGAGCGAATGAAGCGCGTGTCGAAGCTGTCGGACCCGACGGCAGCCGCCCTCCCTCGGGCGGCGCGTGTCGCCCGTAACTCGTCGCTCAAACGGGCCTATGGAACGGATGCACGGTCCCACGGTGCAGGACTCGGCGATGCGAATCGCTCCTCGCTCTCGCGGACGACGTGAAACTGAAGCCACGGGCCTCCGACCGCAAGGCGGACCGCTTTCCGAACCCATTCCACCGAAATCGAGTCGCCCAGCCTTTAGTCCCGCTCGCTGTCACTGCTCTCATCTCCGGCCTCGTGGTGCTGGGCGTCGTTGGCGCATTGTCACGAAACCCAACTGCCCGGGCACCGTCGCCCGAACCAGCGCCACCGACTTGCGGCGTCGAAGGTGGACCTGGGGTGGCTACGAAGCGACGTCCTTTTCACGCACAGCCAGAGCTATGGGACGACCAAAATCAGCAATGGGCTACCATTACTCTCCATCAAGAGCTGTGCTCACTGCCGCCATAGTACAGCCACAGCAACAGCGCTGGATTGCCATTGAGAAGCAGCCCGATCTCGAACCGCACTGCGAGTTCCTCACAACCTTACTGCTCAACGCCGTAGGGTGCTCACCAACGAGTCTTGGTCAACAAGCCAATCAGGTGTGGCTCGTGGAGCGAGGCTTACGCGTCCCCGTTCAGGTGGACAACCCGGTACAGCACCTCGATCAGTACAGCCCGCAGCTCGGCACACTCCACATCGCCCCCCCAATATATTCGTCTACGAAGTCCTGGGATCGCACTCGAGTCGTCAGGGGCATTCTTAGTCATCATCGGGATCCGGGGCAGAAGACAACGCTGGCAATTCCGCCGAGACCGCCGTGGTCCGTGGTGGAGAGGTCCACGACGGCTCCTCCCCCGGTTTGGGCGACGATCGCCGCGTACCTGAGGACCACCGATGCGGCAGCCTCGCTGACCAGGATCGTTGCCGAACCGTAGTCGAAGTTCTTTATCACGCTCCCTACAGCAATGTTGACCCGGACTAAACAACCGGTGTGCTGTTCCTCGAGGACATCATCGAGGAGCTGGTCGGCGAGAAGTCGACGACGCCCCCACCGTCTGAGCCTGGCTCTAGCAACGCCGATGGGCCCGTATCCTCAGGAGACGGGCCCATCGGTTGTGAGGTGCGTGTTACTTGAAGACGTCCTTGACGTCCTCGCCGACCTTCTTCGTTGACGCGGCAGACCGGTCCTTCTGTCCCTCGGCCTTCAGGCTGTCATCGCCCTTGTGGTCACCGATGGCTTCCTTGGCCTTGCCGGCGATATCCTGCGCTGCGTTCTTGATCTTGTCGTCGAGTCCCATGGACGTTCCCTTCGTCGTGCCGCACACCTCTTGCGCGTGCGTTGACCATACCGACGGCCGGTCTGCCGTTCGGAGTATTCCCACAGCGGTGTAACCCGGCTCCGGCCGCTTCACTCGGTGACGGTGTTGTCGTCTTAGGTGCTGAGGTATAGGCGGTGGCTGGCGATGACCATGGACAGCTCGCCGACGCCAGTGACCCAGCCGACGGCGACGTCGGTGTACCAGTGCGCACGGAGCAGCATCCGGGACTGCCCATACCGTGTCCTTCTCTTTCCAAAGCGGCCAATATGTAATCGCTCTCGCCGTCGACAACGCAGACGCGCTCCGGGAAGCATTCTCCGACCACATCGCCCCGCCCTCAAGGTCAACGGCCGGTCAAACCGCTCTGCCGGCAGCGCCGCGAAACGTGGGAACTCGGAGGAGATCGCGAAGATCCGTGAGTGGGCCAACGCGAACGGCCACGAGATCTCCTCCCGCGGCCGCAACAGCCAGGCCGTCCGCGAACCTACGATGTCGCACACGGACGCCGCTCCGCCAACGGAGCAGCCGGCCACCCCCGCGGTGGCCGGCTGCTTTCGCTCACGCCGATACGGCGCTCTTATGTCGGTTCGTGCCCATCTGGCGTGACAGGTAATCCGTGGTCTTCAACGCCGTGTCTGGCACTCCCCTCGGCCAGATTGCTGTTCGATATCATCAACCCGCGGCCGCTACGAAAAGGCATTCGAATTGGCGCGCGATAGCCGACGAGCACGCCAGGCCTGCAGAACGCTTCCGTTCAGTCTCCCGGTGCGATCGCGACACGCAATGCACTGAGCGTCTCGGCCATTGCTTTCACGCGGTGCTCGGGAACCTCCACAAAGACGTCCGCAAGCAGCGATTCATAGAGTGCCGACCCCTCGGCCAGCGCCGATCTCCCCTCCTCGGTCAGCTCCACCAGCGACGACCGTCGATCTTCCGGGTTATCCAGCCGCCGGCAGTGCCCAGACTTCACGAGTCGGTCGATGGCTTGGCTTGCCCCGCCAGCCGTGATGACTGCGTCGATCGCGAGGTCCTGCACCCGGCATCGCCCTAGCGCGCCTATGGTGCCCATCATGCTGAGCGGACCGAGCCCAACAGCGCCAGCCCGGACCAGCTCGCGGTCGAACGTGCTCCACAGGAGCGCCTTCGTTCTGACCAGCTCGTCAAACACATTCCTGAGATTTACCACACGTCCACTGTAGCGGTCACATCAGAGGTATACTAATTAACGCTAAGCAACTTAGTGCTTACCTTCTCAGCATTGGACCAATCTTATGACCTTCAAGACCTGGTTCGTCACCGGCGCAGGCCGCGGCTTCGGGCGGCATTTCACCAAAGCAGCACTCGAACGCGGAGACCGAGTGACGGCGACTGCTCGCGACGTCGCAGCCCTCAATGACCTCAGGACAACACACGGCGACCGGCTCCTAGTCCTCGCACTCGACGTCACCGATGCCGACGCCGTTGCTGCTGCCGTCAGCGCCGCTCACGAACGCTTCGGCACCCTCGACATCGTCGTGAACAACGCCGGATACGGTCTCTTCGGCATGGTCGAGGAACTCAAGACCGAGGAACTACGTCGACAGTTCGACGTGAACCTATTTGGCGCGTTCCACGTGACGCAGGCTGCGCTGCCGATTCTGCGCGCCCAGGGTCAGGGTCACATCGTGCAGATCTCCACCGTCGGAGGTCTCGTCTCCTTCCCCGGGCTCGGTGGGTACAACGCATCAAAATGGGCGCTCGAGGGCTTGACGGAAGCTCTGGCGCAGGAAGTGGGCGCGTTCGGCGTCAAGGTCACCCTGGTCGAGCCGGGCGCGTACAGCACTGACTGGGCAGGATCAAGCGCCGCACACGCAACTCCGAATAGCGCCTACGACGACGTGCGCCGCGCAGTCGACGCGAGCTGGGGAAGTCAGCCGACTGAGTGGGTCGGCAACCCGGAGGCCGTAGGCCGGGCGCTTCTGGAGATCGTTGACAACGCGAACCCGCCGCTCCGTGTGTTCTTCGGGGTCGCACCGACCGTTGTCGTACCGCAGGCCTACGCCGCTCGACTGGCGGAGTGGTCCGCATGGAACGACCTCTCACGTCGCGCTAACGGATGAAGACGATGGGCATCCAGTGCACGGCTGGGTGCCCATCGTGGGCACCCATGCGCATATTTTGCCTGGTTGAACATGCCCCGGCTGTCGGTGCGTCGACTTCGCCCGAGTCGGAGCACGAAGCTGAATCCTTCATTCACTGGTGCATGAATCATTCTTCGGGTTGGCGCTGCAGGTGGCACCATGACCATATGTCCACGTACAGAGTCATTGCAGCCCTGGGAAGTTCGTTCGCAGCCGGTCCTGGGATCGAGCCCGTCGCCGACGCTGGCGCGATGCGCTCCCAACGGAATTACGCTCGTCAGCTCGCCGACCGGGTCGGCGCTGAACTCGTCGACCTCACCGTGTCCGGTGCCACGACTGCGAACGTTATCGACACACCGCAGCAGAGCCTGACGGGGTCAACGTACCCACCGCAGATGCAGGGCGTCCCCGCCCGTGCAGATGTGGTCACCGTGACGGCTGGCGGTAATGACCTACAGTTCGCTAGTGCGATGTTCTACATTTCATTGCGTAGGATCGCCCCTGAGTCGCCCCTGCTTCCGATGATGGGCGGGATGTTCGAGGACGGGATTCCGGTTCCCACCAACGAGACTGTGGCGGCCGCCACCTCCGGACTCGTACGCGTCGTTGAAACAGCTCGCGAAAAGGCCCCGAACGCGAGGATTCTACTCGTCGACTATCTCACCGTCCTCGATTTCGATTCGCTTGACCACACGCCGTTCGATCAAGACGAGTTGGAACAGTTCCTTGTCATTCAGACCGCCATCGGGAGGGTCTTCCGCGATGCCGCCGCACACACGGGTGCCGACCTCGTCTTGGCCTCAGCGCTCAGCGCCGGCCACGCCTTGGGGTCCAGTACGCCCTGGGTGCAGCCGTTCCACCAGGACATGGCGATAGCCGCCGGGTCTTTTCACCCGAACGAAGCGGGCATGACGGCCATCGCCGAAGAACTTCAGCGCATCCTAGAGCTCTAGTACTTTCAGCTGGTGGCGGCTGATTGTCTTTAGCATCGGGGCTATGTGGCCGCCGCGGCGATCAGCCGGAAATGTCGGCCCAGCCGGGATAGCGGCTGGTCAGGTCCGTCGTAAAGTCGATGATCCCCTGCGCCGCTTGTGGGAGGCGTTCTGTGTCCCACGCGAGGCCGAACGATCGGCGTGCATTGGGATCCACAAGCGGCACGCTCACTGTCCGCGGGCTAAGTGCGGCATCGGCCGGCAGCACCGCGACACCGAGCCCGGCCGCGACATAGCCGCGGAGGGTGACGAGGTCATCGGCTTCGAGGGCGATTTGCGGTCTGAATCCTGCCGCGCTGCAGAGGGCATCAGCCCGCTGACGGGCGTCGAATCGCCGATCAAGTACGAGAAATGCATCGTCGCGGACGTCGGCGAGATCAACGACCTCTCGCTCTGCCAGAGGGTGCCCGATGGGCAGCACAAGCACGAGGGCCTGCCGCCCGACCGGCAGCCACCCGAACCGCTCGGGAGGTCGCGGGGCCATGATGGCCACATCCACCCCTCCACCGTCAAGGCCGTCGAGCAGCTCCAGACCTGACCCTTCCCGATGCGTGATCAAGACGTCAGGACTGCGCGCGAGGAACCCAGCGATCAGCTCGCCAGCGACAGTCGGACCGAGCGAGCGCAAAAACCCGACAGTCACCGACTTCTCAGGCCTCGCCCCTCGGATGCGTTGAAGAGCCAGATCCATCCGGTCGAGCGACTCGGTCGCAGCCGCGGCCAAGATCCGGCCCTCCTCCGTCATTTCGACGCTACGTCCGCGCCGCCGGAGGATGTCGACGCCGAGGCTCAACTCCCAAGACCGCAGCGCCCGGCTCAACGTCGGTTGGCTTACACCCGTCTGCTCGGCCGCGCGCGTGATGTTCGGGTCGAGCGCCAGCGCTGCCAGCTGCGCGAGTGCAGGCGCGAGCGACGCCGCCGTCTTTCCATTCACGTATGCATGTAACTCCGATTCGATGGTGGACGCAACGTCCCTTCAGGCAGAGAGTTACTTCCATGGCAGACACTGAAGCGCGCTGGACTACTCACCGCCGTGAGAAACGCCGCCGACTTGACTCGCTCGGTCTCAACGACGTTCGCAAGGTGGTCGAGGCCGACCGCATCGATGTGGTCCTCGCCTCGCTCATCCAGTCCAGAGACCGGGTGTCACTTGAGGGCGACAACCAGAAGCAGGCGGACTTTCTCGCCCAGGCGCTCTCCGAAGCGGATCCAGCGCGCTTACACGACCTCCACCTCCTTATCTCCTCGGTCAGCCTTCCCGCACACCTCGACGTGTTCGAGCGCGGTATAGCGTCCCGACTCGACCTCGCATACGCCGGCCCGCAAAGCCTCCGTCTCGCACAACTCGTCGAGGACCAGGTCGTCACCATCGGCGCGATCCACACCTACGTCGAGCTGTACGCGCGCATGTTCATCGACCTCTCACCGAACGTCGCTTTGCTGTGCGCCGATGCGGCCGACGCGGCCGGAAACCTCTACACGGGCCCGAACACCGAGGACACCCCGACCATCGCGGAGGCCACCGCCTTCCACGACGGCATCGTCATCGTCCAGGTCAACCGGATCGTCGACACCCTGCCTCGAGTCGACATACCCGGTGACTGGGTCGATGCAATCGTCGTCAGCCCGCGACCGTACAAGCTGGAGCCGCTGTTTACCCGCGACCCGGCGAAGATCGGCCGTGTTGAAATCTTGAAAGCCATGCTCGCGATCCGCGGCGTCTACGAACGGCACGAGGTCGTCTCTCTCAACCACGGCATCGGGTTCGACACCGCAGCGATCGAACTGATCCTGCCCACGTACGGCGATGAGCTCGGTCTCCGAGGACGTATCGCGAAGCACTGGGTCCTCAATCCACACCCGACCCTTATTCCCGCGATCGAGACTGGTTGGATTGAATCGGTTCACTGCTTCGGCGGCGAGCCTGGCATGGAACGCTACGTGGCTGCGAGGCCGGACATCTTCTTCACCGGACGCGATGGCAGTCTTCGATCGAACCGTGTCCTCGCTCAGCTCGCCGGGCAATACGCGATAGACATGTTTATCGGCTCCTCCTTGCAGATCGACGGTGACGGCAACTCCTCAACGGTCACCGCAGGCCGCTTGGCCGGCTTCGGTGGGGCACCCAACATGGGACACGATCCCCATGGGCGCCGTCACGGAACTGCTGCCTGGCTCGATCTCGCGACTGGTGAGGGCGCGAGCCGCCGGGGCAGGAAGCTCGTCGTCCAGCTCGTGGAGACGTTCAAAGCCGGCGGCACCCCGACCTTCGTCGACCGGCTTGACGCCGTTGATGTCGGGGCGCTGGCCGGTATGGCGCTGCCACCGGTGATGATCTATGGCGACGATGTCAGCCACGTCGTCACCGAGGAAGGCGTCGCGTACCTCGCCAAGACCAACAGCCTTGACGAACGCCGCGCAGCGATCGCAGCGGTCGCCGGAGCGACGCCGATCGGACTCCGAAACGACCCCAAAGTGACCGAGCGGCTTCGACAGGACGGGATCGTCGCGTTTCCAGAAGATCTGGGCGTTGACGTGCACCGAGCCGACCGGATGCTGCTCGCCGCGAAGAGCATTGGCGACCTCGAAGCTTGGTCAGGTGGTCTCTACGATCCGCCGGCACGATTCCGGAACTTCTAACGCCATGGCACCCGTTCCGATCGACAGTCCGCAAGGAATCGCCGCATTGGCCGTTAGCGCGATCCGTGACGAAGCACTCCTCACTCCGAAACCCGGCCTCGTAGACCGCTCCGGCCAGGGCAGCCACGACGACATGTCTCTGGTGATGCTCCTCCGGTCCGCTGATTCCCTCTACGACACGTTCGTCGACCTCGTCCGCGCCGGCGCTCAAGACCCAGTTGGCCAGCGCCTCCGAAACCGTGTCGGAATGTTCGGCCGTGCAGGCGAGATGAAGATGCTCGCCGCGACGGGCGGCATCAACACGCATCGTGGCGCGCTTTGGACCGTCGGCCTGCTCGCAACCGCAGTCGGCGCAGCATCTGCAGCCGACGCGGTGCCTTCGGAGACCCGAATCCTTGAGATCGCGGGGGAACTGGCGTCCATCCCGGACTCGGCCGCCCGCCCGTCGCCGTCCTCCCACGGGCAGAGTGCTGTCCGCACATATGGCGTCTCTGGCGCTGTCGGCGAGGCCGCGGACGGGTTCCCGCACATCTGCAACGTCGCACTGCCAGTACTCCGATCGAGCCTGTCCCATGGTGAGACGACGGAGCGAGCACGCCTCCGGAGCCTGCTCGCCCTGGTCGCAACCGTGGACGACACGTGCATCCTTCACCGGGGTGGCTCCGCCGGTCTGCGGTGGATGCAGGCGTCCGCTCGGCGGGTGCAGCACGCACGGCACTTCGACACGGCACTCAGCAGGTTCGCCACCCTCGCGGAGCGTCGCCGGCTCTCACCGGGCGGCAGCGCCGACCTGCTCTCGGGATCGATCTTTCTCGAGAGCCTCTCCCTCAACACGACCGTCGCCCTCCAGGAGCACGCCCATGCAGACGCTTGAATTCGACTTCCCCGGCGACCGGCCCGCGACGAGCCGTGCGCACGTCGGCGTCGTCGCCTCCGCCGACCTAGAGATCCTCGTCATTCCGTCTGACGCTGGGACGGCCTCCGTCCACATCCGGACCAGTGTGGACGGCTTCGACGACGTCTGGCGCAACGTGTTGGAACGCTTCTTCAATCGGTATGGCCTGACAGGCACCATCGAGATCAACGACTTCGGCGCCACTCCGGGCGTCGTGTCCATCCGACTCCTGCAGGCCCTCGACCAGGCCACGGATCAACCTAACGACGAACCGACCCCGGAGGTCTGACCATGGCGACCGAAACCGACATTGCCCCCGAGTCGCCCCACAACACTTACGTCCGTCGAGACAGCTTCATCGAGCGCGACGCCCGGTCTCGGGCCTTTGCCCTCCTCGACGATGGGACCGGCCATGAGCTCCTGGACCCGTTCGACCACATCGAGTCACCCTGGCTCGAGCGACAAGGTGTGGTGCCCGAAGCGGACGACGGTGTGATCATCGTCAGAGGCACTGTGGCAGGGAAGGCCACCGTGGTCATCGGCATTGAGCAGGGGTTCCAGGGTGGCGGCATTGGCGAGGTCTCTGGCGCGAAGATCGCCGCCGCGCTCGGAATGGCCACCAGAGATAGTCGGGCCGGGTCTCCGACGTCGGCGGTGCTGCTCCTGGAAACCGGGGGTGTGCGCCTGCAGGAGGCAAATTTAGGACTCGCTGCGGTTGCCGAGGCCTGCTCCGGGGTCCTCGAACTTCGGGCGCTACAACCAGTCGTCGCGGTCATCGCCGGCGGCTTGGGCAGCTTCGGCGGCATGAGCATCGTTGCCGGACTGTGCTCGACCGTGGTGATGACTCGCGAGGCACGCCTCGGGCTGAACGGTCCGGAGGTCATCGAGTCTGAAGGCGGCATCGCTGAGTTCGACTCCGCCGACCATGCACTCGTGTGGTCGATCGACGGTGGTGTTCAACGGCACGCGCTCGGCCAAGCCGACGTCCTCGTGAAGGACGACACGGCGGAGATCATTGACGCGGTCCGACGGGCAGTAACGGGAGACGCTGCTGCAGCACCCGCATCGCGCGACCTCGGCCGCCTCCGGGCCCGCCTCGCAGCCATCGATCCGAGCTCAGCGCCGACGCCCGCAGAACTGCCGGCACTGTTTGCGTCCGCCGTCGACGTCGCCACTCGCCCACAGCCTCCTATATCGGCACCTCCGTCGCACGGACGTGGCTCCACTTGGACCGTCGCCCTTGCGGCCTCGGCTCCAACGAACGTCAAGTCAACCGTCCTCGAGGCTCCCATTGCACTCGACGGCCGTACGGGGTCCCTCCTCACTGTCGTACCTGACCCCGCGAGCCCATTTCGTAGAGCCCGCCAGGGCGAGGTCGGCCTGCTCGAGGGACTCGCACTCGCCGAACGAGTAAGCGAGATCGTCCTGGAAGACCTGCATTTAGGGCGCGACACAAAGCGCGCCGTCGTGGCGGTCGTCGACCTTCCAAGTCAGGCCTACGGCCGGCTAGAGGAAATGGTCGGGATCCACCTGCACCTGGCCGCCGCCGCTGATGCGTACGCGACAGCACGCACGGAGGGCCACCCTGTCATCGCTCTCGTCGTAGGCAGCGCACTGTCCGGTGGGTTCCTTGCGCACGGCCTCCAGGCAAACCAGATCCTCGCCCTCGACGACTCAGCCGTCGAGATCCACGCGATGCACAAGTCGGCCGCGGCTCGAATCACCCGCCGCACGGTCACCGAACTTGACGACCTCGCGACCAGGATCCCGCCGCTGTCCTACAACGTCCGCGACTGGGCGACACTCGGCCTCTGCAATGGGCTGCTGCAGGTCAGCAACGCCGACCGGCCGACCGCCAACGACGTGGTGCTCGTACAGGAACAGCTGGAGGCCGCCGTGCGGCGCGCGCGCACCCGCGACACTGGAATCGCAGGACGCTGGTCCGTTGAAACCTCCGGCGAGAACCGATCGGCGACGCGGCGCGTCTGGGCGGAAATGGACCGCCAGTGGCAGTGATCCGAACGCAGCGCACGCGGGTCCACGACCTGGTGCGTTTCGCAGCCGACCGCTACGACACCCGACTCCCGGAATGGGTGTCGCGCGACGGCGACACCATCTGGGCAGTGGTCCGTCGCCAGCACCCAGCCGAGAGCGGCTTCACCGCGCTCGGACTCCGCGGCGCCGGCCGTTCCGCACGAGCTGCCATCGACGTCCGGAGCGAGCACCTGCTTGACATCGTTCCGCCCGAAGACCTGGTTGCGCGACGGCTCAACGACACCGTCAGCCCCGGCATTGCAACGGCCCTGTCCGTGCTCGCGAGAACGCCGTCCCTTCGCCTCGCGGGGCTCTCCTGGGGTCCTACCGGATCCGTGGGGTTCGAACTAGCGACCGGAACGACGGCCGTGCGCGCGACGAGCGACCTCGACATGATCCTGCGCGCCGACAGACATTTGCCGCCTCGTGACGCCGCCACGGTCCTCCAGTTCCTATCTACCTTGCCGTGTCGCGTGGACTGCCTCATCGAGACCCCCCACGGCGCCGTCGCACTCCCTGAATGGGCTGCGACGGCAGGTGGAGGCGTCGTCCTCCTCCGCACGCCGGCCGGCGCGATACTGACCGGTGACCCATGGCGTGACCCATGGCGGGACGAGGGCCGATGATCGCGTTCCTCTACCCCGGCCAAGGCTCCCAGCGCGCTGGGATGATCACCGCGCTGCCGACAATCCCGGCAGTGGTGGAAACCCTCGACGCCGTCGGGCAGATCCTCGGTCACAGCGTCTCGGAGTTCGACTCCGCCGAGGCCCTCAAGGACACGATCGCCGCGCAGCTGGCCTTGTTCACCGTCGGAGTCGCGTGCACGCGCCTCCTCGCCGACAGCGGCGTCCGACCCGATCTGGTCGCCGGTCACTCCATCGGCGCCTTCGCCGCCGCCGTCGCGGCAGGGGTGCTAACCGTCGAAGAAGGTGCGATGGCCGTGCGCACCCGAGCCGAAGCAATGCGGGACTTGTTCCCCGTCGGCTTCGGCCTGACCGCGGTACTCGGGGCCCGGCTCCCGAACGTCGAGCGACTCGTTCACGCCACCGAACACAACGGCGACCTGTTCGTCGCGATGGAGAACGCGGAGGACCAAATCGTCCTCGCGGGCAGTGACGCCGCATTCGCACGGGTCACCGACGCGGCCCCGGCCCACGGCGTCAGGGAAGTCCGGCGTCTCGACGTCGCAGTCCCGTCGCACTGTCGGCTCATGGCTCCCGTTTCCGAGGCTGTCCGGCTGCAGCTCGGTACCGCCTCGGCCCGCCGTCCGCGCATTCGTTATCTGTCCGCCATGACGGCCCGGTCCGCGGCGACGCCCGAGGCTGTCGTCGACGACCTGGCAAGGGGTGTTGAGCAGATGGTCAAGTGGCGGGACACCACTGATCTGGCAGCTGAACTTGGAGCGACCGAGGTCGTCCAACTGGCACCGGGACACGCGACCGCCAAGCTTTTCGCTGCCGCCCATCCCGGAACCGCGGTCGTGGCGCTCGATGGTCCGTCCTTCGCAGACTCGATCGTCCGCGCCCGCAGACTCACCTCGCACTGACGAGCATCCCACCCGCACAGCACCCTAAACGTTCGCCCGAACGAACTGCCGAACCGGACGTCGTGTCCGGCGCCCGGGGTACTCGCCGTGGCGGCCTTCGTAGACGGCGGAGAACCGTCCGGCGTTTGCGAAGCCCCAGTAGCGGGCGACGTCGGCGAGGACGTACTCGTCGACCCGACGGAGCCGCCACCCAGCATGGGATGACTTACCCAACGGTTGACGCCAGAGTCAGCCCGTTGAGCAACCTCCGTTGACGAAACCCAACTATGGCTGCCATCTAACACGCCCCGCCAGCCGAAGCCAGCGGGGCGTCCCCACGAGTCAGACCGGGATCAGAAGTCCCAGTCCTCGTCCTCGGTGTTCACGGCCTTGCCGATGACGTACGACGAGCCGGAGCCCGAGAAGAAGTCGTGGTTCTCGTCCGCGTTCGGCGACAGGGCGGAGAGGATGGCCGGGTTCACGTCCGTGATGTTCTTCGGGAACA